>Ga0208953_1000177_pt1 | contig 63627 bp, 62 predicted proteins | sample RifOxyB2_FD_184033 | JGI IMG/M metagenome (GOLD analysis project Ga0208953, IMG submission 184033) | Groundwater microbial communities from Rifle, Colorado - Rifle Oxygen_injection B2 (SPAdes) | ecosystem: Environmental > Aquatic > Deep subsurface > Groundwater | place: USA: Rifle, Colorado...
TATAATCTATGATATATCATAGATTAATAGAGTTGTCAAGCCCCCAAAGTGTATTTTGGGGAAAATGAGCCAAAAGAATAACGCAGCGCCTAAGAGGCGCTGCTACGCGGGGTACCTAAATAGTTACATTTGTTTTTAAATAATTCCATTTACAATACATCCTGCATCTTTTAATCCCCTTTCAACCGAATCGACCGACGGTGGTGTTTATCTGGGTTGTAATAGGTCATTTTTTATCATCTAGCACCCGGATCTCCCCCTTCATCAACCTTGTCTCTTAAAATTTCAACTAATTGTTCTGGTTTTATTACTACAGCTCCATATCTTTCTTTTATCTCTTCGCTCTTTGAAAGAAAATGGTTATCGCTAGTAATAAAATAGTCTCTTTTATACTTAATATGCGTATGCAAGTGCATAGCATCTCGAATTTGTCTATCTGATAACTTTTTTTGTCCTGGGAATAGCAAACCCCTAATTTCATCCATTTCATTCCCATCATTTTCGGAACCCCAGAGGCAATGATCCCATCGAGAATGCCCCCACACCCCAATCCCAACATCTTCTCTATATTTTTTAGACTTATTTCTAAATGTATCTATACATTCAAACTCAGTATCCATAACATCTGTTTTAAACATTTCCACAATGCCTTGACAATGCCAAGATTCCAATAAATTCATTGTTTCATTTTTCTGCTTGGAATTAATTAAATTATTGTCTACTGTAATTGTGTGTCTGTTCATTTGCGCGATCTACCACTACTCTATAGTTCCTTGATAATTTCCTTGGACGGTTTCTTCAGCATCTCTCTAATCAAATTAAACTCTGCCACTCTTGCCTTTACATTCTTCCCATCGGGATGACCACTAATTAAACCTTTAACCCTGTCAAAAAGATCATTTGCGATCTTATCTTCCCTAGTGGGCTCATGAGAAAATTTGTGTTCTATTATTCTTTTTGCCACAACAACCAAAATTTGAGTACTCGCAAAAACCAAAGCAATAACAACAACATCCCAGATAGTATTAAATTTAATATTTGCAAAACTAGAATCCATTATTCCACCTCCTCTACAATTTTTATCTCCTCATCCGTCAACCCATACAATTGATAAACCAACTGATCAATCTGCTTATCAGTCGCATCAATCTGGCGCTGGATGGATTCTTTGTCTTGAGGAAGTTTGGCCTTGGGTAGTTGTTTGTGCAAGCCCAACATTTTTTCCACCAATTTTGCCATCTGCTCATGGGTTGCTTTCTCTTCGGAATCATTAAAATCAACAACGCGAATGGGAAGCTGGCTTAAATATTCAATGGTAATCTGAGTTGTTAAGGCCATCCCCAAATTGTAAGTATATTCATAATAGAATCCCATCAACCTTGAATTCAATATCCCCAGCAAATAATAGGGGCTATATATTTCAATTTTACACAACGAGTAAACGGTATTAAATGCAAGCACAGCCTCCTTTTTTGAAATAAACATCCCCGCTGGTTTTGTCGAAATTCGTCGCAGGAATATCCTATCGGTATTAAATATTTCAGCCTTGTAATCTATTCCCTTTAAGTTTTCTAGTATGAAATAATTGCTTTTTTTGATATATCTGTCAATTTCTCTCCCTGAGACGCATTCAACATCATACATGTCACCTCGCCGAGAATTACTTATGCAGATTTTTCTTTGTGTTCTATCAATCGGAGCTCCACAACACTGGCATTTTTTTATGCTTGCACCATAATATTTTTCTCCTATTTCCATGAAAGAATGACATTCCTTACATCTAACCAGATTAGCTTTCTGGCCAAGCTCAATTCCACGTCTAATAACGCAGATTTCATTTAATCTTTTAGAATCTTTCAAGCAATGCATGAGCACCGCCTGCTTGGATATATCAATGTCAAAAGAAAATGCAAAAATAGGATTTTGCGAATATATCGATTGATCAATAAACTCCTCTTTAATTAATTTGGCGTCAAAATATCTCCTTAGAACTGTATTATTTCCTGCAATCACCTTGCCATTGAGAATGATCAAGCATATAGCATCGGATGCAATCTGCGGAAACTTGCCAAAATCAATTAACTGCCTAACAAAAAATTCTTTTAAAATTTGCTTCCTTATTTGGATATAAGAAGTATTTTTGATAAATACTTTGGGGATAAGCATTCCGAATAAACCTTGTTTTTTTAGTAAAAACAAGGACGCAATTACAAAAACTGCAAACAAGTTTTGATTCTTAGTTTTTATATCAAATTTATCTTCCATATAATCCGCAAAAGTATTTGGTATTTTAGATCCCCACGGCGGATTCCCAATCACCGCGTCAAAGCCGCCGTTGTTCATGATCTCGGAAAATTCGCGGTTCCAGTCAAAAGCATTAACGCGCCAACGTTCGTTTTCATCAAAAAGACTGCCTTGCCGGTTATCATAAAAATCAGGACCAATTAAAGAATTGCCGCACTTGATGTTGCTGGCCAGATCAGGCAACGCCCGCTCGTGAAACAGCCGCAAAGTAGAATTAATCGTCTGCTCGGTCTCCCCTTCCAAAACCTTAAGCAGCAGCGACAGCTTGGTCACCTCAACCGCCTGATTATCAATATCAACCCCAAAAATATTATTAAGCAAAATTTGCTTTTTCTCCGCAGTAGTCAGCTTCCATTCACCGTGAATATCCCGATAAAGCCTTTTTTTCGCCCCGGCCTTAACATACCAGTCCCGGTGCCAGTCCAGTAAATATTGGTACGCGCCAATTAAAAACGAGCCGGAACCGCAAGCCGGATCTAAAATCTTGAGTGCAGCAACCTGCTTGGGGGTTTTCCCTTCCACCAGTTTTCCAACCGTATTCTTGACAATATAATCAACAATATAAACCGGCGTGTAATAAATGCCGCCGGCTTTCCTGACTTCAGGCTTTTCTTCCACCACCGCCCGATGCCCGGCAGTTAAACGGATAACTTTACCCAAAAACTGTTCATAAACCCGGCCTAAAATATCAGCGGAAAAAACCGAAAATTCATACGGGCTGTCAGGATAATATAAGTTTTTGATGATCTGTTTAAGCGTTTTATCCCGGATTTTTAGTTTAAGGGTTAATTCGTCCGGCGCTTCAACAATATCTTTCTCCGCTTTAAAATGAAACAAGCCGGAATTATATTTTTCATCCGCCCGCGTAAAAATCTCGCCAAGACGGGCATAAACCCTGGTTCCATTCAATAAAGCCATTAACCGGCCGTATTCTTCAATGCCCCGGTCTTCACAGATGCGCAAAAAAATAATCCGGTCAATAATACGCTGGACCGCAAAGTTAAGCTCGCGCTGGCCCAGCTTGGAATTATTAGCCGCTAAATCTTTGGCTAATAGCTCCCGCCATGATTCAATTTCTAAAAGAAAGGCCTTATCAACTTCGGCAGTTCCCTTGTTTTTCCTGCCTGCCCCGATAAACTTATCAAATGACCCTTGAAGCACCGCTGCTTTAGAAAAAATCGCGGCAATTTCGTCCCACTTGTCCAGATAATCTTTGTAGGTAAAATATAAAATACGGGCATTGGAGGCCTTGTCGGTTTTTATCGGCTTAACCCGGCAGTCATAAACAGATAATTCTTCAAAATCACATAAGATGGAAAGCGGCAGTTTAGCTGACCAGGCATAGCGCCTGACCTGGAAAGCAGGACTAATATCCTCTTTTAAATTAATTGACGGTTTTTTCGCCTCCACAAAAAACCTACGGCTCCCGCCGACACGAAAACAATAATCAGGCGCTTTGGTGCCGGCGCCGACTTTTATGCTGTCTTCGTGGATAACATCTTTATAGGCTTCCGCCAAACCCTGCTTATTATTAACATCCCAGCCTAAAGCGGCAAAAAAAGGATCAAGAAATTCACGGCGCAGTTGTGTTTCGTTATATTTTCCGGATTTGTACTCTTCTATGTTGAGATCAAAACGCCCAACTAATTCGCGGATCTCTTTGGGTGCAGTCATGAATTACTTCGTCCTCGGTAGTTTTTTGGTTCTTTTCACCGACTCCAAAAAATTCTCCGCTGAAACAATTGGCCTGCCAATTTTTTTCTCCAACTGTTTCCTGGCATTACCGGCAATGTCACCACCTGCTTTGGCATCTTGTTTTAGCTTTTCTACCCCCTTAGAATCTTCAGTACGGTGGATTTCTGTTGTAGCACGTTCGCCCAGCATGCTAAAAATCAGCTCAAAATCATCCATATGGTCACGCAGGTTTTCCCTTTTTAAGCCCTTAATCTTTTTATAATCGCTGGGTATAACGCCAAAAGTGGCTTTAGATATCTCCGCTGTCAGGATTTCGTAATCCTTTTGTTCTTGAGCCCCGCGTTTTTGCCATTCATCGGTTAGTTCTTCCCGAATAGCAATACCACGCATTCTTTTTTCAATCCAGTCATCGGGATAACCCTTAGCTTTATACAACACCCTTGTCCTTTTGGTGGCTAATTCGGGGTCTTCTATTTCTTGGATGCGCTCATAACCAACCTTTGCCAACCAACGTTTGAATGGTTCTGCTTTAGGAGAGGGAATTGACTGGATTATACGAAAAAGGCCTTCTGTATTTGAACAATCTGTTTCTCTCCTTTTGCCATCAGGCGCTGGCAATTTCAACCCGTGACAAAATGTCACGACTTCACTCCCTTCTTCAATTAGTCTTTGTTTTAATTTTCTCCAATATGCTCCAGCATCAAAACTATCAGTAAGCACAGCACAAACATCTACTACCGAAAACCACCATTCATTATTGTGGATCGTCTTCCTGATCTCTTTTTTCCTGAAGATCGCAATATGGGTATTATTCTCATTTTCCATAGTTCATACCTCCTTTGCTGTTAATAGCAATTACCTTACCAGGCAAATATTAAAGTCTAAAACAACCCCGTAATCTTGCCGTCTTCTGACACATCCATATTTTCAGCTGCGGGGTGCTTGGGCAGGCCTGGCATGGTCATGATTTTGCCGGTGTAAGCTACCACAAAACCAGCGCCGGCAGAGGGTTTTAATCTGGTCACAGTTATATTAAAGTTTTCCGGCCGGCCTAAAACCTTGGGGTCATCAGAGAGGGAATATTGGGTTTTGGCAATACAGACAGGAACATTTGTTAAACCACTTTTTTCGAGCAGTTTAAGATCAGCTAACGCTTCTACACTAAAATTGACACCAAAAGCCCCATAAATCTTTTTGGCAATTAACCTGATTTTTTCCTTTAACGGCACTTCTAAAGGATACAAATAATTAAACTTGGACTTATGCTGGCATAATTTAATAACCGCTTCTGCCAGCTCCTCCCCTCCCTTCCCACCTTTAGCCCAAATCTCGGCACTGACACATTTGACCTCATCAAAAAGCGCTTCACAGTTGGCTTTAATTATACGAACATCCTCATCAGTATCCTTTGCTTTACGATTGATAGCAATTACCACCGGCACTCCAAAATGACGAACATTTTCCAAATGCTTTTCAATATTATTATAACCGTTAACCTTAATTGCCTGTTTCGTTACAACCAATACCACCGCAGCCGGTTTCAACCCGCCGGCTCGGCATTTGATGTTGAAAAACTTCTCTGCACCCAGATCACTGCCAAAGCCAGCTTCGGTAACAACATAATCAGCCAGTTTTAGTGCTAACTGTGTGGCAATCAAACTATTGCAGCCATGGGCAATGTTGGCAAAAGGGCCGCCATGGATAAAAGCCGGGCCGCCTTCTAAGGTTTGAACCAGATTAGGCTTAAGCGCATGCCATAAAAGCAAAGCCATAGCGCCTTGAGCCTTTAAATCTTCTGCCCTAATGGGCAAGCCGCTTTTAGTATAAGCCACAACAATTTTAGCCAATCTCTTTTTCATATCTTCGAGGTTTTTTGATAAACAGAGAATTGCCATAACCTCTGAAGCAGCCGTGATTTCAAATTGGCCACGCAGATGGCGGTCATTCATATCCATACATCTTTTCCAGACAACTTGTTCCGGATCAATTCTCAAACTATTGCCCTGATGAATATGGTTATAAACCATAGCAGTTAAAAGGTTATGAGCGGAAGTAATCATGTGCATATCGCCTGTTAGATGCAGGTTGATATCGTCCATGGGTAAAACTTGAGAATACCCTCCCCCGGCCGCCCCACCCTTTAAACCCATCACCGGACCCAAAGAAGGTTCACGGATACAAACAAAAGACTTTTTCCCTAACTGCTGTAAGGCCTGGGCTAAGCCAATCGTCATAGTGGTTTTGCCTTCGCCTTGAGGAGTTGGTGACATCGTTGTCACAAGAATGAGTTTACCGTCTTTTTTCTTTTTCAGTCTTTTGAGAACCTGCAGATTAACTTTGGCCTTATATTTACCATGCAACTCAAGTTCCGAGAGTGTCAGACCAGCCTTTTCAGCAATCGCTTCAATTGGTTTCGGCTTGGCTTTTTGGGCGATTTCAATATCAGTTAACATGGAGTTATTGTAACATAAGGAAAATAAGGAGGGCAATTAGATGTTAAGATGGAAGCCGAGACGTTTAGTCTCAGGCTTCCATATTTATTAAAACCAAAAACCCCAGACTAAAAAAATCTGGGGTTCTCATTAAACAAATAAAATTAAGCTTGGGCTGGTTTTTGAAAAACAGCATTTAACGCTGCAAATTTTGGGGCATCAAACCTCCCTGGTCTAGAGCCTGCAACCACCTCAACTTGAACAGCCTTCCCTGCTCCATTTTTTCCCTTTCCCCCTACAGAAACAAGATAAGAACCAACAACTCTCTGAGTAACAAGTCTTGGGGCTCTAACACTAACCATTTTCTCTACCTCCTGATATTCAAGATTTGATATTCTCCCCACTGCCAGCTAACCACTACATATATATATCGTTAGAAAATGGGCTGGATTTCACCTCTTGATGGTTGTTGTTAGGTAGCCAGGGGAAAGCTATGGTTTGAAAACAAAAAATCCTTTGGCACTAGTATTTCAACAATCGTGAAATTCAGTATGCGATTCAGCTGCCACAGCAAAAATCAGCTCAAATTACCCTTAAAACTCTTCTTTTTAAAACTAGTTGCGGATCGCTGTACTTACGCAAAAAACCTTGATTTTTCCGGCCAGTAAATATAGAATTACACTATGCCAACAGTTTTTATTGTGGAAGGTTTCCGGTTTTTCTTTTTCAGTAATGAGGGCGGAGAACCCCTTCATATACATGTTGAGCTGGCTGAAAAATATGCAAAATTCTGGTTAAATCCAATTATGCTGGCTAAAAATTACAAGTTTAACAGTTCGGATTTAAAAAGAATAGAGGAAATCATCGGGAAAAGGAAAAAAGAAATTGAGGTGAAATGGAATGAATACTTTAATATCAGCTGAAGCAAAAGCCCAGGAAGTTAAAATTACAAACGAGGATTTAATTGTAACACTGATTGACAGTCGAGAGATTAAAATTCCCCTAGTCTGGTTTCCCAAGTTGTTTCATGCTACTAAAGCACAAAGAAAAAAGTTTCGTTTCATAGGAAATGGCATCGGCATCCATTGGCCAAGTATTGATGAAGATTTGTCGGTTCCTGCCTTACTAAGGATATAATGAGAACGGTAATGGTGACTTGTGTCGCCTATCTGGATATGTTGAGCTGTCCGAAAAAATCGGACAATTGAAAATGAAAGTGAAAGCAAGTGATGGGAAGAAATATCTAGCCGATCAGAAGATATTAAACCGCTTCTGGTTTCAATAAGAAACAATCTTGATTTAAGATCTTCTTCAATTGACGAAGAAGGGCTGATATTTTTTCAAAAACCATAAAACTGGGGTTATATTGGACAAGGCTCCAACGTCCCTAATAATTCGCTGGCAATCTCATAGCTGTTCAGGCGCATTATGCTTTCTTCAGAACTGCCAAAGCTTAAAAAGTTCACACTGCCAAACCAAACAATGTGCTGGTCAATAATCGTAAACTTTTGATGGATCATGGGTTTGTGGATAACCTTGATTCCAAAGCGTTTCAATTGTTCAACATGGTCTTCAAATGCCTGCCGGTTTTCAGCCCTAAAATCCTGTGGCTGCCTGGTAACCACCGTAATATTTACGTTATTCGTTATTTTGGGAGACAAGAAATGCAACATCTGCGCCAGTCGTTTTTTTCTCATAAACGGGGAAACCATAATGATTCCCTTGTTAGCCATTTCAAGGTCATTGCAAAACACGCCTAAAAAACTCTTGCCGTCAAAGATAGTATTAGTTTTCTCTAATTGCGTATTCTCTGGTTTGGCTTTATAGCCTATCTGCGCGTAACCCTTGACCCTTTTATGGTACATTCGCTCCAGCATGGGAACATGTATATCAATATAATCATAAATGAGCACTTCTTTTTTAGTTTCATAAAGACGGTGCAAACGTCCGGCATATTGGGCAATTGTCCCCCTCCAAGCAATCGGCATAACCAAAAACAGGGTATCTAATCGGGGATAATCAAAACCCTCTCCAACATATTTTCCTGTCGCCACAATAACCAAAGGAGCTTCTTGGGATAGGGAATCCAGCTTCTGCATCATTTCACGCTTTTCTTTTTGCTTAGCGCTGCCAATAAGGCTAAAAACATTAGCACCTCCTTGCCTCAACTTTTCAGCCAATGTTTTTACATGTTCAGCTCTTTCAGTTAAAACCAACGGGGTTCTGCCGGCAGCCACACATTTTTGAATGTCATCAACAATTTGGCGGTTACGCAGTTCATCATCCGCAATTAAGCTGTAGATTTGCGTGATCGGCCAGTCTTTTTCGTCTTGCGAAAGCGGCTTTTTAAAACTGGTAAATTTGGGGATGATAAAATGATCAAATGGCCGTTTATCTGCTTGGGCTTTAGCATCTACCTTATAACGGATTGGGCCGCATTGCATAAAAATAATCGGATGATGGCCATCCTGCCGGGCAGGGGTTGCGGTCAGCCCATACACATGTTTTGCCATGACTGCCTTTAAGATTTTTTCAAAACTATAAGCCGGTACATGGTGGCACTCATCCACAATTACCAGGCCATAATCTTTAACCAGGTCTTTTACCCCTTGTCCGTTAATAACTGATTGCATAATGGCAATATCAACTATGCCAGACAAGGTGTTTTTCCCTCCACCCAACTGCCCAATAATGGAACGTTTCTTTTTACGTCCTCTCTTCTGGAGCGGTGGTTTAGGCATTGGCTCATTAATAACCAAAAATCGAAGCAGCGTCTTTTGCCACTGCATTAGCAGTGCCTGGGTATGCACTAGGATAAGCGTGTTTGTTTTTCGGCGGGCGATTAAACCGGCTGCAATAACTGTCTTGCCAAAAGCGGTTGTTGCTGACAGCACTCCCAGGTCATACTTAAGCAAAGCCCTGGCAGCCGGTTTCTGATCAGCATTCAACTGGCCGCTAAACTTAACTTTAATAGGTTTACCTGGATTGGTCTTATCATCAAGGCGATAAGTGACATTTGCTTCGTCCAGCAAACGTTTCAGTTCATCTTCACAACCACGAGGAATGCCCAAGTATTTCTCCGTTTCATCAAGGGTAAAGATAATCCTTGGTTTATCATAGGTCGGCAATCGCAAGGCTTGGGACTTATAAAACTCGGGATTTTTAAAGGCAGCTAATCGTTTAATTCTGGTTAGAACTTTCTGCGAAAGGCCTGTCTTTTCCAAATAAAGCATATTGGCTTTTACTATATCCACAGTATCCGGAAAATCAGCTTTCCCCAATGTTAGTCCAGGTTTTCTCTTTTCCCAAGGTTTTGTTTCTTCTTCAGCCTCCACTAAAATGCCAAGCTCATCATTCTTGCTTAAGGCGCCAATTTTTTCTTGGACTTTAGCCGCTGATATCTTCTTAATCGCAGACAAATAAGCCCACTGATCAGGATAAGGGATAAAATTCTGATCAATAAAAACGCTGTTGCCGCACTTGCGGGCTTGCCCTTGCAGAGGCAGAGCAATTAAATTACCAAACCCGCCTGTAGGCATTAGGTCCTGGCTGGGGAACAAACGATCATAAGACCTGAAGCTGATTTCATGGTGGCTATTCATGGCAGAAGTCAGCAAAGCACTTCCCAATTTACGAGCCATAGCCGCTGGAATCGGCTCTTCAAAAAAGATCCAGACATGAGCACCTTCACCTGAACGAGACCGTTCAACAGAAATGGATATATCGGCATTTAGGCAAGCCAACCTAAAAGCAGCAATGTCTTTTTGCCAGCCGGTATCATCAAAATCAATAGCCAAAAAATGGCAGTTTTCGTCCTTTAACAACGGGTATACGCCAAGCACATCTTTGCCTTGGCTGTGCGCTCCCTTTAAATGAGCCTCAATTGCAGATTCATTAAGGCTGGAAAACTTACGGTTAGGACAACGCGCACAACGATACCTTTTTTTATCGCATAAGTTAGGCAACCACTCATGCTCACAAACCGGCTGATAACCGCTCTTTTTAGTAGCTCCGCTATACCAGCGCCTAGCATAAACATCTTCCCTGCCTTTAAACAATGACATGAATAATGTAATCTTTTCTGCAGGGGAACTGTTATTGTTAATTCTAGGAGATGGTGCGGAGTCGGATATTTTAATTGGAATACTTTGCCCACAAGAATCATAGAGTTGCAAAGGCAAATCCAACTGCTGGCGCAGTTTTGCATTCTCTGTTCTCAACGCGTCATTTTCTTTTTCAAGTGCCTTGTAAGCAAACAAAAGATCTTTGTAGTTTTCGTAGTCGTAGTTCATAAGGGTATTTCGTTTGGTTGTTTTGAATATTTCAGTTATTTTTTTAAAACATCAACTAGTGCGGTTAGAACAGAAGCTAGTTTGTTCGCCATTTCATTATCGGGGAGTGGAATTTTTACGCAGGATTTCCCACTGACTTTGTCTTTTTCGATAAAAGACGAAATAATGGATCTTTCGCCATTATTAACAGAGGCGGCAATGCCCAGCTTTTCCAGAAAATTCAACCCAGCGGTAAAAAGTTCCTGTATAGGCTCAACTTCCTTTAATTTCTCTTCCGGCCCTGCCTGCTCTGATTGCTTTTCCAGCCTTTGTTCATCCTGGTTTAATACTGGCGCATGTGCTTCTCCCAAGGACGGCCTGACAATCTGTTCAATTGTCTTCATAAAGCGGGTAAATTTACTTTCTCCCATGAAGACCTCATTTTGTCCGCCATCCAGGACACCTTCAAACATTGATTTCTTAAAACCGATCAAGCCCAGTAATCTTTCTTCGATTGTCCCAGCCGCAATAAAATTTACAACATTAACCGCTCTGGTCTGCCCCAGACGGTGGACCCTGCCAATCCGCTGCTCCAGCACGGCAGGATTCCACGGCAGATCAAGATTTACAACAATTGAAGCGCTTTGCAGGTTTAAGCCCACCCCGCCAGCATCCGTAGAGAGAAACACCCTGCTTTGGTCATCATTCCTGAATTTATCCAGCAAATCCTTACGTTTGTGGCTGGGCACGCCCCCGTGTAAGGACAAAAAACCTATTTTATGCTTTGTTAAACGCTGCGCTACCAGCCTTGTCATTCTCTCCCATTGGCTGAAAACCACCACTTTTTCCTTGCTTTCCAGCGCTTCTCCCAAAAACTGCGTCAGCTCATCCAGCTTCGTGCCATAATTGGTGCTTTCATCCAGGATAAAAGTGGTATTACAAACCATGCGCATGCAATTAAGCGCAGCCAGCAAGATCCGCCTTTCCTTTTCTGTTAAAAACTTATAACGCGCCCATTTATGAATCAAACGGCTGGCTGTTTTAGCATTCTCCTCGTGAATTTCCCATTGCTGCTCGGTGATTGGCACAAAGAAATTTTTATCCATTCTTCCTGGCAGTTGCGTCAAAACGTCTTTCTTGTTACGGCGGATTAAAATATCAGAGAGCGTTTCGCCAATCTGGTTTAAATTCCGGTAACCAACCACCTTCCCTTTTATATCCAACATTTGATGGTTGGCCAAAAACCTGAATAACGGCCCCAGTTTATAGCGATCAATGAATTGGACCACAGAATGTAATTCTTCCAAACGGTTCTCCAGCGGGGTGCCGGTTAGGACAAGAGCATAAGTAGATGATATGTTTTTAACGCTTTGCGCTGTTTTAGTCTTCCAGTTTTTAATCCGTTGGGCTTCGTCCAAAATCACCATATCCGGCGTCCACCCGGCAATAAACCCAAGATCGCTGCGAATGGAATTATAAGAGACAATTTTATAAAACGATGGCGCCAGGTATTGTTCTTGCCTTTTAAAATATCCTCCTTCAATCACCCTGGTGGACCGATAAGCAAATTTCTTAATTTCTGCTTCCCATTGGTATTTCAAGGAAGTAGGGCAAATAATTAAGATTTTTTCAATGCCAAATTCTTTGGCCATTAATTCTACAGCGCCAATGGCCTGCACTGTTTTCCCCAATCCCATATCATCGGCGATAAGCGCGCGGCCAGCCGCAGCAGCAAAAAGAATGCCTTCCTTTTGGTAACAATACAATTTTGTTTTGACCAAATGATCAAACCGTTTACAATCCGGGCCATCAGGATATTTTTGGGCGATTAGCTGCTTTCTCCTACGATTGTCCCTGACATCAATAATAAAATCCAGGGCATCGTTATAACACCTAAAATCAGAATCAAATTTAATAGCCGCCTCCGCAAACTTTTCAAAGCGGTCAAAGGCTTCTGGCAATAATATCCTGTTTTCATCAAAATATTGGGCTGCTAAGGCGCTGATTTCCCTGATCTTTACTGCCCCAATTCTTAAAATTACTTTCCTTTCCGCGCCATACTTTAAAAAAACCGAAGAATAAGGCTGGACAAACCCTTGCCTTAATAATTGTTTTGCGTTTTTTTGTTTTTTTAGTTTATGGAGGGTGAATTCAATATGCTTGCAGGTTCCAAGGGTATTAACGGCAAAATCGGGACAGGAACAAAAATTTAGCCCTTCCTCTTCGCTGCGGATAGCAACTTTATAAGTCTTTTTGCTCTGCGGATTAGTGACTTCAAAATCAGAAAAGATGGGATGCGAACCAGTATTTTTGAGCCTAAATTTTTGCTGTTGTCCAAACTGGCGGCGTAAGGCCTTTTGCCATTCCTCATAAGTCAGGTGCGTTGGTTTATGGTAATAAGGAATTTCTTGTTTGGTTTGATTCTTTTGCTCCTTTTGCTTAGTTATGACCATATTTTTTTACTCAACTACTACCGACTAAAGTCGGTAGGTTGATTTCTCCCCACGACTAAAGTCTCCCATGCCTTCCACCACCGCATCCTCGACACTAAAATCTTCGCTTACGGGTTCCCGCCCCTGACTCTCAATGTACTGCATGATTACCTCATCCGTCACGTTCCCAGAACTCACCACAAAATAGCCCCTCCCCGCAGAATTACTTTTCGGTATTTCGTGATCCAAACAAAGTGCATTTTTATGTCGTGAATCGTATGAGTCCCTGTTCGGTAATTTTTCATGCTTCACAGCATACTAAAGTCTTCGCCTAAAGGCGAGGGATATACACCCGACCCGAGTGTGACATTATACTTTACGGGACTCTCTTACGCAATATCACGCAAAATAAAATTAAAAGAAAAGTAACTATTGTATGTAAAGACAAAATATGAAGAAAGAAAAAATTGATAAAATCACCCAATATTGGGCTACACATGCCGCTTATGACCTAGAAACAGCCAGCGCTCTTTTTAAGAGCAGCCGCTATTTATATGCCTAAAAACAATGGTCTAAAAAAACAATTGACGATTACCTCAAAGCCATCTCCCGAATATTCCCCACACTTCGGTGTGGGGTGGCAACAAAACAATCAAAAAGCTACTTAATCGCCCGATAAATTTTTTCCGTGGTCAGGCCGCAAATATCCAACAACTCGGCTCGCGTGCCTTGCTCAATAAATTTATCTGGTATGCCCAAGCGTTGCACAGGCAAATCAATTCCTTCAGAGGAAAATAACTCCAGTATTGCCGACCCAAAGCCCCCCTCAAGAACCCCTTCTTCAATCGTCACAACTTTATCAACAGACTTAACTGTATTTAAAATCAAATCGTTGTCTAAAGGCTTCACATAACGAGCATTAATAACTGTTGCCGCAATGCCATCCTTAAGCAAAAACTTAGCCGCCTCTTTAGCCGGATAAACCATTGAGCCTACCGAAATAATACAAATTTTTGAGCTTTGATCTTGGATCTTGTGATCTGTTTTGATCTTTGAAACTTGAACTTGGGATTTATAAACAATTTCCCCTTTCCCAATCTCTAAGGGCTCAATTTGTTCACTAAGCTCCATACCTGGCCCTCTCCCCCTCGGGTATCGCACCGCTATCGGCCCATGATGATTCACTGCTGTAGCCAACATATTCTGCAGCTCATTCTCATCTTTTGGCGCCATCACCACCATATTAGGCAGAGAACGTAAAAAAGCTAAATCAAAAACACCATGATGGGTGGGGCCATCTTCACCAACCAAGCCAGCCCGGTCCAAACAAAAAACCACCGGCAAATTCTGCAAACAAACATCATGAATAATCTGATCATAAGCCCGCTGCATAAAACTGGAATAGATGGCCACCACCGGCCTAAAACCGGAAATGGCTAGCCCAGCAGAAAAAGTTACGGCATGCTCTTCGGCAATGCCCACATCAAAAAACCGCTGGGGAAACTTTTTAGCAAAATTCTCTAAGCCAGTGCCATCAACCATTGCGGCTGTTACAGCAATTATCTTTTTGTTTTTTTCTGCCAACCTGGTAATGGTCTGTCCAAAGATCTTCGTATAGGTTAAGCCGGAACCATTTTTAGCCTGACCGGTCTTAATATCAAAGGGCCCCACTCCATGAAACCGACTGGGGGATTTTTCTGCCGGAGGGTAACCCCGGCCCTTTTTGGTATGAATATGAATCAGTACCGGCCCCTTGATTTCCCTGGCATGGTGCAGGGTACTCATAATTAGAGGAATATTGTGACCATCGATAGGACCAAAATATTTAAACCCCAATTCCTCAAACATGACATCAACCTTAAAACTAACCACAATATGTTTGGTGCGGTCTTTTAATTTCTTGGCCGCTTCAAAAAGCGACGTGCCAACCTTAGGGATTTTTTTTACCAGTTTTTCAATCCGGTTTCTTAGCTCAATATAAACATCACTGGTAGCAACTTGAGTTAGATAATTGGACATCGCCCCAACGTTCTTGGAAATTGACATCTCGTTATCATTTAAAATCACAATAAAATTGGTTTTCAAGTTGGCAACATTATTAATCCCCTCGCTAGCTATGCCACCGGAAAGAGAACCATCGCCAATCACCGCTATAACCGAAAAGTCTTCCCCTTTTAAATCTCGGGCTTTGACTATCCCCAAAGCGGCAGAAATCGAAGTGGAAGCATGGCCAGCCACAAAAGCGTCATGAGGACTTTCCGAGGGTTTGGGAAAGCCGGAAATCCCACCCAAGGTTCTCAAAGTGTGAAAATTATTTAGGCGGCCGGTCAGGATTTTGTGGGCATACGCTTGGTGGCCAACATCCCAAACAATCTTATCTTTGGGACTATCAAAACTGGCATGGAGGGCAACGGCTATTTCAACAGCACCTAAACTCGGGGCAACATGACCACCATTAACGGAAGTAACTGCAATGATTTTTTCTCTAACTTCGGCAGCTAATTGTTCCAGCTGCTTCCCGGAAAGTTCTTTTAATGTTTCGGGAAGTTTTATCTTATCTAATAAAGTAGACATAGTAGGTTATTAATGTAACGATGACAGCCAAAAAAACTCCAGCAATTACCTCTATCACAGAGTGGCCTAAAATTTCTTTGAGTTTTTCCACTTTAACCTTGCCGGTAGAATAAATATCATCAACAATTTTATTCAAAATTTCTGCTTGCTTACCAGCTGCCCGTCTCACCCCGGTAGCATCATACATAACTATTAAGGCAAAGACTGAACAAGCAGTAAAAAGCTGGTTTTGCATTCCAAGCGTCAAGGCAACAGACAAAGTTAAAGCGGTGACAGAGGCAGAGTGAGCCGAAGGCATCCCTCCAGCTTCAAAAAAATGCCAAATATTCCAATCATGATCTTTTAATCCATAAATCAAAACCTTGATCATTTGAGCCAGAAACCAGGCAATTATTACAGCAATCAGAGAGAAATTACTAAACACATGAAACAACATTTCTTGGATCATTCTTTTACTCCTTTTATTAAGCCCTCGGCGATTCTTAAATCCTCTGGGGTTGTAATTTTTATATTTTGATACGAACCCATTACCATCACCACAGGAACATCCAGCTTTTCCACTAACATGGCATCATCGGTAACAACGCCCTTATTATACCCTGCTTTGTAAGCCCGAACCAGAAGCTCTTTTCGAAAGACCTGCGGCGTCTGCGCCAGCCAGAGAGTGTCCCTATCAAGTGTTCTTTGAATTTGGAAATTGGAATTTGGAAATTGGGATTTATTTTGATCTTTGATCTTTGAAGTTTGGACTTGTTTGATTGTATCTTTCACCGGCACTCCTACTACAACCGCTCCTGATTGTTTCGCCTCTTCAACCGCTCTCTCAATAATCTCTGGAGTAACAAACGGCCGCGCTCCATCATGAATAGCCACGATATCAGTATCTTCCGGCAAAGCCTTAATACCATTATAAACAGAATCTTGCCGCTCATTGCCACCAGCCACTATTTTTTGCAATTTTGAGAACTGGAACTGCTTGGCTTTTTCAAGATCACCTTCATTCACAACTAAAACAATGCCAGCAATCACACTGCAGCCCTCAAAAACAGCTATGGCCAGCTCAAGCATTGATTTACCGGCAATTTCCAAAAATTGTTTGGGCTGCCCCATGCGCTTGCCAAACCCTGCTGCAGTTATAATTGCAATTGTTTTCATAAGTTTCTCTGTAGTTTTGTCAAAATTCGACAGCCTCGTTTCGTAACTACGACCATCTCTTCAACCCGCACCCCACCCCAACCTTTAATATAAATTCCCGGTTCAATGGTTATGACTGTTCCAACCTTGAGCCTGTTCCTGTTTCTTCTGGAAATCTTCGGGACCTCATGGATTTTTCGACCCACCCCATGCCCGGTAGTATGAATAAAATACTTGCCATACCCTTGCTCACGAATATAATCCCTGGCTGCAGCATCAACCTCAGAACAAGCTATCCCTGCTTTAACTTTTTTGATCGCCCTCCTGGAAGCTTCTTTGACTATAGAAAAGATCTGCTCTTGTTTTTTGTTTGGTTGACCAACAATCTTTGTTCTAGTTATATCCGATAAATAACCATTACATACAGCCCCAAAATCTACCACCACCAAGTCACCATTTTTGATAACCTTATTGGTAGCAAACCCATGAGGAAGGGCGGAGCGTTTTCCCGAAGCAACAATAATCCGGAAAGCCGGCTTACTTTTATAGTTATTCAAAGCATCTTTAATGTACTGGGCAACCTCAACTTCTTTCATCCCGGCAGAAACTTTCAGAGAGGCCAAAATAGATTCGGCAATTCGAACGGCTTTTAGTTGAGATTTGCTCATTAATTAGTCTTTCGTCATCAATCGTCAGTCGTTAGTCTTCAAGAAATAAGATTAACAACTGCCTCTAAACCCAAGAGGTAACTATTTAAACCAAAACCAGAAATTTGGCCAGTTGCAACAGGGGCAATTACTGATTTGTGGCGAAACTCTTCCCTTGCATAAATATTGGACAGATGCACTTCAACTGTAGGCAATTGCGCTCCAACCACTGCATCACGGACTGCTACAGAATAGTGAGTGTAAGCTGCCGGGTTGATTAAGATAGCCGCAAAGCCATTTTCTTTGGCAGAACCAACTTCTTTGCATATTTCTCCTTCACCGGAAAGCTGAACTGCTTTAATCTCAACCCCTAAAAACTTAGCTTTTTCTTCTAAGGCTTGATCAATATCCTTAAGAGTAGTTTGGCCATAAACATCGATTTCGCGTTTGCCAAGTTGATCGAGATTGGGACCGTGGATAACTAAGATTTTCTTTGACATAACAGCCTCCTTGAAAGCTAGAAAAGTCTAGCACAGACAACAACAGACAACAACAACTTATCAAGGCAAAGAGAAAATGCTATACTCTTAAACTCATGAGAAAAGATAGATTCCTCGTATTAGTTAGAATAGGTTTGATTATTTTTTTCGCTCTAATGGCAATTGCCGCCGCAGTGATGCTTAATGTTTTACACAACCTACCCAACATAAACAGTTTGAGTTCCTATATCCCCAGTGAAACAACCTTAATTTTTTCCAGTGACGGCCAGGTTCTAGCCCGTCTGCACCAGGAAGAAAACCGCCGGGTTGTCCCCCTATCCCAAATCTCCCCCTACCTGCAAAAAATCGTCATTGCTGTTGAAGATCCCAGATTTTATCAGCACCATGGCTTAGATTTTATCGGCATTGTCAGAGCCGGCCTGAAAAACATTGTTTACGGTCGTGTTAAGGAAGGCGCCAGTACCATAACTCAACAATTAGCCCGCGCCCTATTTTTAAACCGTAAAAAAGTTATCAGCCGTAAACTGGCCGAAGCTATCCTGGCAGTGCAACTTGAGCGTCGATATACCAAAGACGAAATACTAGAACTGTATCTTAATAATATATATATGGGACATAACGCTTACGGTATTGAGTCTGCAGCCAACCTCTATTTCAACAAAAAAGCTGCTGACTTAGACATCGCTGAGTCAGCCATGATCGTCGGTTTAATTAAAGGACCAGAACTCTATTCCCCCTATCGTAATTTCAAGGGAGCTAAAACAAACCAGATTTACGCCTTAAATAAAGCTTTAGAACAAAATTTTATTTTTGAGCGGGATGCTAAACTAGCAGCTATAGAAGAACTGAAGTTTTCACCCCAAAACCTGCGTCGTTACGGAGAAGCTGCTCCATATTTCATCAGCTATGTCCTCAAGCAATTAATTGATCTGTACGGTAAAGAGCAGGTCTATCACGGCGGTTTACGTGTTTACACCACCTTAGACAGTAACATGCAGGCTGCCGCAGAATCAGTCGTCACAAGCTTTGCCAGCAAAGAAGGTGAAAAATTTAATTTTTCCCAAGCCGCCCTACTCTCCATTGATCCCCGCACGGGCTACATCAAAGCCATGGTTGGCGGCGTTGATTTTTATACGAGTAAATTTAACCGGACCACCCAGTCCAAACGTTCCCCTGGTTCGGCTTTTAAACCATTTACGTATACAGCCGCCATGGAACAGGGTATTTCGCCGGGAACGATCTTGCAAGATACCTCAACAACCTTTGAGGTTTATCCTAATGAATGGAATCCCTCTGGCACCTGGGCTCCTAACAATTACGATGAGAAATTCCGAGGAGCAGTAACCCTACGCTATGCCCTGGAAAAATCACTTAACATTCCGGCCATTAAGATTTCAGAACGTGTGGGACTCCGCTCTATTATCAATGTTGCACGCAGAATGGGCATTATAAGTCACCTAGAACCTGGATTAGCCCTAACTTTAGGAGCCTCAGAAGTAACCATGCTGGAATTAACATCAGCATACGGCACTTTTGCTAATTCTGGAATCCATGTGGAACCAGCCAGTATTATTAAAATTGAAGATCCTAATGGGGTAGTCTTATATAAAAATACCATCAAAGAAAGTCAGGCACTGGATCCCAACATTGCGGCGGTCATGGTTGATCTGTTGAAGGGGGTTATCTTGCGCGGAACTGGCATTCGTGGTCAAATTTACCGACCTGCGGCCGCTAAAACCGGCACTGCCCAAGAATTTCGTGATGCCTGGTTTGTCGGTTTTGTCCCCCAACTCGTTACCGGAGTTTGGGTAGGCAATGATGATAACGCTTCCATGAAGGGGGTGGCGGAAGTGGCTGTTTGCCCACGCATCTGGAAGGAATACAATCTCAGAGCCCTGGCCAATCTGCCCAAACTTGATTTTCCTCGACCGGAAGGTCTGGTAGAAGCAACTATCTGCATTAAGTCAGGAAAAATTGCTCGACCTTATTGCCCTAAAGAAGACCAGCGCACAGAAAAATTCTGGCTAAAAGATCTACCAAAAGAGAAATGCAATATCCACAAATCTGCAGAAGAGTTATACCAACAGGAGGTCAAGAAGAATGAAGTCACTGAAGTTTGGAACTGACGGCTGGCGGGCAGAAATAGCCGCTGACTTTACTTTTGAAAATCTTGGGCTGGTTACCCAAGCGTTAGTTGAACATTTATTGGAACAAGATACTGCCAAAAAAGGCATTGCAGTCGGTTATGACAACCGCTTCCAATCAGAATCCTTTGCTAAGCTAGCTGCAGAAATTTGCTCTGGAGCAGGCATTAAAACTTATTTAAGCGATAAGTCTGTCCCCTCTCAAGTTACTTCTTTTACTGTCAAGAATCGCGACCTAGCCGCCGGCATCATGATCACCGCTTCCCACAATCCACCACAGTGGAATGGTTTTAAAATTAAAGAAAATTTCGGTGGCTCCGCTTTTCCTACTACAACTAAAGCCGTAGAAGCAAAAATCAAGGACACTTTACACATTAAACCTTCAACCTTAAAAGTTTCCCCCTCTGACTTCCAAGCTGATTATCTTAATAAAATCAAAGCGCTTATTAACCTGGATTTAATCAACAATCCCAAAATCAAAGCGGTTGTTGACCCGATGTATGGCAGCGGCGCTGGTTATTTTAGAGCCCTAGGGGTTAACGTTGTAGAAACCAGGGGCTACCGCAATCCCCTCTTTGGCGGGATAAATCCTGAACCATTACCAGTTAATCTTGAAGACTCATTTTCTTTTGTTAAAGAGATAGCTTTAAAATATTCTTCAGAACTAACTGCCTGCATTGTTTTAGATGGTGATGCTGATCGCTTGGCGGCCATCGACGGTTCTGGTCAATTCATAAACACCCACAATATTTTTACCTTGCTGCTGCATCATCTAATCGTTCACCGTAAGCTCAAGGGAAACATTGTTAAAACCTTTAATCTCACTAATTTAATCGATAAGCTCTGTCAGGAATATAGCTGCAAATTGCATGTTACCCCAATTGGCTTTAAACACGTGGCTGATCTGATGTTAAAAGAAAAAATCCTGCTTGGTGGGGAAGAATCTGGCGGCATGGGCATCGGTTTAGAAGGCTGGATTCCAGAACGAGATGGAATCTTAGCTGGCCTAATGCTTCTAGAATTAATGGCTTATGAAAAAATGACCCTGGCTCAAATTCTAGACGGCATAATGAAAAAACATGGTTATTTTTATTATGATCGGGCTGACATTCACACAACTAAAGCTCAAGATATCGTCCGGAGATTGAAACAAGTCCCACCAGAAACATTTGCCAACAAGAAAGTTACTAAAGTAGAAACATTAGATGGTTTAAAATTGAGTTTCGATAACGAAAGCTGGATTCTCTTCCGCGCGTCAGGGACAGAGCCATTGCTACGTGTCTACGTTGAAGGTCGAACTGATGCTGAAGTTAAACAAATCCTAGGGGCTGGGGAAAACCTGATCAACCAGTAATCCCTTCCCCCTGCACTACGGCACCTACTGCGCTACAGTATTACTCTCTCCCTCTTCCCCCTTCAACTCCGCCTCAAAGGCTTCTTTCTTCTCAATCCTCTTGATCTCTTTAAGCTCAGTCTGGTATTCTGCCGTAGCCTTTAGCTCTTTAAATTTATCACGCAGTCTCTCATGCAAGGCTTTGTTGTCGCCAGCTAAAAGAGAAACGCGGGTATATTGTTTGATTGCCTTCTTATTATCGCCATCCTTTTCATAAAACTGGGCCAAAAGCATATAAAGCTCCGGGTTCCCCCCCTGTAAACTTATAGCCGCCTCATATTCTGTAACAGCTAAATCTTTTTTGCCAATTGCAGCAAAGGTGTCACCTAAGAAAACATGTAAATATGGGCTAACCGGATTTTGGACAAGCGCTTTTTTATATTCCTGGGCTGCTTCAAAGAATCTTCCCTTAAATCTTAAAGAGTGGGCCTTTAATTCCGGTTGAACAATCTCTATCTTAGCTTTGTTGCGCAACTCCGAACTCCATTTGGTAAAAGCTGAAGCTTGTTTTTGTTTTAAAGCTGCTTGCTCAATATCTTGTTCTTCACCTTTAAAAGTTCTCAAGCGAGAATCCCCCACTTTAATAAGATGATAACCAAAAGGAGATTTGACAATACCACTAATCTCTCCAACCTTTGTGTTGAAAGCTGCTTTTTCGAACGGCTCAACCATTGATCCTGTTGCAAAATAGCCCAAATCACCGCCATTAGCAGCAGAACCTGTATCTTGTGAATATTTTTTAGCCAACGCAGAAAAATCCTCTCCGGCAGTTATTTTCGCCAACAGCTCTTTTGCCCCAGCTTCGGTAGAAACAAGAATATGACTAGCCCTAATTTCCCTTAAGTCATTAGGTCCAACGACCACATTACTCCTAATTTTATTAGCCATTTTTTGAACCAACATCTCTTCTTTAATCATGTTTTTAAACTGGCTCATTGTTAAGCCCGTTCGTTTCAAAGCCAGCTCTAGATCGGCTCTAGATTTAAGCTTTTGCTGGGTAATGATACTATCAATAGCCATGTCAACTTCACGACCAGAAATACGAACTTTTTTCTTGGCTTCCTTTAACATTAAATTAAAGTCCACTGCCTGCTCCAGGGCTAAACTTTGAATAAAGGGAATGTCGGAAATTGTCAACTTATCTTGACCAAACCGGCCAATCAAACGATTGAGGATTTCCCGATAGCGTAAAGGATCAAGCTTCTGACCATTAACTTTTGCCAGGGCATCTGACGGCTTCTGCCCTCCTGTTCCTCGACCCATCGTGGCACCCAAAAAAATCGAAGCCACAAAAACAAAAGCCACCACAATTAGAACACCCTTCATTTTTTTACGTAAAAAAGTTAACATCAATATCCTCCTCGCTAAAATTTTTGTTTTAAGACTTTGGAAACTGAAATATAGGCCCCCAGCATACCTAGGGCCGTACCGCCAAAAATCATCACCACATAAACAACTAACAACAATCCCTGGTCAGTCATGATCGGTAAAAACGGTAAAGCCAAAGCAAGGCGCATAGCAACCGCATCATAAGCCAATTTAAGAATTAAAAAAGCACTTACCCCGCCTATGACTCCAATAATAATCCCTTCAATAATAAAAGGGAATTTCACAAAAGTATTGGTTGCTCCCACTAGTTTCATAATAGAAATATCAGTTTCACGCGCCAAAACAGTTAAGCGAATAGTATTAACCACAATTAAGAGAGTAGCAATTGAGATTAGAATAACCAGCGCTGCCCCGCCAATTCTAACCGCATCCACCAACGACTTAATCTTAGCAACCATCTTGTCGCTGTAGCTAGCCTCAACAACAAGGTCGTTTTTTACTACCTCATCTGCAACCGTAGAGAGCAACTCAGGCGTTCGCACCGTTAGCATAAAACTATGCGGCAGCGGATTATAGCGGACAACCTCATTAAGGTCCAGCTTGGCCCCAAAATCTTTTCTAAATTCTTTCCAGGACTCGTCATTAGAAATATATCTAACTTTAGTTACCCCTTGAAGTTTGGCTAGCTCAATCTGCAGGGCCCCCGCCTCCTTAAGAGAAATATCCTTATCAACATAAGCCACAACATCCAAGCGAGAAGAGACATCCCCTACCACATTACCTAAATTAATCACCAGTAACAGGAAGATGCCAAAAAGTACTAGACTAACAGTAATAGTCCCAACTGCAACTAAGCTCATCAGTGCCCCTCGCTTAAAAGAACGGAAGGCCTCAACTATAAAGAACTCTATATTGCTAAACATTGTAACCACCTAACTGCTGATCCCTAACAATTCGACCGTTTTCCAAGGCCACTACCCGCCTTTTCATATCATCAACAATACTTTTATTATGGGTCGCAACTAAAACTGTAGTATTGCGCTTATTAATTTTTTCCAGTAACTGAATAATGTCCCAGGAAGTAGTGGGATCAAGATTGCCGGTTGGTTCATCAGCCAGGAGAATGGGAGGATTATTAACAATTGCTCGAGCGATACAAGCCCGCTGTTTTTCCCCACCAGACAATTCATCGGGAAAGGCACTCGCTCGACGCAACATACCCACCAGTTCTAAAGATTGCATTACTTTGCGGCGGATAGTTGAGCGGGGTGCTCCAGTAACCCTTAAAGCAAAGGCCACGTTTTCAAAAACCGTACGTTTGGGTAAAAGTTTATAGTCTTGGAAAACCACTCCGATGTTACGACGCAGATAAGGAACCTGCTCGGCATCAAGCTCCGCCACATTAACACGATCAACAATCACTTTGCCCGAACTGGGATTTTCACCACGATAGAGCAAACGCATCAGGGTAGTTTTGCCTGCCCCGGAAGGTCCAACAATAAAGACAAACTCCTCTTTACCAATGTTCAGGTTAACATTGCAGAGCACATCAATGCCATTACTATAAGTTTTTGAAACATTAATCAGTTCAATCATTTAAGCCCAGCTTTTGGAAACCAGAGACTGAACGTCCCTGCCTGCCGGCCCGCTTCGCCGCGAGGCGAGCAGGCAGGGACGCAGGTTTCCACCAAACAAATCAAGCATATAACGGGAACTGCTTACATAACTCCGCTATTCTTCCGGAAACCGTCTTCTTGATATTTTCGTCTTCAACATTACTTAAAACCTGCCCAATCAATTCGGCAATTACAGTCATCTCAGCTGCCTTCATTCCACGAGTGGTTAAAGCTGGTGTCCCAATACGAATACCGGAAGTAACAAAAGGTTTTTCCGGATCAAAGGGAATAGTGTTTTTATTAACAGTAATGCCAACTTGATCCAGAGCCTTCTCAGCTACTTTACCGGTTATTTTTTTGGCACGCAGATCAACCAACATTAAATGGTTATCGGTACCACCAGAAACTAAACGCAAACCAGCTTTGACTAGTCCCTCAGCCAAAGCCTGGGCATTGGTAAGGATTTGTTGCTGATATATTTTAAATTCAGGGGTCATCGCCTCTTTAAAACAAATTGCTTTAGCGGCAATGACATGTTCCAGCGGACCACCCTGAGCGCCAGGAAAAACCGCCTTGTTAACTTGTTTGGCATATTGTTCTTTACAGAGTATTAGGCCAGCTCGTGGACCACGCAAAGTTTTGTGAGTTGTGGAAGTAACCACCTCAGAAACAGGCACTGGAGACGGATGAAGACCTGTAGCAACTAAACCGGCAATATGAGCAATGTCCACCATTAGAATCGCCCCTACCTCATCGCAAATCTCCCTAAACTTATTGAAATCAATAATCCTAGGATAGGCTGTTGCCCCAGTCACAATCATTTTGGGCTTGTGTTCCAAAGCCAATCTTTTTAACTCATGAAAATCAATTGTTTCCGTTTCTTTATTAACACCATAGGAAATAAAGTTAAAGTAAATACCAGAGATGTTGACTGGGCTACCGTGAGTTAAGTGTCCACCATGAGACAGGTTTAAACCTAAAACCGTGTCTCCTGGTTTAAGAAACGCCATATAAGCTTCGAAATTTGCTTGCGAACCAGAATGGGGTTGTACATTAGCGTGTTCCGCTCCAAATAATTTTTTGGCTCGCTCAATTGCTAAAGATTCAGCTTTATCAACAATTTCACACCCGCCATAGTAACGCTTGCCTGGATAACCCTCGGCATATTTATTGGTTAATACAGAACCACAGGCTTCCATAATCGGTCGGGAAGTGAAATTTTCCGAAGCAATCATCTCTAAACCATTTTGTTGTCTGGCTAATTCCTGGTCAATAATCCGGGCAATCTCTGGGTCAACTTTTCTGACTTGATCAATATTGAAGTGCATAATAAACCCATCCTTTCCGGTTAACTTTCTCGTCAAGTATAACAAAGAAAATGCCTTTGGTCAAAAAACTTGGAACTGCTTAAAAAAGTCTTATTTACTCCGCGTAGGCGACCCTCCCTGCCTGCTCGCCTCGCGGCGAAGCGGGCCGGCAGGCAAGGTTAGGGTCGCCATTACGACAAAAACAGCAGAGCCTAAGAGGCTCTGCTACGCGTTTTTAGGTCGGCTTGTAAAGAAGCTATGTTTTCGCTATAATATCTTTCTAATTAGCCCATGGTAAACAATCAAAAAAACTGTCAGGCCTGCGGCGGAAAAGTAACCATTGAAAAGGTCAATCTTGAAGAATATGAAGAGGGAAAACTTTATTTGATGGAGAAAGTTCCGGCCTATGTTTGCCAGGATTGCGGCGAGATCTGGGTACCGGAAGAAATTATGCAGGAATTTGAAAAGATGATTAGTTTGGCTCAAGCAAAAAAGACTAATAACAACAGAAAGGGGTAAACAATGGAAATCGTACTTGGTAAAGCAAAGAAAGCACGGAGGGTTTATGGCTTTGATGAAATTTCTTTGGTGCCGTCAATTGTTACGGTTAACCCTGACGACACCGATGTCTCTGTAGAGATTGGCGGTCGAAAACTGGAAGTTCCCATTCTTGCTTCTGCAATGGACGGAGTTGTTAGCCCAAAAATAGCTGCCCTAATGAGCCAGCTTGGTGGTCTGGGGGTTTTAAATTTAAATGGTGTTTGGACCCGCTACGAAGACGCCGAAAAAGTTCTGCAGCAAATCTCTAGCGTTAGCAAAGATGAATATGTTGCTTTAATGCAAAAGGTTTATCTTGAACCAATTAAGACGGAACTGGTCACCAAACGCATTAAAGAAATCAAAGCACTTGGCGGCATTGCAGCTGTTTCTTCTGTTCCCCAAGACGCCTTAGAACTTGGTCGGATTGCCAAAGAAGCCGGAGCTGATATTTTTGTTTTACAATCAACCGTTATTTCTACCAAACACAAATCAACAACTTCTGAAGCTTTAGATTTGAAAAAATTCTGCGAAGAAATAGAAATTCCGGTACTGGTTGGCAACTGTGTTACTTATGAAGTAGCCTTAACTTTAATGGGCACTGGAATTGCTGGTGTTTTAGTTGGGATCGGACCTGGTGCGGCTTGTACCTCAAGAGGAGTATTAGGGGTTGGTGTTCCCATGGCCACCGCAATTTCAGATTGTGCCGCAGCCCGTGATGCTTATTTTAAAGAAAACAATATTTATGTGCCAATTATTGCCGATGGCGGCATGGTTGTTGGCGGCGATATTTGTAAAGCCATTGCTTGCGGGGCTGATGCGGTAATGATCGGCTCACCGATTGCTAAATGCTCAGAATCACCAGGTGGAGATTATCACTGGGGCATGGCAACCCCATCTCCTACTCTACCACGCGGATCAAGAATTAAAGTTGGCACGATTGGCAGTCTAAAAGAAATTTTGGTTGGGCCAGCCAGATATGATGACGGCTCAATGAACTTTGTTGGGGCTTTAAGGACCTCTATGGGAACCTTGGGCGCTCAAAATCTTAAAGAGATGCAACAAGTAGAAGTGGTGATCGCCCCTTCGATTCTAACCGAAGGAAAAGTTTACCAAAAAGCACAGAGTTTGGGAATGTATAAGTAAAAAGTCTGGCAGTCAGGAAGTCTTGCAGTCTGGTGGTTTTTTTAACTCCTCACTTTAAAATCAACGAATCCCAGTCTTTTACTACTAGAAGGATCTTTTAATAACAATTTATATTTGGAGCCGAGTCGGCAATCAGCAGTTATAACTCCATCTTCCCTGGTATGTATCTCAACATTCCTTGATCCTTGTTTTAACTCTAACCTCACTTCTTGATTTAAATTCAATCTAATCTCAACCCCACCCTGGGGCAATAATAATATTTTAACATTGCCTCCTATCCCTTTAGATTCTGTAATCTGCGCATATCTTATTCTTGGTTCTTTGGCTACTTGTGACTGTGGGGTCTCAGGCAGTGGGGAAACGGTATCTGCTTCAACAGATTTTTTGGACGGCCCGTAAGGTTTACTAGCAACAAAATTTATTCTTTTTGGCAAATGTTGAACCCAACCAGTTTCAGTCTTATCCAATGTTACAACTGCAACCTCATAAGAGACTCCGGCTTCCAAAGCAGCTTTACTAAAAATAAAACTCGCTGTGTTTTTTCCTGAACCCGAAAAAACAACTGCCTGTTCTTCAAGCTTTGCCCAAGTTTTATCCTCGCTTACTAAAAAAACACAAACGCCATCAATAGCTTCTCCCCATTCAAGTTCTATTTTTAAACCACGATCCGTTTCACAAACATTTATATTAGGATAAATATATTCTCCGTTCCTATAACCATTCTCGTATTTATAATGAAATTCAATCGGCTCCGCTATTCTAGGTTGAAGTAGAGATTCTGTCTTTTTGGGCAGAGCAGATGACTCTGTGCTCTCAGGCGAACAAGGTCGTTCTCTAGGAGGAAATAATCTTCTATAAGTTTTACAAACCCAAGTTCCAGACATTGATAAATTATCCTTTTTTTCGTTCGTTTTTTTCGTTCGTTGACTCAAAGTAGCAAACTCGCTATAATTGACTCACTTTACTTTCGGTAAAAGTTAGAAAGAATTTCACGTAATTATGAAAAAACATGATCTAATCGTCGTCCTCGACTTCGGAGCCCAATACTCCCTTTTGATCGCCCGCCGGGTTCGTGAATGCAATGTCTACTGCGAAGTTAAACCGTATGATACCTCTGTAGAAGAATTAAAAAAGATCGACTGCAAAGGAATAATTCTCTCTGGCGGACCCAATTCGGTCTATGATCAGGATGCCCCAAAAACAGATCCAGCCCTGTGGACCGCCGGCATCCCTATTCTTGGAATCTGCTACGGCACTCAACTTTTAGCCAAAGAATTAGGCGGGGAAGTTAAACAGGCTCAAAAAAGAGAATACGGTAAAGCCCTGCTTAAAATTGAGGACAAAACAGATTTATTTGCCGGTCTGGCCAATGAAATTCAATGTTGGATGAGTCATGGCGATCAAATCACCAAATTACCGGAAGATTTTAAATTTAAGGCCTGCACAGACAATTGTCAGGCTGCCGCTATCGGCTCTAAAGACAAGAATATTTATGGCGTTCAATTCCATCCCGAAGTTCTCCACACTCCCCAGGGCTTGGATATTATCAAAAACTTTCTCTATATCATCTGTCAGGTCAAACCAACCTGGACAACTAAAAACTTTGTTGAATATGCGGTTAACAAAGTTCAACAGGAAGTTGGTCAAGAAAAAGTTCTCCTCGGTCTTTCTGGCGGAGTTGATTCAACTACAGTTGCTGCCCTACTTAAAAAAGCTATCGGCGATCAGCTCACCTGTGTTTTTATCGACCAAGGATTTATGAGGAAAAATGAAGCTGCCAAAATTGTCGAATTATTTAATAAGCATTTTAAAATTCGCCTGATTCACGTTGATGCTCGAAAACGGTTTTTTGATAAATTAAAAGTGGTCACCGATCCGGAAGAAAAGCGAATGTTGATCGGCACAGAATTCATCAGAACCTTTGAAGAAGAAGCCAAAAAACTGGGGACTTTCCCCTTTTTAGCCCAAGGCACACTTTATCCGGATGTGATTGAATCCGCTTCCGGAACTACGGACACTGGCAAAAAAGCCGCTAGAATCAAAAGCCACCACAATGTTGGCGGCTTACCAAAGGATATGAAATTCAAATTGGTTGAGCCTTTACGCAAACTCTTTAAAGATGAAGTTAGATCATTAGGCAAAGAATTAGAAGTTCCAGACGGCATCGTTAACCGGCAACCATTTCCAGGTCCAGGACTAGCCATTAGAATTATCGGTGAAGTAACAGAAGAAAGGGTTAAGATCTTACAAGAAGTTGACGACATTGTTGTCACCGAAATCAAAAATGCCGGTTTATATCGTGAAGTTTGGCAATCTTTTGCAGTTTTGTTGCCAATTCGAACTGTGGGTGTTATGGGCGATAAGAGAACTTATTTAAACACTGTGGCCGTGCGAGCCGTTGCCTCCAAAGACGCCATGACTGCTGACTGGGCCAGGTTACCATATGATTTATTAGAAACCATCTCTACACGGATTGTTAATGAAGTTCCTGAGGTTAACCGAGTGGTTTACGACATCTCCTCAAAACCCCCCTCAACTATTGAGTGGGAGTAGACAAATAGAAGTTGGTTTCATGGTTCGGATGCCGGTATTGATGATAGAAACAGGAGATAGAAATTAGCTTCTCTGGCATCAACCATCTGCACCCAGCTTCCATACTGTCTTCCAAACCCAAATCCTATTTTCTAACCTCAGCCCTGGCCTTTTGATGTTCAGCCCAAGTTTCAGAAAAAATGTGTGAGCCGTCAGATTTAGCCACAAAAAATAAATACTTGGTTTTCGCTGGATAGACTGCAGCTTTAATTGATTTAATCCCTGGATTACAAATTGGTCCTGGCGGCAAACCATAATTAAGATAAGTATTATAAGGTGATTTGACCTTAAGCTGTTCCAAGTAAACTTTTGGCGTCGGATCGTTGAGAGCATATTTAATAGTCGGACATGATTCTAAAGGCATATAGATCTTCAAACGGTTATGATAAACAGAGGAGATAATTGCCCTGTCTTCCGGCTTTTGCGCTTCTTTTTCAATAATAGAAGCTAGCGTCAAAATCTCATGTAAATTATATTTTGTTTCTTGTGCAGCTGTGCGCCAAAAAGGTAAAACCTGTTCTTCAAACCTGTTTAACATTCTTTCCACAACAACCTCATTGCTGGTGTCTTTAAGTAATAGATATGTATCGGGGTAAAGGTAGCCTTCTAACGACTCGGAAGGGATATACTTAAAAACCTCCCAATGCCTGTTGCGCAAATCTTCTTTAATGCCATTCTTAGCCAAAGACTGAAACTTAAGCCCATTACCAACTTGGTTTTTTTTCAAAATCTCGCCCATCTTATAAATGGAACTACCTTCAGGAAAAGTTACAGGCACCTGTTCTGGAGAGACAATCTCTCCCTTTTTCAGCTTTAATAAAATAATGATCAAGGGTTGTGAGGGAGAAAAGGCATATTTACCGGCCTGAATACGTTTACTAATCCCCAAAACCTTAGCTGCAAAGGCAAAACTACTGTGCTGCTTAATTACTTGGGAATCCTTTAAAATTTGTTGCACCATAGCCGTCGAAGCTCCTTTGGCTATCGCAACTTCAATCAAAGAAGAATCATAAGGATTGGCTGCCTGAAGAAGGGAAATGGCGAACAAAAGAGATGAAATCCCAAGCGCCAAGATCAAAGCCACAAACAAGTTCCAAGATCCAAAGCCAAAGCTCAAAATTCTCGAAAATTTGATCTTTTCACTTTTATCTTTGATCTTATTCATGATCTCTTCGAGTCCAGATACCCCTGCAACATATACGTCGCCGCAGACTTATCAATCACCTTTTTGCGTTTTTGCCGGGAAAGACCGGCCTCAATCAAAACTTTCTCGACCCCTGCCGTAGTTAATCGTTCATCCCAAGTAGTAATCTTTTGAGTAAATTTAGCTTTTAATATTTCAACAAATTCTAAAACCTTTTGCGCAGAAATCCCAATCTCTCCACTCATTGTCTTGGGCAGGCCAACAACAATTTCCTCAACAGATTCATACTGCTGGATAATTTCCGCTAATTTAGAGAGGTCTTGATCCAGGTCATCAGAACGATGAATAACCGTTACGGCTTGGGCAATCATACCAAGGGAATCTGAGACAGCAATCCCAATTCGCCTTGAACCATAATCAATTGCCAGTATGCGCATTATTGGGCAGGGCAAGTAGAGCTAAAACCTTGTCAAAGCCTGCTTTAATCTTAGCTGGGTCTTTGCCGCCTCCTTCAACTTTTTCATCCTTACCCCCACCCTTTCCACCAATCACCCGGGAAAAGACTTCGGCAACCAGCTTGGCAGAATAGCCCTTGCTAACCAAATCAGGAGTAACCGTAATTAAGAAAATAACTCGATTAGGCAGAGAAGTCGCTAAAACTAAAACACAAGATTTAGCCTGCCCCTTAATCGTATCGGAAATTTCTCGCAGCATCTGCATGTCATAATCTTTAAATTCTTTTAATAAAACCTTTACTTCTCCAAGCTCTATTATTTCAGCAAGGTACGTACCGGCCTCAGCAGAAACATTGGTTAGTTTTAGTTGCCGGATCTCCTTTTGTACTTTCTGAATGCGTTCATTTAACCATTCGACTCTACCAGCCAAATGATCCAATAAGTTGCGGACATGTTTTGAATCGTGACGATCGAGCGCTTGATTAAGACTTTCAATCTCCCCTGTTTCGATTTCAAAAATATCTGTTTCTACAAACTTGGCATTACCCAACTTACCTTTTTCATGTTCAAGGTCACGATAAAAAACTATTAGCTTGTCAATTGCTGTTTGATCAGCCTTAACTTGGGACAACAAAGAGCTTATTGCGACTTGGCCTGCCACGGCTTCAATCCGACGCAAACCGGCTCCCAAAGAACTCTCATTAACTATTCGGAAGAAATAAATATCCGCAGTTGAACGCACATGTGTACCGCCACAAAGCTCCAGACTATAATCGGCAATTTTAAGTACTCGGACTTTGTCTCCGTACTTTTCACCAAACAGAGCCATCGCCCCCATCTTAACCGCATCTTTGTAAGATTTGTTCAAAACTTCGACTTTTAAATGTTCTTTAATTTTCTTGTTGACCAGGTCTTCAACCTGAGCAAGTTCTTCCGGAGTAACCGCTGATATATGGGAGAAATCAAACCTTAATTTGTCCGGCCCAACGTATGAGCCTGCTTGTTTAACATGCCCACCCAAAACCTCCTGCAAAGCTTTATGCAAAAGATGAGTGGCTGTATGATGAATAGAAATAGCCTGTCGCCTTACCTGGTCAACTGAAGCCTCAAGACTGGTATTTTCTTTAAGTCCAATAATATTTTTAACTTTATGAAGAATCACTTTTTTCGGTGTAATCAGAGTATCAACAACCTTAATTGTTCTTTCGCCATCATTCAACAGACCTGTATCACCAACCTGTCCACCACTTTCACCATAAAAAGGAGTCTTGTCTAAGATAACCAGGTCTTTCTCCTCAAAGACAGCCAAGACTTTGGCATTTTCCGCCGTCTGCTCATAACCATCAAACTTAGTCGGCTTAAAGCTATCTAAATTAATTCCAGCCAAATCTTTTTTAGCGTCAGAGCTGCCGGCACTCCTGGCCCTTTCTTTCTGCGCTTCCATGTTAGCAGCAAAGCCCTGCTCATCCAGGCTGAAGCCTTTTTCTAAGGCAATTTCCCTAGTTAGTTCAACTGGAAAACCGTAGGTATCATGCAATTTAAAAACCGCTTCACCGGGAATTTTTCTCTCCCCTTGATATTTATTCAGCAAATCATTAAAGAGGCTTAAGCCCTGCTCTAAAGTTTGAAAAAAGTTTTCCTCTTCTGTTTCAATAATCTGCAGAATAGACTTTTCTTTTTCTTTGAGCACAGGATAAACGGCTTTCATTTGCGCCACAACTTCTTGGGCCAATTTGAAGACGAAAGGTTCATTGAGCTCTAACATCTTGCCATGTCTAACGGCCCGACGAATTAAACGCCGCAAGATATAACCGCGGCCAACATTAGCAGGAAAAACACCATCGCCAATTAAATGGGCAGTTGCTCGAGCATGATCAGCAATAATCCGTAAGGACTGTTGACTCGGGCTCTTTTGAGGAGAAAGCGCTTGAACCTTATTAATCAAGGGCACAAACAAATCGGTCTCAAAGTTTGAATCAACCCCCTGCATAATTGAGGCAATCCGTTCTAAGCCCATACCGGTATCAATATTCTTATTCTTTAAAGGGATTAACTCCCCTTTGTCATTGCGGTTAAACTCCATAAAAACCAGGTTCCAAACTTCTAAAAACCGATCACAATCACAACCAGGAGCACAGTCGGGTTTTCCGCAACCCAAACGAGGTCCTAGATCATAATAGATCTCCGAACAAGGACCACAAGGACCAGTTGGACCAGCAGCCCAAAAATTATTTTCTTCATCCAAACGCTTTATGTGATCTTCAGAGATTTTAATTTCATTAAGCCAAATATCATAAGCCTCATCATCTTTCTCATAGACAGCAATAAAAAGCTTTTCCTTGGGAAGCCCCAACTCACGGATTAAAAAGTCCCAAGCAAACTCAATGGCTTCTTTCTTAAAATAGTCTCCAAAAGAAAAATTACCCAACATCTCAAAAAAAGTGTGATGGCGCAGGGTCTTGCCAACTTGCTCCACATCATTAGTGCGCAAACACTTCTGCACAGTCGTTGCCCTGGCAAAGTCAGCCTTTTCCTGACCAAGAAAGATCGGTTTAAACTGCAGCATCCCAGCTAAGGTCAAAAGAACTGTCGGATCCTTTGGCACCAAAGAAGACCCTGGCAAGATTTTGTGACCTTTGCTCTCGAAGTATTTTAAGAACTTAGCTCTTATATCTGAACTTTTCATATTCCACTAATTATAATATCTTTCCGACTATTTTTCGAATCTCTTTTTGGACAGCATCTAAATCATTCTTATCTGTATCAATAACTTTGACCCTGTTCTGATCAGCCCGGGCAATTTCCAGATACTTGGCCCTCACCCGTTGATGAAAACTAATCTTTTCACTTTCAAAGCGGTCTTCCTTGCCCTTGGTACTCGCCCTTTTCAAGCCAACCTCTGGAGAAACATCTAAAAGAATTGTTAATTGCGGCACAAGCCCATCAGAAGAAATCATATTAACATAACGAACCAGATCCTCCGGCAGTCCCTGTCCACCAATCTGGTAAGCCAGAGTCGAATCGTTATAGCGGTCACAAAGAACAATTTTTCCCTGTTTAAGCGCCGGTAGAATCAATTTTCTGACATGCTCACTTCTGTCCGCCGCAAAAAGAAAAACCTCGCTCAACTTATCCAAAGACATCTCAGGAAAAAGCAGCAGCTCACGCATGTGCTGACCGAACTGAGTCCCACCCGGCTCATGAGTCAACAAGACCTTATGCCCCTTTTCCTCAAGGAATTCTTTTAATCTTTTCGCCTGCGTTGTCTTTCCACAGCCTTCTGGACCTTCTAAAGTTATAAACATTTCCTATTCTCCCGCTGCCAAACTAAACCCTAAGCTGAATTCTCTGCGCAAAGAGCGGTATTTGACAATTAAATTATAGCAATGCATCCTAAGATAGAGTGAGTAATCGATATCTTCCGGCCACCAGGTATCGACAAAATATGAGGTATAGATCCCAACCCCGGTACCATCAACCAAATAGAGGAGTTCCGTAGTGAGCCGATCGGCAGAACTAAAACGATACCTTTCAAAATTGAGCGGGCTCAAACCACGATTTAAGAAATAGTGATTGTAACCCAACTTCAAGGATAAATTCTCGCTAAGCCTTTTTCTGACATTAAGCCCCCCGGTACTTTGCAGCCAACGAGAGCCATTAGAATAAACCCTGCCATCAAGCCCAATAAATGGGGTTAAAGTACCCAGCCGGATTTCCGGTAAATCTTTATATAAAACGATAGCCCCGCCACCCTGTAATAGTCCATAAATATTATTCTTCTCGGAAACAGCCGCCCCCATTACCTCGGCATCATAGTTAACATCTTGTCCAAAAACCTTTGCCTCTCCCCTTCTTTCCTTTACAACTACTTTAGGATAATAGCTAACTCTCTCATAATTAATCCTCTCGCGAAAAAATAGGGTTGTTTCTAATTCATACTGACGATATTTGGGCAAAGCAAACAGAGCAAAAGGATCTCGCTCTTTGTCACCTAATTTTTTGCCAAAGTAATAACGATGGGTAAGCCCACCCCAAAGACCTTCAACAGTATTGCCATAAACCCGCACATTCCCCTCATTATCATCATCCACAATATAATTGGCCTCCACCCCCAAACCAAGACCTTTTTTGCTGGCATAATTGATACTATAGCTACCAGACAACTCACGCCTGACATGCCAAGCTAAGCGCTCGTTAATATACCAGCCGTCTTCATCATTGGAGGAAACCTCAGGAAACGGCGGCAAGTTTTTACGTTTTCGTTCATCATCACGCATGTCATAAATATAGGTAGGGACCGGCACCAAGGGGAAACGGTCGAACCAGAAAAAGCCCCAATAGGCTACCAGCCAACCATATTTAGGATAGAGAGTAATATCTTTGGCGGTTATGTGGTAGTGAGGATGATCGAGATTACAAGTAGTAAAAGAAGCATTTGACAGATAAAAATCTTCCTGACTAAAATTAATTTTCTTGCCCTTTAAATGGACCCCTTGATAAACAAAGTCTACGTTGGTTGCTTCTCCTGTTCTAGTCTTAACCTCATATTCCAGGTTTTGCCCTTCAATTGTGAGACCGTTATAATCCAAGATAAAACCTTGATCTGCAAAAACCTCTTCATTCCCTTTATCATAAACAATATGATGGCCATGGATCGAAACATCTTTATAAATAACTTCAACAGATCCACGTGCGTCAACCTGCTTGGTCTCCTTATCGTAGACAACACTGTCGGCGTTGATAACTAGATCGTTGGGTTGGGCAAGAACAGGGGAAATAATTAACAAGGAACAATTAACAATTATCAATGAAGGAATAATACATTTGTATACCACATGCCGAAGGCAAACAATCATATGACTACGCGACTTCCTCGTAACGAGTTTCCTTACTGCAAAACTTGGTGATTTCTTTACGAAAGACTAATTCCACAGTACCAGTCGGGCCATTTCTTTGTTTGGCAATAATTATTTCGGCAATATTTCCCCGGTCAGAACCAGGATTATAGTAAGCCTCGCGATGAATAAACATGACTAAATCAGCGGTTTGTTCAATTTCGCCAGATTCACGTAGATCAGACAACCTGGGAATACGATCGGTGCGTTGCTCTACCGCTCGAGATAATTGGGAAAGGGCTAAGACAGGAACATCTAATTCTCGAGCCAAAGTTTTTAGCGAGCGGGCAATTTCCGAGATCTCCTGAACCCTGTTTTCAACCCTGCCGTGACCTCGCATCAACTGCATATAATCAACAATAATTAAACCTAACCCCCGTTCCATCTTCAACCTTCTGGCTTTAGCCCTAATCTCTGTTGAGGTTAGAGAAGGAGTATCGTCAATATAAATCGGTGCTTCAGATAAGCGGCCCAAAGCACGAGTTAATTTTTTCCAACCCGTATCAGACAAGCTGGCTGTTTTTAAGCGCTGAGCATCGACTTCGGCCTGAGAACAGAGCATCCTCTGAGCCAGTTGTTCTTTACTCATTTCCAGGGAAAAAATAGCGACGGGAATTTTATATTTGATGGCTGCGTTTTGGGCAATATTTAAACACAAGGCTGTCTTACCAACAGAAGGCCTGGCCGCAACAATAATTAAATCGGAATTTTGAAAGCCTGCTGTGAGCTGATCCAAATCAGGAAAACCAGTTGGCGTACCGGTTAAAGCTTCTTTTTTATCATAAAGGGAATCAATTTTATCAAGCACCCCTTTAATGACCGAATCGATCTTGTGAAAACCTGTGCGCACCCGTTTCAAGGCGATATCAAAAACAGATTTTTCTGCCTGATCAAGGATTTGGTTAACATCCTCGGTTTGGTTAAAGGCCTTGGTAACAATATTTGTCCCGGCCTCAATTAAGCGGCGCAGCAGCGCCTTTTCTTCCACAATTTTGGCATAATATTCAACATTTGCGGCTGTGGGCACAGAATTAATCAGATCAGCAACATAGATAGAACCACCAGCCAGGTCAATTCTACCCGCTTTACGCAAAGCATTAGTAACTGTGACTAAATCAACAGGTTCAGCTCGATCAAAGAGTTCAATAATAGTTTCGTAAATGTAACGGTGGGCTTCACGGTAAAAGCTATCTGGTTGCATCAGCTCAACTGCTCGCATAATAGCATTTTTATCCAAAAGCATGCAGCCAATTACTGACTGTTCGGCGATTAGGTCTTGTGGGGGGATCTTCACTTCAACCATAGTTTGTTTATTCTAGCTCATTTAACAGGGTGATTCAAGAATTGTGTGCTATAATTTTTGTGTAATGCGAATAGAGTAATGGGCCCTGCCTGCTCGCCTCGCGGCGAAGCGGGCCAGCAGGCAGGTAATGAGAATAAAAATAGTACATTCGCATTACATATTACACATTACTGACAAAAAGGAGCTAAAACAATGCTAAAAACCTTCGCCTGCCTGTTTCTGACTCTGATCCTCCTCTCCCCCGTTCAAGCTATAGCAAGTAAAACCGATTTGACCCAAATAATTGTGACCGGCCAGGGAGGAGTGCAAGCCACGGCTGATTTGGTTTACATCACTCTGGGAGTTAATCAAACAGAAGGCTCAGCTAAACAAGCCCAAGAAACAGCCGCCAAAAAAATGTATAAAATACTCGAAAAGCTGGATCTAATTGGCATTAGTAAAAAGCAAATTGAAACAACCAGAGTTAATCTTGCTCCTCAATACAAGTACGAAGGGGGCCAGAGCACATTAACCGGGTACTCTGCAGAGAATTTAGTGAAAATCACTATTGATAACTTGGATCAGGTCGGCAATATAATTGATTCTGCTATCGCCGCTGGAGCCAACAAGGTTAATAACATCACCTTTACCCTCAAGGATAGTTCCGCCCATGAAAATATGGCCCTGGATATGGCCTTTAAAGAAGCTAAGGCTAAAGCTGAAAGTTTAGCTGCCGTAGCAGGACTGACTTTAGTTAAAATTTCTAGCATTCAAGAAGCTGGCGCAACTGTGAGAGACGACGCTCGGGCTTTTATGGCTAGCAAAGAGAGTAGCGGTAGTACCCCTGTTGTCCCAGGAAAGATTGATGTAGTAGGAAACGTAACTGTTATCTACGAATGCAAGTGATTAAGAAACCTTAGCCCCACTAGCAATATCTTTCTCTACAGTAGTACAAACCAGAGTGCTGCGATCTTCTGGATGCGCACAAAGGATCATCCCGCGACTTTCAACCCCGCGAATAGTCCTTGGTTCTAAGTTGGCTAAGACTAAAACTTTTTTGCCCGGCAAATCTGCCAACGAATAATGTTGTTTAATTCCAGCCACTAATTGTCGTCCTTCCCCACCGATATCAACCGTTAGTTTGTAAAGTTTATCGGCTCCTTCAACTTCTTCCGCAGTTTTAATTTCTGCCACTCTAATATCCAATTTCTGAAAGTCGGCAAAACTAATATTATCCATTATTTTTCCCCTTTCTCGAACAACTCAACCTGTTCTTGTAAACGATTCCCTGCCGCAGCCACAAACCCGGCAAAAAGAGGGTGCGGTTTAGTGGGACGAGATTTGAATTCCGGATGATACTGAGTGGCTAAAAACCAGGGCAAGCCGGGAATCTCAACAACCTCAACCAAATTTTTCTTCTCATAAATCCCTGAAAAAACCATCCCAGCTGCTTCAAATTGCTTTCGGTACTCATTATTAAATTCATAACGGTGACGATGGCGCTCTGCAACAGTATCAGCCTTATAGGCTTTTTGCAGTAAAGTCCCTTTCTTAATCACGCAGGGATAGGCCCCTAAACGCATGGTGCCGCCTTTGTCTTCAATCCCTTTTTGCTCTAGCAACAAATCAATCACCGGATGATCTGTTTCAGGATCAAACTCGGAAGAATTAGCCCCTTTTAATTTGCAGACATTCCTGGCGAATTCAACCACAGCACACTGCATCCCAAGGCATAAACCTAAAAAGGGAATTTTATTCTCACGAGCAAACTTAATGGCTTTAATTTTTCCCTCAATACCCCGAGGACCAAAACCACCAGGCACCACAATACCATGAACATCACGAAAAACCGGTTCAATCTCTTCTTCCCCCTCAAGTTTCTCGGCATTAATCCATTCAAAACAAACCTTAAGACGATTGGCAATGCCGCCATGTTTTATTGATTCAACAATACTAATATAAGAATCTTCTAATTCAGTATATTTTCCAACGATAGCAATCTTTACCTGTCTCTCCGCCAGCTTAGTTTCTTCGACCATCTTTGCCCAATCACTCATATCACCCTTTTTAGTGGGCAAACCCAAACACTTAAGCGCAATAGTATCTAATCCTTCTCGCTCCAGCGCTAAAGGAACCTGATAAAGCAGCGGCACATCAACCAAACCAATCACTGCCTCCTTGGCAACATCGCAGAAAAGAGAAATTTTATCTTTAAGTTCATTGCTTAAAGGCTCTTGGGAACGACAAATAATAATATCCGGCTGAATACCAATCTCGCGTAACTTCATAACACTGTGCTGAGTAGGTTTGGTCTTAAATTCATGGCTGGTATTCAAATAAGGAACCAAGGTCACATGGAGATGGATACAGTTGTCACGACCAACATCCTTGCGAAATTGCCTGATCGCTTCCAGGAAAGGCAAACCTTCAATATCACCGACTGTGCCGCCAATCTCACAAATAACCACATCAAACTGTTCATTCTTCGTAACTGCCCTTATTCGGGCTTTAATTTCATTAGTGATATGAGGGACAACCTGAACTGTTCCTCCCAAGTAATCGCCCCGTCTTTCGCGAGTTATAACCGACCAATACACCATGCCGGTGGTAATATTATTTGATTTTTCCAGGTTAACATCAATAAATCTTTCATAGTGACCCAAATCCAAGTCTGTTTCTGCCCCGTCTTCTGTCACAAAAACCTCGCCATGCTGGTAAGGATTCATAGTGCCCGGATCAACATTGATATAGGGATCAAGTTTTTGAATGGTAACGGTTAAACCTCGAGACTTAAGCAAGCGGCCCAAGGAAGCTGCTGTAATTCCTTTCCCCAAAGAACTAACCACCCCACCAGTTATAAATATATATTTACTCATCCACCTACAGCCTCCTCCTCATTTTTATTGGTTAATCTAACAAGTTTAACCCTGGTAATCCTGCGGCGATAAACCCGCTCAACACTGATCGACAGATTTTCGTAATGCACCACATTGCCAACTGCCGGCGCCTTACCCAATTTTCCAAAAACAAAACCGCCAACCGTGTCATAATCTTTCTCCGGTAAATTTAAGCCCAATTCGTCATTAAGATCATCAGTCGAAACAAGACCATTAACAATAAAAGTATTTTCCGCAACTTTTTCGATCATGCGTTCGTCCCGCTCAAACTCATCATGGATCTCACCGACAATTTCTTCGATCAAATCTTCCAGGGTAACTAAACCGGAAGTCATCCCATACTCATCAACAATAATTGCCGAGTGGGTACGGGCAGTCTGCATCTCGGGTAAAAGTTCGGCAACCTTTTTAGTTTCAGGAATAAAAGTTGCCTTCCTCAACATTGCCCGAACATCTTTACTATCTTGAAACTTTAATAAATCCTTAGCATAAATAAAACCTATAATATTATCCAAACTCCCTTCAAAGATCGGGACACGAGAATGACCCGACTCAATAATTAGTTGTATTATCTCGGCCACAGACTTATTAACTTCCAGAGCAGTAATATCCGGCCGTGGGGTCATTACTTCTCGAACAACAGTTTCCCCAAATTCAAAAATCGAGGTAATCATCTCGCGTTCATCCTCTTCAATTACCCCCTCTTTTTCACCGGCAGCAAGAATTAATTTTATTTCATCTTCAGTTATAAAAGGTCCTTTTTGTGGAGCCTTGCCCCCCAAAAGATAAATAAAAGGCCGACTGATAAAACCGACAAAATAAGCTAAGGGCCGTAGAATAAACTGCAAATTAACAATAATTGGAGCAGCAAAGAGAGAGAACTTTTCCGGATTTCTAAGCGCCACGGTCTTGGGAGTAATCTCTCCAAAAACCAGGATCAGAAAGGTTATTACTCCTGTTGCCACTCCCACGGCTGTAGCCATATTTCCCCAACCCCAAATAGCCATTTGTCTGATACTGATCGAGGTGGCCAAAGCGGCAGCGGCAATATTAACTAAATTGTTGCCTATTAATATTGTAGATAAAAATTCCGCTGGTTTTTGTTTTAGAATCTCAACTTGTTTTGCGCCCTTCAGTTTATGGGCTACCATCCGGTTTAAGCGGATCTTAGACAAGCTGGTCAAAGCCGTTTCAGCAGCCGAGAAAAAAGCCGACAAAACAAACAAGGTCAATAATAAAAGTATTTCCATCATAGTATTTTTGGCACCAAGATTAATAAACCGACCACAACCGCCCCAACGGCAGACAAAAGCACACTAGCAGCCGCCACATCCTTGGCTAGGGCCGCTTCCTTCCTATGTTCAGGGGAAAGGATATTAACCAGCTCCTCAATCGAAGTGTTAACCATTTCAATTACTATCACGGCAAAGATAGCAGTAACTAAAACTGCTAGTTCTAACAAGCTGACTTGTAATTGGGTAGCCACAAATAAAACCGCCAGCCCGGCAAAAAAATGAATCCACAAGTTGCGCTGTGTCTTGACCGCATGGCCAACGCCAGATTTGGCACACTCAAAACTCTTGATAAATTTTCTCGGCATCTCTCATTTTCCTCCCATGATCATAACCCAACAAATGCAAGACCCCATGAATAACCAATCTCTTTAATTCTTGTCGATAAGTTACCCCATACTGCTGAGCATTTTTCCTGGTTGTCGGCTCTGCAATCGCAATATCCCCAATCACACCATCCTCACCCATTTCAAAAGATAAGACATCGGTTGCTTGGTCTTTTTTTCTATACTTCTTATTAAGTTTTCGAATCTGTCGATCATCAACAATGACCAAGTTTATTATACCCCTGACCTTTTCCTTTCGCAAAATCTTTCTTATTAAAGTCTGAAACACTATACTTCCTTAATATCGGCACCCAAACTTCTTAGCTTATAAATCAACTTCTCGTAGCCACGCTCAATATGATGATCACGGTCTTCAATCAAAGTCTCTCCCTTGGCAGCTAAACCGGCTATCACTAAGGCAGCCCCAGCCCGTAAATCAGAAACCTTGATCGGAGCGCTGGAAAGTTCTGGCACACCGGTGATAATAGCACTCTGCCCTTCCAATTTAATTTCTGCGCCCATGCGTCTTAATTCATGAACACACATAAAGCGGTTTTCAAAAACTGTTTCAGTTATCACCGAGGTTCCCTGCGCCAAACTCAAGAAAGAACAAAATTGCGGCTGCATGTCAGTGGGAAAGCCCGGGTGAGGCATAGTTTTAAGATCAACAGCCTTGAAACCATTTTTAGCAGAGACCCTGAGATCCTTTGCCAACATTTCAATTTCAAGGCCAGTTTCTTTTAATTTTCTTACCACTGACTCAATATGCTCTGGCACAATATCTCGAATCAGAGCCTCCCCTTTGGTTATCGCCACAGCAAGAATAAAGGTTCCGGCTTCAATCCTGTCTGGAATAACACGATACTCTACAGGGGACAACTCTTTAACCCCCTGAATTCTGATTTCCTCTGTGCCAGCACCGGTAATTTTAGCACCAGCCAGATTAAGAAAATTGGCCAAATCCACGATTTCCGGCTCCCCAGCAGCATTTTCGATAATTGTTTCACCGGCGGCTAAGGCAGCAGCCATCATCACTGATTCTGTTGCGCCAACAGAAGGAAAATCAAGATAAACTCGATCCCCTTTTAGACCAGCTGCTTCAGCAATAACAAAGCCATGTTCAATGCGAACCTTTGCCCCTAAAGCCTCCAATCCCTTAATATGCAAGTTAACTGGCCGGGAACCAATGGCGCAACCACCCGGCAGAGGAATCTTAGCTAAACCCTGACGCGCTAAGATAGGACCAATCACAAAAAAAGAGGCCCGCATTTTAGTCACCAGCTCATAGGGCGCCACATGCTTGACTCCACGATTCCAAATCTCAACAGTATTTTCTTGTGAGGCAGAATATTCTGCCCGCAAGCCCAAGCGCTGCAAGACGCGAATAATTGTCTTAATGTCCAAAAGATCAGGAACATTGCGAATAATCGTCTTACCGGGCAAAAGAATTGTCGCTGCCAAAATTGCCAGCGCCGCATTTTTTGAGCCGGAGATTCTCACTTCTCCCGCCAAGCGCTTATTTCCATTAATTAATATTTTTCTCATTTATTAACTCAAATAGATTTGAATTCCACTGGTCGCCTTGAAGTTAGATTAAAATAAAACCTAATCGCCTCAACAATCCTTTTGGCTGCCAACCCGTCACCATAAGGATTAACCGCTTTGGACATTTTAGCATAAGCCTTCTTATCAACAAGCAGCTTATTGGCTGTCTTAAAAATCTTCTCTTGATCTGTGCCAACTAATTTAACACAGCCGGCAGCAATTGCTTCCGGTCGTTCGGTTTTTTCCCTCAAGACTAGAACTGGCTTACCTAACGAAGGAGCTTCTTCTTGAACCCCTCCGGAATCAGTTAAAATCAAATCAGCTGCATTCATTAAATGGACAAACGGCTCATAATCCAACGGTTCGATTAATTTAACAGCTGGAAGATCCCCGAGAATGGCAGTAACGATTTCTCGAACCAGCGGATTTTTGTGCATAGGAAAAAAAACTTCCAGCCTATTTTTATGTGCCGCAACTAAGCGTTTAACCGCCAAGCAAATATCTTTAAGCGGCTCGCCCAGATTTTCCCGACGGTGGGCAGTTAATAAAATATTTTTTTTATTAGGATCAACAGTAATTCCGGCTTGGCCAAGGTCATAGTTTCTTTTTACAACCGCAAACAAAGCATCAATAACAGTATTACCAGTTAAAAAAACACTCTCTTTAGTGATTCCTTCATTCCGCAAAACATTTAAAGCAGTTTTTGTCGGTGGGAAATGCAACTCGGCTAACCGAGTTGTTAATTGACGATTCATCTCTTCCGGATAAGGTTGAAACTTATCAAAGGTACGCAACCCTGCTTCAACGTGACCAACCGGAATCTTATGATAAAAAGCAGTTAAAGCTGCCGCCAGAACCGTTGAAGTATCCCCTTGAACCAAAACCAGGCCAGGCTGTTCTTTTTGGATAATTTCATCAAGCCCCTGCAAAGATTTCGTCATAATTTTGCTCAAGGTTTGCTTTTTTTCCATAATATCCAGATCATAATGTGGTTTAATCTGAAAAATCTCTAGAACTTGATCCAGCATTTGGCGGTGTTGAGCTGTAACCACGACGATAGATTCAAATTGCTTGCTGTGCTTTTCAATCTCGGCCACCACCGGCGCCATCTTAATGGCCTCTGGTCTGGTGCCAAAGATAGACATTATCTTCTTTCTTCTCATTAAAACCTTTCTCCCTTAAATTCTAAAACCCTCACCCATCTACGCTAAACACACCCCCCTCTCCCAAAGGGAGAGGGTATTAGAAAAATACATTATTCCCCTTCTCCCTCAGGGAGAAGGGGTCGTAAACTTTAACGCCAACGGGGATGAGGGCCATAATTATATTTTTCATCTCTGTAAAGCCATAACCAGCGCAATAAAACTCAAAATAAAACAGGCACTGTAGATTGCTAAAACCGCCTCGCGCTTATTAAACCCTGCTCGCAGCAACAAATGATGAATATGCCGATCGTCTGCCGCAAACGGGTGTCTCCCCTCTTTCAATCTTCTCCCAATCGCAAAAAGAGTATCGAAGATTGGCACACCTAAGATTAGCACAGGAACAATCAGAGCCACAACCAAAGTTGTTTTTAAAACACCAATAATCGAAGCGCTGGCCAGAATAAAGCCTAAAAACAGAGCTCCTGAATCACCGAGAAAAATTGTGGCCGGAAAAAAGTTAAACCGTAAAAAGGCCAGCGAGGTTCCCAGCAAGGCAATCAAGAGAATCGCGGCTCCAAGCTGGTGGGTTCTTAAAGCTACAAAAAAAAGTGTTGCCGCTGAGATGGCTGTTACACCGGTAGCTAAACCATCTAGGCCATCAATTAAGTTGATCGCATTAGTAATGCCAACCACCCAAAACAAAGTTAAAGGGATAGCAAAAATCCCAATCGCTAAAAGCCCATTAAAGGGATTATTGATAAAACTTATCCCTAAACCAAAAGAGATAATAATTAGCGTTGCTATAATTTGGCAAATCAGCTTAGTGGTAGCCCGCAAACCCCTGATATCATCAATAATACCTACTATTAATAGTAGGCTGCCACCCAAGAAAATCCCCAGCATCGCTTTAAGGTCAAGGTTAATATTATAGTAATTGGAAATAATCAGGCTGGTAATGACCGCAGCAACAAAACCAAGATATATCCCTACCCCACCTAAACGTGGCACAGGCAGTAGATGAATTTTTCTCTCTCCAGGCAAATCCACAGCATTTATTTTAATAGCAATTTTTTGGATGATTGGGGTAGTTAAATAGGTGACTATGAAAGCAACTACCAGGGTTATGAAGTATAAAACCATTATGGAATTGTATTGTAGCAGGGTTTAAGCGGTTATTCAAATCCTGCCTTGTTGAATAAGAGTGAAATTCCTGCCAATCACTATCTGCAAAAAGAGGGTAAACGCCAATAAAGGCGTAGAATCTCAAAAAGCCCTATATTGCCATTGAAGGTTTCCTTATTTACCCCTTCTCTCCAGCTCATATAATGTACCAGTCTAATGGTAGCTATTGAATCATCTGTTGTAATCTGATCAAATAATTTACGTGGTATAACACCAACCACAGGAAAAAATCTTCCACTCCAAGCCCTGGTTGCTGGGGCAATCTTGTCTACTAAATCATAAGGGGAAAATATTCGTGTAGCTCTATGCGTCAAAATAGTATTTACAGCTGCTAGTTTTAATCCAAGTTCTTCTCCTATTTCTCTAGCTGCTACAGCAGTAACTAATCCAGCTGAAACAGGCTGATCAATTTCTCCATTAACCATATCTGCGACATTAAAACGTCCAGATAAAAACAATGATTGCCCTCGTTCTCTGCCTTGTTCTGCTCGTTCAAAAACCATGACAAGATGCGGCATTTCTTCTATCATTAAGGCCACAAGAACAATTGGTTTAGCCATTTCCTTAGGAACTTGATCTTTAGGGAAAACTCCTGCAACTTTGTTACTAGTACAATGAAGAGCTACCAGGAATTCCTTCCCTCTTGTATCGAATTTTGGCTGCACAACTACTGAAGGAATCCGATCACGGTCAATAGGCACCCCAACAGGACGAAATAATGGATGAAATTTAGGTATATAAACAGTCATTTTAAACTCTCCTTTCAGAATCTTTTTTGGTTTTATATTTTTTATCGTTACTTAGTAAAAAAATCATACGATTTTAGTGCTTTAATGTTTAGCAATTATCCCCATGTCCAGCGTAGGCTAAAACTGTTTTTCCCGAACGCCCACCGGCTTTCCCCCACTTAATCTCAGCTCGTATAGGATGACCAAAGCTGAATCGTGGATATCGTTTTATAGTTACAGTTGTTACAGCCATGTTTTATTGCCTACAAATATTTATCGCCACTTCTCCCATAGAATTTCACTATTTTTTATGTTAAAATCACTAAACAATGAAAGATAAAATCATCGAAGAATTCCTCAACAAAATCGGTCATCTAAAAAACAAACTGAAGGCTATTTATCTCTTCGGTTCAAGAGCCAGGGGAGACGAAAAACCTTATTCCGATTACGATTTTCTTCTAGTCATGGAAAAAAGGGACGAAACAATCGTAGATAAACTTTATGACGCAACTGTAGACATCCTGATTGCCACCGGTAAGGTTATTTCACTAAAAATTTTCAAAGAAAAGGACTTTAAAAAACTTAGCGGCATCCCCACTCCTTTTATGGCCAAAATCCTAAAGGAGGGCATTAAACTTGGATAAAGAAACTAAAAGTTTAATTAAAGCCTACATTGAGAAAGCTCAAGAAAAGTTGAAAACCGCTGCTGGTTTAGTAAAAGATGGCTCTTATGATGATGCTGTTTCAAGAGCATATTATTCAGCCTTTCATGCCGCTTCTGCTTTGCTTCTAACCGAAGGATTGGCAACCGAAACCCATAGAGGATTATTAAATATTTTTGGCCTACATTTTGTCAAAACAGGTAAAATCGACAAAAAATTTGCCCGCTTCCTTTCAAACCTAAAAGATGACCGAGAAGCCGGAGACTACGAAGCTTTTTCCACTATAGACAAGCAAGTTGCGGAGAAAGCCCTGGGTGAAGCTACTGAATTTTTAAAAGAAATTGAGAAAATACTAGCCCGGTATTTGAACTAATGGTTGAACAAACACTAGCAAAAATCAAAGAAATTGAAGCCAAGGCGGCAGAATTAATCAAAAACGCCAAACAGGTGGCCGTTCGAACAGTTAGAGAAACAACAGAAAAACAGGTCAAAGAACTTGAAACATTAGAACAGGAGCTAAAGGCAGAGACTGAAAAACTGGTTGAGACTGAGAAGTTAAAAGCCCAGCAAGAAGCCAAAAACATCGCCACTGAGGCCCAAAAGCAAATAGCCAGCCTAAAAACAGCAACCACTCCCAAAATCGCTCAAGCCAAGAAGGAAATCCTTAAATGTCTATAGAGCCAATGGAGAAAATCCATCTTGTTGCTCTAAAACAGGACAAAGACCCCATCTTAAAAGCCTTGGAAAAATGCCAGCTAGTAGATATTCAAACTTTTTCCGCTAACAAAGAAGAAGCCCTCCCTTTAGAAGAAGTTGGGCAGCACGAATTTAACCTAGCAGAGATTAAATCAACTATCAGTTTTTTAGACGATATTGCCGAGCTAAAAAAGAGCTTTATTGAAACCTTTGTTCCACCAAAAGAAGAGACAACTGAAGAGGAAATCAATCAAACAGTCCATGAATTTGAAGCCAAAAAAGTCATTGCCGATTGCAAAGCCATTGAAAGCCAATTGGCTAACCTAAACAATTTAAAAAAAGAACTCCATTCAGAACATGATAAGCTCCTGCCCTGGACAACCTTAAACCTTAAACTTTCAACCTTAAACAATTTAACACAAACAAAAGTAGTTCTTGGCACTGTTAAAACAAAAGGTTTGCATGAGTTTCAGAATAAAGCAACAGCCCTCTCCCCTGCTGCTTCAATTAATCTTGTTAATCAGGACAAAAACACCTCCTATCTAGCCATAATCTTCTTAAAGGCTGAAGAAAAAGCTCTGACAGATTTATTAACCAAGAGTGGCTGGCAAGAAGCCAGTCTGCCTAACATTGAAAGAAGCCCAAAAGAGGAAATTGACAACATTCAAGGCTTACTCAAAAAAGCGGAGCTTGAAAGATCAGAGCATCTGGCAGCCGCCAAGAAACTTATCCATCACACAGTGAGATTAAAATATCTTTATGACCATATTTTAGGGCTCAAAAGCAACCAGGAACTCCAAGCCAAGTTTGCTGATACTAACTATACTTTTGTGATTGAGGGTTGGGTAAAGCAGAAAATGTTAACTGAGGTTAAAAAGAGGTTAAATGAGGTTTCTAAAAATGTTGCTGTCTATAAAATCCAACCTGCTGAAGGAGAAAAGCCACCAGTTGCCTTGAAAAATCCCGGCATCCTTTCCCCTTTTGAACTTATTACTAAAATTTATGGGACTCCAAAGTCGGATGAACCGGATCCAACCCTCCCTTTATCGTTTTTCTTTGCTTTGTTCTTTGGTCTTTGCCTAGGAGACTTTGGCTATGGTGTTGTTTTAGGATTAGTCTCTATTTATTTCTTAAAGAAGTACAAACTACCAGCCGGCGGGCAGAACCTCTTTAAGCTTTTATTGATAGGCGGTGGCTTTTCTGCCATTGTGGGAATTTTAACCGGCTCTTACTTTGGTTTTAATCCCCAAAACATTCCCACATCAATGTTGCCCTTGAAGCATTTATTGCTCTCAATAAGAATTATTGATCCAATTAAAAGTCCTTTGGTCATGTTAGTCTTTTCCTTGGCACTGGGAGTTATACAAATACTTTACGGCATATCAATTCAATTAATCCACCATCTAAAACAAAAAGAATACGTTGCTGCTTTTCTAGATGATGGTTTGTGGTTCTTTTTCTTAGCCTCAATTGTGTTTTTAATTGTATCCAGTGCTACTGGCTCGCTGAGCCACTTGTCCCCTATTGCCAAGAACATGACCATAGCCGGAGCAGTTTTGCTAGTCTTAACCCAAGGCCGCCACAAAAAGAATGTTATTCAAAAGTTTCTAAGCGGTCTTTTAAGTCTCTATAAGCTTTCTGGTTACATGGGAGACACCCTATCCTACTCCCGGTTACTCGCCCTGGGAATGTCGTCAGCCATCATTGGTTCTGTTATCAACATCTTAGCTGGTATGGTTAGAGAGGTTCCAATCTTCGGGATCATATTAATGGTAATACTGCTGATCTTTGGACACATCTTTAACCTACTGGTCAGCACCCTAGGCGCTTTTGTGCACTCAATTAGGTTGCAAATGGTCGAGTTTTTTAGTAAATTTTTCGAAGGAGGTGGCCGGGAGTTCCGACCTTACAAACGAGTTGCTGAATATACAATTATAAAATAAAAAGGAGGGTTTTAAAATGGGTTTAGGTTTAGCGTTATCAATGGCCGGAGTTGCAGTAGCTGTCTTGTTGAGTGGCATGGGTTCTGCTTGGGGAGTGGCGATTGCCGGAGAAGCGGCTGGCGGTGTTTTAACTGAAGATCCGGATAAATTCGGTCGACTATTGGTTATGATTGCCCTGCCTGGGACTCAAGGTTTCTACGGTTTCTTAGGTGGCTTTTATATTATGATGAAGATCGGACTTTTAACCGGAGTACAGCCAGTTTCTGCAATGGCAGGCCTGCAATTATTTTTCGCTGCCCTCCCGGTTGGCTTAACCGGTTTCTTATCAGCAATTTATCAGGGGAAAGCAGCTGCTGCTGGGATTTATTTAATCGCCAAACGGCCAGAAGAAATGGGTAAAGCTATTATTATCCCTGCCATGGTGGAAACCTATGCAGTGATCGGTTTGCTGGCAACCATTTTGATGGTCAGCGGAATAGTCTTATAGTTTAGTCGCACTTTCCCAAGGACAATTAAATATGAGCATCAACGAAATTGAACAAAAAATACTAGAACAGGCTAAGGCTGAAGCCAAAAAGATTGAGCAGGAAAATTCTGCTGCCATTAAGGTTTTAGAAGCAGCCCAGACCCAAAAAACAGCTGTATTAAAACAACAGGCTAAATTAGCTGCCGAACAAAAAATAGCTGCGGTCAAAATGGCCGTGCTAGTTCCGGCTCGATTAAAGGCCAAAAAAAATATCCTGGAAGAAAAACAAGCAATTATCACCCGGATATACGCCGAAATGGGAACAGAGAAAAATCTGACAAAACCAGAGATTAATAGACTGCGAGAGGAGACGGAAATCGCAGTTGCCCAAGTATTGTTTGGTTAATAATTATGGAAAAATATTATTACGGTACCGGTCGAACCAGAGCACTTGAGGCTCACCTCTTAAGCCCAGAACAACTGGCTCGCATGTCAGCAGCCGGTGATTTTGCAGCGGCCCTTGCCGTGCTTTCAGAAACCCCCTACACGGAAAATCTGGCCAAGTTAAAAAAGTCCTTTGATTTTGAAGAGCTTTGTGAGTTGGAACAACTATCTCTAGCTGATTTATTATTAAAACTATCTTTGGGTCACGAGTTTATCAAGGCTCTCCTTAAGAAACCTGACCGAGATTACTACGATAATTTATTAAAACTAAGCCAAACTATTTCCTCTCCCCTAATTAACCGAATGGTTAAACAACAGCTCGATTTAATAAACATTAAAACTCTGTTGCGCAGTAAAGAATTAGAGCAGAGTAAAACAGAATTTAAACCGTTATTGCTTAACCCGGGCTTTATTGATCAGGATAGACTTTTAAAGCTTTACGACCAAACTCTGGAGGAAATTGTAACTAAACTATCCTTTACCCCCTATTTTCCTAGCCTGAGCGACGGTTTCAAATATTACAAAGAAAACAGATCCTTCCATCTCTTAGAGAAACTAATGGCTAATTTTATTTTGCAACAATTTAAAACAGCCAAATATCTTGGTTCCGGGCTGGAACCATTGGTCGGTTTTTATCTGGCGAAGGAAGCAGAAATCAAAACTGTTCGATTCATTCTGATCTGCAAAAAGAATCAGGTACCAAACGAGAGAATCAAGGAAAGGCTGCGGGTAAGCTATTAATGCACAAGATTAAAATAATTGGTCCTAAATATTTAGTTGCTCCCCTCGCCCTACTCGGATTGGAAATCCATGCGGCTGATAGCGAGGCTGAAGCTAAAACAGCCCTAGACTCAATTGCCAGCAAAAAAGAACCTGCTTTAATTTTTATTACCGAAAGATTAGCCGTTGATCTACAGGAAGAAATCGATAAATTAAACGAAAAAGCCGGACTAACTGTTGCCATGATCCCTGACAATCTCGGCAGTAGCGGTCTCGCAGCTGCCAACATTAAAAAGCTAGTTAAAAATTCTATCGGTGCAGACGTAATAGGGAGGAAATAAATCATGTCTAACGAAGGAAAGATTATTAAAGTTGCGGGGCCGCTAGTAGTGGCCAAAAGTATCCCTAACGCCAGGATGGCTGACGTTGTTAAGGTTGGAGAAAAGGGGATTATTGGCGAAATCATCGAACTAAATGGTGAACTTGCCTCAATTCAGGTTTATGAAGAGACCGCTGGGATTGGCGTTGGTGACCCTGTTATTTCTACTGGCCGACCACTATCAGTTGAACTTGCACCTGGACTGCTAAAAAGTATTTATGATGGAATTCAACGACCACTTGATTTAATCTTAAAGGCTTCTGGTGACTTTATTGGACGAGGAATCTCCGTTAACGCCTTAGATCGAGAGAAGAAATGGGAATTTACCCCTACAGCAAAAGTTGGCGACAATGTCGTGGCTGGAGATATTTTAGGAACCGTTCAAGAGACTAGTTTAATAGAACATCGCATTATGGTTCCCCCTGGCGTTGAAGGAAAAGTTGCAGCAATCAATAAAGGCTCTTTTAACATCACAGAAACTATTGCCAAAGTTTCCGATCAAGATATCTGTATGCTGCAATACTGGCCAGTCAGAAAACCTCGTCCCTTTGCCACAAAATTACCAGCTACAGAACCATTGGTTACAGGGCAAAGGATTATTGATACACTTTTTACCATTGCTAAAGGGGGCACAGCTTGTATCCCCGGTCCATTTGGTTCTGGAAAAACTGTTGTGCAACATCAATTAGCTAAATGGGCTAACGCTGACATTGTCATTTTTATTGGTTGCGGTGAGCGTGGCAACGAAATGACAGACGTCTTGTTAGAGTTTCCAGAACTAAAGGACCCTAAAACGGGCAAGCCTTTAATGGAAAGAACCGTCTTAATTGCCAACACCTCTAATATGCCAATTGCCGCACGTGAGGCTTCAGTTTACACTGGCGCGGCTATTGCCGAATATTATCGTGACATGGGTTACAGTATTACCCTGTCTGCTGACTCAACTTCAAGATGGGCAGAGGCTTTGAGGGAAATGTCTGGCCGCTTGGAAGAGATGCCTGGTGAAGAAGGCTATCCTGCCTATTTAGGTTCACGTTTGGCTGACTTTTACGAGCGTGCCGGCTATGGTATTTGTCTGGGTAGCCAGGAGAGAAAAGGCTCCTTCACTATTGTTGGCTCTGTCTCCCCTCCCGGAGGAGATATGTCTGAACCGGTTGTGCAAAACACTTTAAGAATCGTTAAGGTTTTTTGGGGGTTAGATTATGCGTTGGCTCACAAGCGTCACTTTCCCGCTATTAACTGGCTACTGAGCTATTCTCTTTATCTCAACAACCTGGAAGATTATTTTAAAACAGAGGTTGCTGATGATTGGAGCAAAGTTCGCACTGAAGCTATGCGCCTGCTTTCCGAAGAAGGAGAGCTGGATGAAATTGTGCGCTTGGTTGGGCTGGACGCTTTATCAGCCCGGGAACAGTTGATTCTTTTTGTCACTAAATCAATTCGTGAAGACTTTCTTTATCAAAGTGCTTTTGATCCTGTTGACCAATACTCATCGCTGCAAAAACAATACAGCTTACTTAAACTGATCACTGGCCTGTATCGCGAAGCACTAACGGCCATTGAAGCCGGAGTAGAATTAGGACAGATTAAGGGTCTCAAGGTTTTGCCGCAGATAGCCAGGGCTCGCTTAATCCCGGAAGATAAAGCCCAAGCAGAAATTGCTGCAATTGAAACAGCCATGAAACAGGAAATAAGCAATCTAAAAGGAGGTCACTCTCTTTGATTCCCCACCTTTCAATGTGGGGTTATACACCACCCCATAATAAATTATGGGGAATAACAAAGGGGACAAAACAACTATGATCAAAGAATACCAAACAGTCACAGATATCGCCGGGCCACTGATTATTGCCGAGAAAATTGAAGGCGCTAAATTTGATGAAGTGGTGGAAATTGAATTACCTAATGGGATAATCCGCACCGGCAAAATCCTGGAAGTGGAAAACGATAAAATCATGGTCCAGGTTTTTGAGGGGACTGATAGTTTAGCGATTAAATCGACTAAATTACGACTCAAGGGTCGTGGGCTTGAAGCCTTTGTTGCTCCTGATATGCTGGGCCGAGTTTTTTCTGGTTTAGGTAAGCCAATCGATGGCGCCCCCCAAATTCTCCCCCGGAAAAAAATAGATATTAATGGTGCCCCTATCAACCCAGCAGCAAGAAATTATCCCGATGACTTTATTCAAACCGGGATTTCCTCAATTGATGGCTTAAACACACTTTCGAGAGGACAAAAACTGCCGATCTTTTCCGGCTCCGGCCTCCCCCACTCTAGGATTGCTGCGCAAATTGCTAGACAGGCTCGGGTAATGAGTGATGACGATAAATTTGCAGTCGTCTTTGGTGCCATGGGAATCACTTTTGAAGAAGCAGAATTTTTTATGGCCAACTTCAGAAAGACCGGAGCGATTGAAAATGCCGTGCTTTATTTAAATCTGGCCAACGATCCTGCCATTGAGAGGATCGCTACTCCACGGGTAGCATTAACCGCCGCAGAATACCTGGCTTTTGAGCTGGGAATGCACGTTTTGGTTATTCTAACCGACATGACCAACTATTGTGAATCATTAAGGGAAGTTTCTGCTGCGAGGAAAGAAGTCCCAGGCAGACGGGGCTATCCTGGTTATCTTTACACTGACTTAGCCACACTTTATGAACGTGCCGGCAGGATAAAAGATAAAAAAGGTTCTATCACCATGATCCCAATTTTAACTATGCCGGATGACGATAAAACTCATCCGATCCCAGATTTAACCGGCTACATTACTGAAGGACAAATAATTCTCGATCGCGGCCTGGATAGAAAAAATATCTATCCGCCGATTGATCCCCTGCCTTCACTCTCTCGCTTAAGAGACAAGGCTATTGGGGAAGGCAAAACCAGAGAAGACCATCCTGCCATTGCCAACCAGTTGTTTGCCGCTTACGCCCAGGGCAGAGAAGTTAGAGAGCTCATGGTTGTGCTGGGAGAAGGGGCTTTGAGTGATATCGACCGGCTTTATCTCAAATTTGCCGACTCGTTTGAACAAAGATATCTCAATCAAGGCGAAGAAGAAAACCGAACCATCGAACAAACCCTTGATCTGGGTTGGGAATTGCTGTCAGTCCTACCAAGAGAAGAGCTGAAGCGTATCAAAGACGATCTATACAACAAGTATGCCAAAAAATAGAGTCAATGCAACAAGAATGGAGCTCCTTCGCCTGCGGAGGAGAACCGCCCTAGCCAAAAAAGGCCACAAGCTTTTAAAAGACAAGCTTGACGGCTTGATCCAGCAATTATTGAAAATTGTCAAAGAGCAAGCCAAGCTAAGTCAGCAGCTGAAAACTGAGTTAGTTGCTGTTTTTCAAAAACTTATTCTCGCCTCTGCCCAAACCCCATTGGAAACTTTGGCAGCAGCCGCAAGCTCATCTCAATGCAAAAGTGGCGTTAATATCACTATCAAAAACCTGATGGGGGTTAAGATCCCTAGATATGAAGTCGAAGTCTCTGGCAACCCAATCACTTATGATTTCACAAATACCCCAGCAGAACTTGATCAAGCTATTAGCAATTTTAAAACCAGCCTTCCCCACTTAATAAAACTAGCTGAATACAATAAAACCATTCAAGTGGTTGCCTCACAAATTATTGAGATCAAAAGACGAGTCAATGCCCTTGAATACGTTTTGATTCCAGAACTTGAAGCTGGCATTAAGTTTATCAAGATGAAACTAGCGGAGATGGAGCGAAGTACCACGGTAACTTTGATGAAAATCAAAGATATTGTCAGAGCGCGCTAGTTGTTTTAGCAACTTTTTATCACATTTAAAACGTGGCTGGGTTAAAATTGAAGCCACTACGGGGAATCAAGGAAAAAAGGAAAGTTTTCTGTTTAAAATACTTATTATTTTGAAAAAAAATCATTAAATCCTGTTAAGCTGCCTTCCCCACCCCACCATGTTTAACTACCCTGGCCTCAACCATATAAATTACATCTTCAGCAATATTAGTCGCATGGTCACCAATGCGTTCCAAATGCCGGGAGACAAGCAATAAGGGAATCGCCGTTGGCACAGTTGAAGCATCTTTACTCATCAGCTCAACCAATTCGTCATGGACTTGATCGCGCAATTTGTCGATCTCTTTTTCCTTCTCCCAAACCGCTTTTGCCTTATTTGAATCACGGTTAATAAAAGCCTCTAAAACTTGTGCTACTGCATCTTGAGCCAGTTTCGCCATTTTAGGAATATCAATTAAAGGCTTGGGAAATGGCTGGCCATCCAAAACCTTGGTACGCTGAGCGATATCTTCGGCCAGATCACCAATTCTCTCAAGATCGGTCACAATTCTTGTTCCGGTCATGATGTAGCGCAAGTCAGAAGCTTCCGGCTGACGCAAAGCAATTAGCTCAATGCATTTTTCATCTATTTCCAATTCTAATTGGTCAACAATTTTATCTTCCTTAATGACCTGTTCAGCCAAGTCCAAATTGCGCTGTTTTAAAGACTCAATTGAGTTATGGATCAAACCCTGAACCATGACCCCCATTTTTAAGATCATATCCTTTAGTTCGGCCATTTCCTTATCAAAAACTCTTTCTTTATCCATTTTAACCATCCCTCCCATTAATAAGGATCAAAATCCAAAAATAATGACTACCCATAGCGACCTGTAATATAATCTTCTGTTCTCTTGTCCTGCGGAGCAGTAAAGATTTTGCCTGTCCGATCAAATTCTACCATCTCACCTAGCAAAAAGAAACCCGTTGCATCTGACACACGCGCTGCCTGCTGCATATTATGGGTCACAATCAGAATAGTGTAATCCTTTTTTAAGATCTGCATCAATTCTTCAATTTTTAAGGTTGCTACCGGATCCAAAGCAGAACAAGGCTCATCCATCAGCAAAATTTCTGGCTTGACCGCAATTAACCTGGAAAGACAAAGACGCTGTTGTTGCTCTAGCGTTAAACTTAAGGCGCTGCGTTTTAATTTATCTTTTAATTCATCCCACAATAAAACCGCCTCTAAACTCTGGCGCACAATTTGTTCCAGCTCTACCCCCTTAGCTAAACGATGGATCCGCAAGCCAAAAGCAATATTTTCAAAGATGGACAAGGGAAAGGGATTGGGCCGCTGAAAAACCATGCCCACTTTTTTGCGCAAATCAACCAGATCCACTTTGGAACTTAAAATATTTTTCCCTTCGATCTCGATTCTGCCTTTAGCTTTTGTCCCCTCGATTAAATCGTTCATGCGGTTTAAACAGCGCAAAAACGTTGATTTGCCGCAGCCAGACGGACCAATTAAGGCGGTAATTTTATTGGCTTCAACTTCCAGGTTAACCCTAATCAAGGCCTGGAACTTGCCATAGCAAAAATCCAAATCAGCTACTTTAATAATTGTCATTAGCCAAACCTTCCGGAAATATAATCATCAGTCCGCTTATCATCCGGCTGGGTAAAAACTTTGGCGGTAAGGCCTATTTCTATCAACTCACCCATTAAAAAGAAAGCTGTGCGGTCAGCAACCCTGGCTGACTGCTTGGTATTATTAGTGACCAGAATCTGGGTGTAGTTTTTCCTTAACTGCCGCATGGCTTCTTCCACCTTAGCCGTAGAAATGGGATCCAAACCGGAACAGGGCTCGTCATAAAGGATTACTTCCGGCTCAACAGCTAAAGTGCGGGAGATGCACAAACGCTGCTGCTGGCCGCCTGATAAATTAAGGGCTGGAGTATCCAAGCGATCCTTAACTTCATCCCACAAATATGAAGCCTTGAGGCCGCGCTCAACAATTTCTTTAAGTTTGGTCTTGTTTTTTTGGCCATGCAAGCGCGGGCCATAAGCCACATTATCAAAAATAGAAAGGGGCAAGGAGAGCGGCAAAGCAAAAACCATGCCAATTCTTTTGCGTAAAGCCAGCGCCTGCATATTAGTAAATATATTTTTATTGTCCAAGAAAATATTTCCGTCCATCTTAAAAGTATGGTCAAAATCATTCATGCGGTTTAAGGTTTTTAAAAATGAGGTTTTGCCGCTGTTAGCCGGGCCAATAATGCCTAAAATCTCATTGGCGTCCACCTCCAGGCTGACATTTTTAAGGACGTGACAATAATCATAAAAAACATTCAAGCTGTCTACTTTTAGCTTGCTTACCATAATTTTCTTTTCCTAAAATGGGCCCGTAGAAAGGCCGCAGAAATGTTCATAATAAAAACAAACAAAACCAAAACTAAGATTGTGCCGTACTGGATCTTGGCCGGCACATTGGGCACCTGCGTAGACAAAACATAAATATGGTAAGGCAAGACCATGGCCTGGTCAAAAATAGAACGCGGCAAGGCGGGCAAATAAAAAGCTGCCACAGTAAAAAGGATTGGCGCTGTTTCCCCTGCAGCACGTGACAAACCTAAAATTGTCCCGGTTAAAATGCCGGGAATTGCATTGGGTAAAACCACCCCCCAAACAGTTTGCCAGCGGGACGCGCCCAAAGAATAGCTAACCTCACGAAAAGATTTTGGCACGGTGATTAGGGCTTCACGGCTGGCAGTGACAATTACCGGCAAGGTCATGATTGCCAAGGTTAGCGAGCCGGCTAAAATTGAAGCGCCAAAATTTAAAAACATCACAAACAAACCCAAACCAAACAAACCATAGACAATGGACGGGATCCCCGCCAAATTAATGATGGAAATCTCAATTAAGCGCGTTAACCAGTTTTCTGCCGCGTATTCAGTTAAGTAAATTGCCGCCAAGACCCCTAAAGGCAAAGAAAAAGCCATGGTTCCCAGGGTTAGGTATAGTGTCCCTATAATAGTAGGGAAAATCCCCCCGGCCCGCATCCCTTCCCTTGGCATGCCAAAAATAAAACCCCAGTTTAAGGCTGGTAAACCATGAAATAAAATAATAGCAAAGATCGCAACAACCGGGACAATAATGATAATTGTTGCTAAAAGCAGCAAGAAAAACATCAGCTTTTGGATTTTCTTAGGGTCACCCATTGATGCGTCTCCTGTGTAAAACCAGGTCGGCAATCAGGTTAATAACAAAAGTGATAATAAAAAGGATAAGACCAATTCCAAATAAAGAATAATAATGGGAACTGCCGCGGATCACTTCCCCCATTTCCGCCGCTATGGTAGCGGTTAATGTGCGCACCGGCTGAAGAAGAGTGGTAGGCATAATTGCCGCATTACCGGTAATCATTAATACTGCCATGGTTTCGCCGATTACCCGGCCAATACCCAGCATAACAGCAGCAATAATACCGGGAAAAGCTGCCGGGATAATTACGCGGCGGATAGTCTGCCAATGTGTTGCCCCCAAAGCTAAGGCGCCTTGTTTATAGCTTCTGGGCACAGAGGTTATAGCATCTTCAATAATAGAAACAATGGTGGGCATGGCCATAAAAGCCAGCATAATTGAGCCGGCTAAAGCAGTTAAGCCGCTGCCCAGATGAAAAAAATTTTTAATAAGCGGCGCTAAAACCACAATGCCAATAAAACCCAAAACAATGCTGGGAATAGCAGCTAAAAGTTCTATGCCGGTTTTTAAAATGTCCTTGAGCCAGGCAGGCGCCACTTCAGAAATATAAAGAGCCGCGGCCAAACCAAAAGGGACTGCAATTACAATTGCACCCATGGTAACGAATAAAGAGCCCATCATCAGGGGCAGGAAACCAAACTGAGGAGGATCGGAGATCGGGTACCAGTTGCGGCCCAATAACACCGCCAACATATTTTCTTTAACAAAAAAAGAAAAGCTCTCTTTGAAGAGAAAGATAAAAATCAAGACCACAATCAAAACAGCAACAATGCCGCTTAAAAAAATCGCGGCTTCAATTATTTTTTCTAAAAACCTGTTTTTCATTCTGGTCATTTAAAACCCAACCCTACCGCGTAGGTAACCCTCTTAGGCTCGGCTACGCGAGATATATCTATTTTGCCAACGGCACAAAATCCATCTTTAAGACTACTTTTTGGCCAGCGTCACTCAAAATAAAAGCAATAAAATCCTTAACAGCCTGGCTGGTTTCTTTATCGGTATAAAGCTGCAGCGACCTGGCAATGGGATAGGTTTTATTAGCCACAGATTTGATGCAGGGAATAAGATAGGGAGAGCTTTCATCTTTAGCCACAGCAATAGATTTTAATTTATCACACATATAACCCAAACCAACATAACCAATAGCAGCAGTATTGCCAGAAACTTCTTCCACAATAGCCTGGTTAGAAGGCATCATCAAGACAGCTTGGCCAAATTCATTGGGATTTTTGCTGTCACCAAGTTTAACCACATGTTCAGCAAAGAACACATGGGTGCCGGAATTGCGGTCACGGGAAAGAACCACAATCTTTTTATCCGGCCCGCCTAATTCTTGCCAGTTGGTAATTTTGCCGGAGAAAACGTCGGACAACTGCTTAATGGTCAGTTTGTTAACCGGGTTTTTAGGGGAAACGACAACAGAAATACCATCATAAGCAACAATAATCTCTTGGGGATCGAGCCCTAATTTACTGGCTTGCTCAAGTTCTTTTTTTTCTATGTCACGGGAGGACATGGCCAGATCAGTGGTTTTGTTAAGCAGAGCAGCAATGCCTGTGCCAGATCCACCACCAGTAACAGCCAAAGAAACTTCCGGATTAAGCTTCATGTATTCTTCTGCCCAGGCCTGGCCAAGATTGACCATGGTATCAGAACCTTTTATCTGGATCGCTTTTTTACCGCCACCGCAGCCAGCCACTAAACCAACCAACAATAAAGCAGCAAACACAAACAGCACAACACGTTTAAACATCTTGATCCTCCTAAAAAAGATTGTTAACCTGCTCAAGCATAGGTGATTAATGTTACAGCAATGTTAAGACAATGTTACAAAGAGGTTAAATTAACCAAAACGCCCAGTAATATAATCTTCAGTCCGTTTATCAGTTGGAGCAGTAAAGATTTTACTGGTCTGGTCAAACTCAACCAACTCTCCCATAAGAAAAAAAGCGGTATAATCAGCCACCCTGGCTGCCTGCTGCATATTATGGGTTACAATCACAATAGTATATTTATGTTTCAGCTCATGGATTAATTCTTCGATCTTGCTGGTAGAAATAGGATCAAGGGCAGAACATGGCTCATCAAGCAAAATCACTTCCGGTTCAATAGTTAAGGCCCTGGCAATACACAAGCGCTGTTGCTGGCCGCCAGACAAGCTAATCCCGGGCTTATCAAGGATATCTTTTACTTCCTCCCACAAAGCCGCTCTTTTTAAGCTTTTTTCTACCAACAAATCCAGGTCTGATTTACTCTGCCGCCCATAAAGTTTTAAGCCTGCTGTTACATTGTCATAAATTGACATGGTGGGAAAAGGCGTTGGTTTTTGGAAAACCATACCGACTTTCCTTCGTAAAGCTACTGCATCATAGCTACCCTGTAAAATATTCTCGCCATCAAGCAAAATCGTGCCGCTAACCCTGGCGCCTGGCACTGTTTCATGCAAACGGTTTAAGTTGCGGATAAAGGTTGATTTCCCGCAGCCGGAAGGACCAATAATGGCGGTGACTTTTTTATCGTAAATATCCAGATTAATATTTTGCAAGGCTTGTTTGTCATAAAACCAGGCATTAATATTCTTGGCCTGCATTCTCTTGATTTGCTCTTCCACTACTATGATCACCTCGCTTTGTGTTGTTAGTTTTGTCATAGCACACCTTCGCGCCTAAATTCCGCAGCGAATTTGCTATTATAATAATGGATTTTAGTTAAGCGGAGATGAAAAACATGTTACAAGCAGGTAAAGTCAGCAGATCAATTTGCCCGGCTTTAGTTTTCGAATCCCGACCAAAGTCGGGATCTACTCACCAAAGCCAGGCTGTTGAGAGCTCCAAAAAATTAGCAAGTCAAAAAAATATTGAGATTTAAAGATGTTCAGAATACACCACTCCCTTAGGCGGCGGCAGCCGCAAAATGAACGAACAGGGCGGAGCCTAAATTGCCTAAATTGCCTAAATTGCCTAAATTGCCTAAATTGCCTTGACACCTAACCCCACATAATCTAGACTATATGGAATGAAGGGCATATTATCCGAAATTAAAAGGGAGCTAAAAATTGATCTTGATGGCAACAATGCCGCTTTTCTCTGGGGTACGCGCAAAGTTGGTAAAACCACCCTGCTCCACCAAAAATTCCCTAAAGCAAAATATTATGACCTATTGGATACGGAGCTTAAGACAACCTTGACCCTAAAACCGGCTCTGCTACGGGAAGAAGTTTTAGCCGAAAAACCAGCCTTGGTAATAATAGACGAAATCCAAAAAGTCCCGGCCCTTTTGGACGAAGTACATTGGTGCCTGGAAAACACCAAAACAAAATTCATCATGTGCGGTTCCAGCGCCAGAAAACTGCGGCACGGCGCGGCCAATCTGTTGGGTGGCAGGGCTTGGCGCTTTGAATTGTTTCCGCTAACTACCAAGGAATTGGGCAATTGTGACCTGCTCAAAATCTTTAATCACGGCTTAATACCCAAGCATTATTTAGAAAAGTCCCCCGAACGCAGCTTAAAAAGCTATGTTTTAGATTATCTTGAGGAAGAAATTAATGCCGAAGCCCTGGTTAGGAATATCCCGTCTTTTGGCCGTTTTTTGGACGCGGTATCTATCGCTCACGGGCAATTAATTAACTATGCCAATATTGCCAGGGAATGCGGGGTTTCGCCCAAAACAGCCCGGGAATATTACCAAATACTGCAAGACACCCTTTTAGGCCATGAATTGCCACCCTGGAGAAAAAGCCGTACGCGACGGTTAATTGAAACCGCGAAATTTTATCTCTTTGATGTCGGGGTGGTCCGAGCCTTATCGGGCATGAGAATTATCCAGGCCGGCACAGAAGAATTTGGCCGTTTTTTTGAACACTTCTTGATCGAAGAAATCCGCGCTTTTACCTCTTACAAAGAAAAGAACCTGCCTCTGTCCTTTTGGCGCACCAGCACCGGCCTAGAAGTTGACTTGATCGTCGGCAACCTTGACCTGGCTATTGAGTTTAAAGCTACTCCTCAGGTCAACAGCCAGCACCTAAAAGGTTTACTAGCTCTAAAAGAAGACCAGAAAGTTGGCAGGGCTATTATTGTCAGTCTGGACAAAAAATTAAGAACCACGGAAAGCGGCATTGAAATCTTTCCCTGGCAAGAGTTTTGTCAAACTCTTTGGGCCGGAAAAATCATCTGACATTAGTATAGGTAAAGAATTCGGGATTGGCAAGCTTTATCTATTTGGTGTAGCACCAAAGTAGTAATGTTACACATGGCCAAAGTAGAAATGTTACATTTCTTAAAAAGGAGTGTGACAAATAATGGCCAAACAAGAGGTGCTACAAATGACACAAGGGGACTTAGACCGCTTA
>Ga0208953_1000180_pt1 | contig 63346 bp, 65 predicted proteins | sample RifOxyB2_FD_184033 | JGI IMG/M metagenome (GOLD analysis project Ga0208953, IMG submission 184033) | Groundwater microbial communities from Rifle, Colorado - Rifle Oxygen_injection B2 (SPAdes) | ecosystem: Environmental > Aquatic > Deep subsurface > Groundwater | place: USA: Rifle, Colorado...
AAGAGGATTTTTCTTGTCTCCGAATTTTGCTCCCATTGTAGCTTCAATATGCTTAATCCCTTCTTTTATTTGGGCATCAAGCTCTTTTGGATATTTGCGGTTCATTTTATAATAAACCGTGCACATCTCTGTAGTAATCGTAAATCCTGCCGGCACAGGAATTCCAAGCATTCCCATTTCCGCAAGATTTGCGCCTTTACCACCGAGCAGGTTTTTCATCTTTGCGTCACCATCTGTTTTCTTCCCGCCGAACTTATAAATGTATTTTGTATTCTTTCCCGATTTCTTTGCCATTTTTACTACATCTCCTTTACTGCGTTAAGACACTTCACTTTTCCTGAGACAGAGCACTCCTTTCTTGGTATAAATTTAACTAACTAGAATTTGATTATAATTCTTTGTCCACAAAATATAAGTTTATCATAAAGGAAAGCTTAGTTTCAAGGGAACGAATGAGGGAGATTGAACTATGAAGCATTACGCAACCGAAAAACAAAAGCCGTTTCTAGCCACACAACTGTAAAACGGTATTTTGCAACATCCCCAGTAGGCAAGTGACGCCGCAACAAAAGGGAGGCGGAGCGGGCTTATGCCCTTTACCTTTAGTTTTCTATACTGACTGTAAAATATGCCTGACTAAGAAGTTGGCATAGGGGCGCGCTGGGTGTGGGACAGGAGGGGATGCGGCGTTTTGCGGCGTCTTGATTCTTTTTTGCTACTTTTTTCTGATCAAGCAGAAAAAAGTAGAGAGATATTGTCGGGAAATAAATATTTTGGTGTCATTTCGCAACACGCTCAAATTGGAATGATCGCATTGGACACAATTATAGCGCTGGACGAAAGCCAAAGGTTCTTCGCTTCTCCCCTGCTTCATAATATGAATAGAAAGAACTCTTTAATCTATCGTCAGAACAATTAAACCAAGAAGTCCCTATCAGGATAGGCTTATTATCATTTTTATCAGAAGTCCATTGGCTAACGATTCCTGTTAACGCATAAAATCCTAACCCTGTTTTTCTTTGACGATAGACACTGCTTGTTCCAACTCTTTTCCCCTTGTTATATATAATCTGTTCTGTAGGCTGCTCGTCGCCCCATGGATATTTTTTATTGCCCATAGCAGCTGAAAATTCTGCTCTCATAGGAAGCCTTAGTCCTAACAATGCTAATATTGCCTTAGCTTCTTTATGATTAATAAATACCATTGGAGAGTTCATCTGTTCTGAGAATTCTTTTTCCATAGATTCCCGAATTGATTGTTGTAGTTGAATCATAGGGTCAGTAATAATTTGAGACAGCTCTGCTTCTTTCAATTTGAAAATCCTTGCGAATTGAGCATGAGTAATAGGGGTGTCGGCCAACTTAGAGCTCAATGGCAAAGGAAAAGAGAGCATATTAATGCCTATTTGCTTAAGCATTGTATCGCCGCTTAATAATTGTATTGCGTCAGGGTTAAAACGATCTGTATCTAAAGGTAAACTTACCTCCCTCAATGTCGAGGCTTGTAAACCGTCTTCTCTTTCTCTTCCATCTGAACGACTCTCATCATTTCTCACCGCGCCACAATCATGAGATGTATCTATCTCAGCGGCTATGATATCAAGTTGTTCCGCTGTATTTAGTTCAATAAGTCGAAATAGATCTGCTTTACTATTAAAAGGTCTCCCTTGTGATGTGAAAAGCTGAATATCATATCCAGTAGCTTTTAATATATCTGCAGATTTACCAAGAACATCGGTCATTCTTTTCGTACGACCATTTAATGTCACAACCAAGGCCAAATGATCCTCAGGATTCGTGTTCTTTGGCCGTCGAAACTCTTTATTACATTGAAACTGCTGAATAAAAGTTAATCTTGTCATAATAAAATCCCTCTTTTGCCTATTTACCAAGTTCTACGTTGGCTGCATTTTTCTTCGTTATTATAAATAAAAAATTTCAGGTGATTTTTTTACAGAAGAACAAAGATAGCAATGCTTCGATCGATATAGATATATCTGGAATAGAATTAATAATAAGCTCGAGGCATAGTGCTTACAAAAAAAGTGTGAGTTTGAGTTTGAGTAATTAGTATTTAGTTTTTTATTTTCTGGCTGCGCTAACTACTAACGACACATACTCAAACTACAGACTTAAATGGAGCCGAGGGGGATTGAACCCCTGACCTCTTGACTGCCAGTCAAGCGTTCTCCCAGCTGAACTACGGCCCCATGCAAGGACGCGACGCAAGGACGCGACATAAGGATGCGACGTAAAGATGCGATTAATCGCGTCCCTAATGATAAACTACTGCTTCTTTGCCCCATAACTCTTCGAGATTGTAATATTTTCTCTCTTTTTCAGACATTATGTGGACCAAAATCGAACCCAAATCAAAAATCAGCCATCCTGAATCTACTGTTCCTTCCCAGATAGTTCCTACTATGCCAAGTTTTTTTACTTGAGCCTCTATCTCTTTGGCAATGGCTTTTAGATGGGGAGTTGACTCTCCCGAAACTATGACCATAAAATCAATAATTCTTCCTTTACGCGTAATATCCAAGATTACAGGATCGGTTGCTTTTTTGTCTTCAGCACTTTTTGTTATAATTGATAAAAGCTTATCTGTTGAATCTTTTTTTGTCATAAAATATACTCCTGCACAAGCTCCTTGATTTTGTCATGAAAAGGTTCTAGATAGTAAACACCATTTATTATATCATCATACCCTGAAATTGAGGTCATCTTAATTTCGCCGTAGTCGTAAATTTTCCGCATATTCAGAGCCAACCCCATAACTTGCTTCGTATTTAAATTGCTATCAAGATAGCTGAACAGCTTGAAAAGTAATTTGGGCGACTTCAAAAAATTTTGTTTGCTTGAGATCTGGCTTGCCAGTGCTTTTATAAATTCCTGCTGCCTTTTTATCCTTGTAAAATCACTGCCGTCAGAACGGTACCGGACATACCCCATCGCATCTTTCCCTGAAAGTTTTTGCAGCCCGGGACGTAAATCGACAAAAAGATTTTGCGAATAGTCAACATAATACATCCTTGTTTCCACGTTTATTTCAATCCCGCCAACCTCATCTATTAAATCTTTTAAACCGGTTAAATTTATTACCACATAATAAGGAATTTTAATGCCTAATAATTCTTCAGCTGTTTGTTTTGCCAGTAATACCCCTCCATAAGCAAAGGCATGATTTATTTTGTCCAGCCCTCGTCCTTTTATCATTACTCTTGTGTCTCTTGGAATTGAAATTACGCCGATTTTGTTTTTTGTCGGGTTAATATTTGCTACTATTAGAGTGTCAGCGCGTTTGCCATAGCCTGCATCATCAATTCCGAGTATTAACAGGTTTGTTTCTCCTAAAAGCTTTTCCCCCGGCATTAAAGTTAAAAGCGTTTCAAAAAGCATGAATTTTGAAAAAAGGGCGGCTCCAATGCCCAAAAATGAGGAAAAGGTAATTATTAAAACAAGCACAACAGCCAAGAGAATATTTCTTAATCTTTTTCCTGGGTTTTTACTTTCGATCTTTTTTGAAGAATTTTGTTGGTATATTCTTTTTATTAGATCAAGGTCAGACTCGCTATTATTTTTATCCATCTTTTGTTAAATAATAATTACGGGTTTTAAGTGTTTCTTCTGAGATAGGCAATTTTCTTTGTATTAAATCTTGGAGCATGGAACTTGCGCATTCAACAATAGCGGCATTTAAATCTATAAAAGAAAGCTTCCGTACTTTTGTTACCCCTTTGTAGTCTCTAGCCGGTTCGGTATGATCAGCTAAATAGACTATTTTTTCAAGGGGAGTCATTTTAATCGAACCTACAGTATGTTTTTTTATAGCGGCAAGAATGTTTTTGTTTTTAATCCCGAATTTTCGTTGTGCTATTATAGCGCCTAATCTTGGATGTAAAAGCTTTGGTTGTACCTTTTCTATGGGCTTTATCGGTAAGCCCAGCTTTTCAGCTTCTTGTATCAGGTTTATATCATTATACCTCGCGCAATCGTGCAAAATGGCAGCTATAGAGGCATCTTCTTCATCAATTTTATGGATTTTGGCAAGTTTAACTGCCGTTTTTTCAACTCTTATAGAATGTTCAAAACGATCTTTCGGAAGCCATTTTTTAAGCAAAGTTTTTATTTTATGCTTGTCCATCAATATTTTTTCTTTTAGCTTCATTGATATTTATTGAACGACCTCCAAATTCGGTTCCGTTTAAGCTCGTTGTCACTTTCTCCGCGTGTTCTTTCGGGATTTCAATAAAACCATATCCTTTCGACCTTCCTGTTTCCTTATCTTTTATTATTCGAACAGATTTCACGGGAGCATGCTGTTCAACAAAAGAAGCAAGCTCTTCTTCTTTTGTGCTCCAAGGGAGATTCCCAACGTATAGGGTCTTTGTCATTTTTCACCTTCCTTTTTTTGTTTTGTTAAATTTAAAAACCACCCTACCATTAAGCAGGATGGTTTAAAGTTTTTTATTTAATCGCAGAAGTCCCGAGCAAATTTTAAAAATCTCCTTAAATTCTTTGAAATGATAACTTATTTAAAGAAACTTTGTCAAGGTCAAATGGTGCGGCAAATAGAAATTTGTCGCTAAATTATTTGAGCAGTGATATACTTAAAATACCAATGAAAAAAACAGGGTTAATAGGCTTTCCTTTGGGTCATAGTATTTCTCCCGCAATGCATAATGCGGCTTTTAAAATATTTGGCATAGATGCCGAATATTTGCTTTATGAAGTGCGTTCCGGTGAGTTGGGCGATTTGGTAAGCGACCTTAGAGGAAAAGAATCTTTAGGTTTTAACGTAACCATTCCTTATAAAGAGACTATAATTAAATATGTTGACGAGGTCACAACTTTCGCGAAATTAATAGGGGCTGTTAACACGGTTGTTAATCGCGAAGGTGTTTTGGTTGGACACAATACGGATGGACCCGGGTTTATCCAGTCGCTGAAAGAAGAGGGAGGGATTGATCCCGGAGATAAAATTGCAGTTGTTTTGGGTGCGGGGGGGGCTGGTCGTGCGGTGGCTGTTATGCTTGCCGAAAGCGGAACATCAAAAGTCATTTTGGCGGATGTGGATTTTAATAAAGCAAAAGATCTTTCTGATTATATAAATTTTGAATTGGAACGCAACTGCCAGGCAATTTTGCCGGATGATTTGCATGAACACATAAAAAAAGCATCTATTTTGGTAAATGCAACACCTATTGGTATGCATCCAAATACAGACAACTCACCTCTTCCTCGTGGAATTAAGCTTCATTCTGATCTTTTGGTTTATGATCTTGTTTATAACCCCAGAGAGACAACCCTTTTAAAAGAGGCAAAAAAAGCGGGTGCAAAAACTGTTTCAGGACTTGGTATGCTGGTGCGTCAGGGAGCGCTTGCCTTTTCTGTTTTTACTGACGAAGAACCTCCTGTTGGAATTATGTGGGAAGCCGCAGAAAAAGCGTTGTCAGCCAGGTAATATTTAAGCCCTCACAATTTTATATTATGCTAATCTTGACGAATTTTAAAACATTTTCGACGAAAACTTAAACACTTCTTGTCATAAAAACCTCTTTTTATCATTCATCTGAGCTTATGAAGCAAATTATGGCATGAAAATTGCTAGATTAAACTATAAAGTTGCAATTTGCGATTTTATAGGAGTTATAAAATGAAAAATTTTATGCCTGTCGAGAGAATAGAAAGTAAAATTTACTTAATAAGGAGCCAGAAAGTTATGATTGATTTTGATTTAGCGGAATTATATATGATTTCTACAAAAAGATTAAATGAACAGGTTAAAAGAAATATAGATAGATTCCCTGGCGATTTTATGTTTCAACTTACTGAAAAGGAGTGTGGAATTTTATTGTCGTCTGTCCTTGTTTTTGGCGATACAGAAGAAAAGAAATTGAGGTCGCAATTTGCGACCTCAAAAAAAGGAGGAAGACGATATTTCCCATATGCCTTTACCGAGCAAGGAGTTGCTATGCTTTCTTCAGTATTGAAAAGCAAAAGAGCTGTTCAAATGAATATATTTATCATGAGAGCTTTTGTAAAATTAAGAGAAGTTTTAGCTACACATAAAGATCTTGTCCAGAAATTTAAAGAACTTGAGATGAAGGTTGGCAAGCATGATAAAGAAATAATATCGATTTTTGAGGCTATCAGAAGACTTATGGCGCCGCCGGAAAACCCTAAAGAAAAAATAGGATTTATAAAATGATGAAATCTAAAGGATTTATTTTGTTCTTATTTTTGCCGCTTTTTCTTTCTGCCTGCGATACTTCCAGTCTACAGCCTAACAGCAAAGAAAAAAAAGAAGAAGCTTTGCGGCACCAGGAAAAAATAATTGTCGAAAAATCATCGGAAGAAGCCGTTTCTCAAAAACCGGTATTTTTATATTCCAAACAAATGGGAACTATCATTTCTTTAAACAATGAGCCTGTCGAAACTTTGCTTGGCTTTGTTCGTGTTGCCGGGGTTATGTCAGGAGCGCCTGCCAGAGCTTTACTTGAAATAGGAGGGAAAGGAGTTTTGATCGCTAGGGGTGAAGCTCTTGGGCCATATAAAGTTGAAAAAATTTCTGAAAAGGAGGTTATTTTATGTTTGAAAAAATAAGAAATCGCAGGAGAAACGCGATAAATCGCGTTTGTACGATTATTATTATTATTATTTTGATTGTGAGCAAGTGTTCTGCGGAGGAGATAATAAGGAAAGTTGATTTTGATAATGCGAATGTTTTGGATGTTGTTAAAGCTCTTGCCGTTCAGGCGGGATTGGATATTGTTCTTCCTTCTGATCCGTCTTTACAAAAAAAGGTATCTCTTCATTTGAGAAATGTTCTCCCAAAAGAAGCTATTGATTATGTGTTAAGAACAAACGGTTTTAGCTATGAGAGTAAAGAAAACTCGATTCTTGTTTCAAATCTTCCTTTGGATTTGGCTCAAACAGGGTATGAAAAGGTGGAATGGGCGGTTGAATTAAAATCTTTGTCTGCCGACAAGGTTTCTGTTATTTTAAATAAGATATTTCCGTCTCTTTCTGTTGTTGCCGGAGGGAGAGCTAATCATTTAATAATAGGCGGAAAAGATAGTGAAGTTAGCGACGCCAAGCGCCTCATACAAAAAATAGATATACCTGTTCCTCAAATCTTATTGGAAGGGCAGGTTGTGGAAATATCAAAAAATGATTCAGGGCGGATTGGAATTGATTATAATAACGGGATTTTCAGGTTTGTTAACGACGATTGTGATGACATAAAAAGCACAATAAATGCCTTGATCTCTAACGGAAGCGCGAATGTTGTTGCCTCTCCCAGAATTGCGACACTTGACAATAGTGAGGCAATAATAAATATTGGCAGCCGCATACCATACGCGGTGCCTGTTTCTTCTTCATCAGGCGCGACTCAATGGACGGTTGAGTATATAGATGCCGGAGTGAAATTAAAGATTACTCCCCGCCTTGGAAAAGATTCGCAGATTGTAATGGTTTTGCAGCCGGAGGTTTCATCTATATCAGAATGGAAAACGACCCCCGCAGGAGAATTTCCTGTAATCTCAACCAGAAATGCTTCTGCTACGCTCAGGACCAAAGACGGAGAAACTGTTGTTGTCGGCGGGCTGGACTCAGAAACAGAAAGAGTTAATGTTTCAAAAGTTCCTATAATAGGGCAAATCCCTCTGTTAAATCTTTTATTTCAGAACCGTACTGTTGAAAAGTCAAAAACAGAAATAGTCTTTCTTGTGACACCGTATATTATTTAAAACTTGAGCAATGTTCCCATTTAATTTGACTACTCTTTGAAAAGCTATATAATTAAAAGACTTTGATTGCCTTGAGTAAAAAGTTATTGCTTTTAATGATTGTTTTGTTCTTTTGGGCAAATTCTCTTTTTGCTTATGCAACAATTTTGAATTATCCAAATCCATTTGTCCCTCCTTTTGAATCTACAAAAATTTATTATCTCCTTGAAAAAAACGCTGACACGAAAATTTATATATTTAATATTGCCAACAGGCTGGTAAAAAAAATTAGCACTTCAGCAGGCGAAGAAGGGGGGAAAATCGGGGCTAATCAGGTTGTATGGAATGGTATGTCAAATTTTGGAGAAATTTTGCCTAACGGGGTTTATTTTTGCAATGTCGTCTCTGACGGAGCGTTGATTGGGAGAGGCAAAATTGCAATACTTAAATGATAAATGAATGTCAAAATCCAAAGAATTTATATCCTAAATTAAGAACAATCCGATTATTTCTGTTTGTTTCAACTTTTTTATTTTTATTGTCATATGGCGCTTATCCCCAGATTCTTGATATTCCGGCAATTGGATATGGAGCGCGCAGTATTGCTCTAGGCCGCGCTCAGGTTGCACAGGGAAATGTGGGAGCTATTTTTGCCAATCCTGCGGGGCTTGCAAGAATAAAAAATTTCTCTTTGACAAGCCTTTATACTAATTTATCGGAAGATACTCCTTATTCTATGCTAGGAGGTGCTTTCCCTGTGAATGAAGGATATTATGGCTGTTTTGCTGTGGGTCAATTAGTTCTTGCTACAGATGACATTTTTGTGACAACCTCTGAAGTTGGAACCAGCCCTCTTTCCGCATCGAATTATAGCGGACGCGTTCTGGTTCTAAGTTATGGAAATAAAGTTACAAATTATCTTGATTTTGGAGTTGCGGCAAAATTTTGTGCTGAAAATTTTTCTTCCCTCGAAGGAGCTTCTTCATATGGAACTACTTTTGACTTGGGATTTATGGTGTATCCTGAAGAAAGACTGAAAATTGGTCTTTTAGTGCAAAATTTTTTATTTAAACAAATTACATGGTCAACAAAAACACACGAAGAGGCAGGAGTAAATATTAAAATGGGAATAGATTTTATGGTGCGTGATGATATAACCTGCCTTTTTGATTATGAGTCTTCACGTTGTATTCATGCGGGAGTTGAATGGAGGCCGACAAAACTGGTTTCTGTAAGAGCTGGAGTTGAAGGGATTCCTGTAAGTATAAATGAAATGGCGGTTAATAGCTCTTTTGGCTTGGGCTTAAATTTTAACGGATTTGATTTTGATTATGCCTACACGGTAGATGCTTTAGCAAAAACAAACTCTTCTCATTATTTTTCTCTTTCTTATACGCTTTTGCCTCTGTATATTGAAAAAGCTCCCGAGTTTTTTGCAAAGAGCCTGTAACTGTTCAGTATCTCCAAATGGAGCTATGCCCTCACCCAAATTGAAGATATAAAACTGCCTTTCTGGTGATTTGCCCTCTCCCGCGAGGCTAATCATGTCCCATAATTAGCGCTGGCTAATTTGAGAGAGATGTGCCATGATTCTTTGTATTATGAATACAAAAATAATACAAATGACCGAAGAGCTAAACTGTAGGGTAGATGAGCTCAAAGAAATAGAAATAATAAGAGTGAATAAAGATGATCTTGACGAGTGGAATATTTGGATAAAAATAATGGACAAATATCATTACTTAGGCAGCCCAAAAAAAATCGGAGCAGAAATTCGTTATTTAATTGCAAGTGAAAAAGGCATTTTGGGGGCTATGGGTTTTAGTTTTGCCGCATGGCATTGCAAAGATCGAGATGAATGGGTTGGTTGGGACAAAGATACACGAATAAAACATTTGCAAGGGATTGTAAATAATTCAAGGTTCCTGATTTTGCCACAAGTAAAAGTAAAAAACTTAGCATCGAAAGTTTTAAGCATGAGTTCTGAAAGAATAAAAAGAGATTGGGAAGAAAAATATGGAAAAGAAGTAATAATGTTAGAAACTTTCGTTGATAAGAGATTCACGGGCGCAAGCTATAAAGCGGCAAATTGGATCAACGTAGGACAAACAAAAGGACGCGGAAAATGGGATATCAACCATAGTAATTCTTTATCAATAAAACACATTTATGTTTATCCGTTAGTAAATGATTTACAAAAAGCATTAGGCATAAAAAAAAGAAAAGAGAAAGAAAAAGACTGGGTGCTTAAGGAATTTAAGAATTTTCATCCTGGAGATAAGCGGCTTCAAAATAGGCTCTGCACAATAACCCGTGATTTTTTTGATAAGCCTGAGGCAAACATACCACAGGCATGCAAGACCAGAGCTAAGACAAAAGCTGCCTATCGCTTTTTTAAAAATAAAGATGTTAAAATGGAAGATATGTTGGATTCTCACAAGACAGAAACTATGGAGAGGCTAAAGAAGGAATCAATAATCTTGGCAGTTCAAGATACAACCTCGCTTAATTACACAGGGCATGAAGATCCAGAGTTAGGATTCATAGGAGATTCTCCAAATAATAAAGGCATAATAATGCATGATACTATGACCTTTAATACAGAAGGAGTTCCATTGGGGTTGGCAGATTTACAATTATGGGTTAGAGATCCAAAAGAGTTAGGAAAAAGGCATAATCGTGCTGAGACACCTATAGAAGCAAAAGAAAGTTATAAGTGGCTCAAGAGCTATAAATCACTTATCCCCATTCAAGAACAATTAAAAAATACAACAATTGTAAGTGTTGGAGATAGAGAGGCAGATATTTTCGAGCTATTTCAATTAACAAAAGAAATAGAAAATGCGCCTAAATTACTAATTAGGGCAAGGCATAATCGCAAATTAAAAGAGGAGCAGCAAAAGCTTTGGGAAACAATGATGGAATTGCCGGTTTCAGGTAAAATGATTGTAGAGGTTCCAAGAAAGCCTGGGCAAAAAAAGAGAATAGCAACTTTAGACATACGATTTAGCAAGGTAAAACTTTTGAAAGGAAAAGAATATATAGAAGTATGGTCTATTTATGCAAATGAACCTGCTCCTCCTGAGAACATAGAGTCGTTATCTTGGTTATTGCTTACAACATTAGAAACAATTTCTTTTGAAGAAGCTATCGAAAAAATAAAATGGTATATTATCCGCTGGCAAATTGAGATGTATCATAAAATAATAAAAAGTGGGTGTCGCATAGAAAGCCGACAGCTTAACGGGTTAAAAAGTCTAAGGGCTTGCATTGGAGTTGACTTGGTTGTTGCCTGGCGTGTTTTTTATCTTACAAAACTTTCAAGACAAGAGCCAAATATTTCATGCACAGTTAATTTTCAAGATTATGAATGGAAGGCATTATATACTTTTGTGAATAAGAGTAAAAACCTGCCTGCCAAACCTCCTACATTAAGAGAATTAGTTCACATGATAGCTTCTCTAGGCGGATTTTTAGGTCGTAAGGGTGACGGAGAACCAGGCTCGATGACACTTTGGAGAGGACTCACTTGTTTATCTGACATTGTAAAAAGTTATCTGATTTTTAATCCCCTTCATAGCTTAACTACGCCAGCGCTAATTATGGGTAAGGGTTAGCCTCGCGGGAGAGGGCGATTAATCATAAAGGAAATTTAATGATTACAGCTTGGGTGAGGGCTTTGCTGCCCCGCAATTTTTTATTTGGAAACACTGAATTGTTACGAGAGCCTTAATTGACGAGGGAGAAAAAGAAATGTATAATTAATGACTAATGAAATATCTTGCTATTTCGTTGTTATTTATTGTTTTGCTTTCCTTATCTTCTTCTGGCTTTGGAGGTTCTCCTCCTTCTATTGCCTCGAATGCTGTTTCCCGTTCTATTGAAAACTTTGAAAAGGCCGATTTTTTTAACAATCAAAACTGGTGGACGTTTGGGGCTGCAAAAATTGAGCTTGTTTCTAATGTCGCAAAGGAGCATTATGCTTTGTCAATAAAAGGGGAAGCTTCTAATTGGTTTGTTGGGGGGATTGGAGGATACATTGCTGATTTTGATAAAAAAAGCCAGGAAAGCTCTTCCCTGGAAATGGATATTTATAGCTACCAAAAGAAAAATGGCATGTTAAAAATAGAATTATATGATGATGATAACGGCAATTGGCAGATAGAACAAGATCCGCAAAATTATCTTCCTCTTTTTGACGATAAATTTGTTTATGAATTAAAAATCGACTGGGAAGGATGGAAACATATTTCCATTCCACTTTCATCTTTTATTGATGATAACCATGAAGTTGGGGACAATGTGTGGGATCCGAACTTTTTCTGTAATTCCGGCGGCTTGTTGCAGATGCAATTTATAGCTATAGCGCCTGGTAAAATCGGCTCTATTAATTTTGTAATGGATAATATTGGTTTTAATTGATAAAGGCAACTTGTATTCTTGCAGACAAAAGGGATGTGATGCTATGAAAAGAATTCTTATGTTTATTTTTTGCTTTATTGTTTTTTTTCAATTGCAAGCTAATGCTGAATTTTGGGCGGATACATGGATAAATGCCGGTTATTATGAAACAAATGCGGAGAACCCTAACTTCCGTTCTGTAATAGAACGTTCAGAGCTAAGGTTTGGATATCAGCCGGGAGAGGATTTTACCGCGACACCTTATATTGTCCTTTACAATGTTTACGGTCAGGACGCCAATTATTGGAACAATAATTTGGCTTATGGCGTAGGGCTTAGATTGAAGCCGTTTACCTCCTTTGATTCAAAGTATATATTTTTGGATTGGATAACGGGGGTAAAGCTATATAGTGAAATATTGGCTCTTGCGTTTTTGAAGGATCAGGAGACTGCGACTGCGAATAAAGTTAAAACCAATGATTTTAGAATAGGGTTGGATGTTTGGCATGAATGGAACCTGCAAAATGCCGATCCTGATCTTTTTTGGGCTGAAATGTGGTCTAATTTGAGTTATCGCAATACAAATTTTTATGACGAGATAAATTTTAATAAATTTCAAACATATGTGGGATATTTCCAATTAAAAGTAGGAAGGCATATTTTTAACGGGTTAAAACCCTATGCTGCCCTTTATGTAAACAAGTCCGGAGCGGATGCGGTTTGGCTTAATAATATCCTTTATGGAATCGGATTGAGAATAGAACCTTATACAGATAAAAAAGATTTTCCCCCGCTTCTCCAGAAATTTAAAATGTTTGTTGAGATTCTTAGCGTGTCATGGTTTGGCGAGACGGAACGGCCAAAATCGGACTTTCGTTTCGGCATAGAATTTACACAGGGACGCTGATGTTTTTAATCGTAGGGCTTGGAAACCCCGGCGTTGAATATGAAAATACCCGACATAATGCGGGCTTTATGGCAATTGAAGAGCTTGCTAGGAATCTTTCTGTTTCTGAACTAAAACAAAAGAAAAAATGCCACGCTTTGATTGCGGAAAATAAAATCGACGACCATAAAATTATTCTGGCGCAGCCTCAGACTTATATGAATCTTTCAGGACAGGCAGTTTCTTCTTTATTGCAATGGTATAAAATTTCCATTGAAAAACTGATTGTTGTTTATGATGATGTTGATCTGGAGCCGGGGCAATTGAGGGTTAAAAGAGGCGGAGGATCAGGAGGCCACCATGGAATTGAATCTGTTATAGGGCAGACAGAGGATTCTTCTTTTATCCGCGTGAGGATAGGGATAGGGAAAGGGCCAACGCCAGGGGATGTGACAAACTATGTTTTAGGAAAGATCCCTTCTGGCCAGAAAGAGATTTTAAATGAAACAATTTCTCGCGCTGCGGAGGCTGTCTCATTAATAATTTCCAAAGGATTGGATCTCGCGATGAATGAATTTAACAGGTAGGCAGTAAAAAATCGGCGCGCTATCAATTAGATCATTTGATACAATTAAAGTAAATGCCTCAAGAAATTTTTAAAAAAATAAAAACATCGGATATTTTTAAGAAAAATTTATCTAAAAAAGCTTTTTTGGGACTTATAGGATCATCAAAATCTTTTGTTGCCGCGGTACTTTCTTCTGAAGTTGAGAAAATAGTACTAATAACTACATCTTCTTCCGAAGCACAATGGATCCAAAATGAGGTTTCTGTTTTTTCCCCGGAATTACAAGCTTCTTTTTTGCCTACACCCGATGCCATTTTCCATGGAGAAAGAATTTCAGCCGAAATAGTTGGGAAAAGGCTCAAAGTTTTATCAGAATTTTTGAATCAGGATAGAGGGTTGCTTATTATTCCTATTCGATCTGCGATGTACAAGACGTCTGGCGAAGGGTTTCAAGGTTTCAAAATTTCAAGGGGGGGAGGGGAGCTGGGGTTGGATAAACTTGTCGATAAACTGGTTAAATATGGATATGAGCGGCTTTCTGTTGTGGGAGAGCATGGAGAGTTTTCGGTTAAGGGTGGAATTGTTGATGTTTTTCCTGCCAACTCTGATTATCCTGTCAGAGTTGAATTTTTTGGGGAAGAAATAGAATCTATCCGCCGGTTTGATCCGGGGACGCAAAGGTCAAAAGGACAAATTGATGAAATTAATATATTCAGCAATAGCGAGAAAAGAGAAAAATCTTTGGTTGAAATCTTGCCAAAAGGTACGGGTGTGATTTTTGACGAAAAAGATCTTTTGAAAGGATTATCTGATCAATTTTTAAAAGATGTAAGCCTGTTCCCTGAAGTTTTGAAAGATATTGTTTCATTTAATAAATTGGAAGAAGAAGCAAAAAAGTTCAACCCTTTTTATTTCTCGAGTTTTTTACAGGCAGGGGAAGAGGTTTTGTTTTCTGCGGCGGAGAATTATATTGGAAAGCATGAACAAATAAAGAAATCTTTACTGATAACAGAACATTCTTCCCGTTTTGTTTCTTCTTTGAATATTGTAAAAGGAAGATTGCGGTCAGGATTTAAATTTTGCGACATTGAGATTTTGTCCGACAAAGAGCTTTTTGGAATAAAAAGTACAATGACTAAAACCGGGGCAAAACTGGTTGAAGGGGTGGGAGAAGATATCCGTGCCGATTTTAATATTGGCGATTATGTTGTGCATGAAGATTATGGAATAGCCATTTACCGCGGACTTAAAAAAATTGAAGAGGGAGAATTTATTTTTCTTGAGTTTGGAGGAGGCGATAAACTGTTTGTTCCGCCTCACGCGATGGGAAGGGTTGAAAAATATTCTTCAGAAGAAGGATATAAACCTAAACTTTCGAAAATGGGAGGGGTTTCATGGAAAAACTTAAAATCAAAAATCAAAAAATCTGTCCAGGATATGACGAAAGAGCTTTTAACCCTTTACGCGCAGAGGAACATGGAGGAGAAAATCCCTTATTCTCAGGATGACGCATGGCAGAAGGAGCTTTCCGATTCTTTCCCCTACGAAGAGACGCAGGATCAATTAAAAGCGATTGAGGACGTGAAGCGTGATTTGGAATCAATAAAGCCGATGGAGAGGCTTTTGTGCGGAGATGTCGGGTATGGTAAAACGGAGGTAGCTCTTCGAGCCATTGTAAAGGTTGCTTCGGAAAACAAGCAGGTTGCGGTTCTTGTGCCTACAACCATTCTTGCTGACCAGCATTATCATTATTTCAAAGAAAGGCTGATGGCTTTTCCTTTGAAAGTAGAGATGTTGTCAAGGTTTAAAAGCAAAAGCGAACAGAAAAAAATTGTTGAACAACTAAAAACAGGAGAGGTAAACATTATTATAGGCACACACAGAATTTTGCAAAAAGATGTAGGATTTAAAGACCTTGGGTTGATTGTTATTGATGAGGAGCACAGATTTGGGGTAGTACATAAGGAAAAATTTAAAAAATTAAAGAGAAACATAGATCTCCTTTCAATGACTGCGACTCCAATTCCGCGGACACTTTATTTCTCGCTCGCGGGAACTCGAAATTTAACATTGATCCAAACTCCACCTGCTGACCGCTCTCCTGTAAGGACATATATAACCCCCTTTAACGAAATGATTATTAAAGAAGCGATTTTGCGTGAGGTTGACAGGGGTGGTCAGGTGTTTTTTGTGCACAACAAAATAGAAAGCATTCCTAGAATAGCTGCCGTATTAAAAAGATTACTCCCTGACCTTTCTGTTTCGATTGCGCATGGGAGGATGAGAGAGACAGAGCTTGAGAAAGTCATGGAAAAATTCTTGACGAGAAAGAGCGAAGTTCTTTTATGTACCTCGATAATTGAATCAGGGCTTGATATTTCAAATGCCAACACAATTTTAATTGACAATGCGGACAAGTTGGGGCTTGCTCAGCTTTATCAGTTAAGGGGAAGGGTTGGCCGATCTTCTGCTAGGGCTTATGCTTATCTTTTTTACGATCCGGAGAATTTAAGAACAGAAGAGGCAATGTCTCGTCTTAAAGCGATACAGGAATTCACCTCCCTTGGTTCCGGTTATAAGCTGGCATTGCGCGATCTTGAGATAAGGGGAGCGGGGAATCTTTTGGGTGCTCAGCAGCATGGCCATCTGCTTTCTGTGGGGTTTGATCTTTACTGTGAACTTTTAGACGAAGTAGTTAAAGAGGCAAAAGGGATAAAGGCGCCGACGGCAAGACAAGTAATTATAGATATTGGAAAAGAAGGGCTTATACCTGAGTCTTATATTCAAGATGAACAGCAAAGGATATCTATTTATCGAAGGCTAAATCTTTTATCAAGCCTGGAAGAATTAAAAGATTTTAAGGAAGAATTAAAAGATCGTTTTGGGGAAATTCCAAAAGAGATATTAAAGCTTTTTGATTTTGTCGAATTAAAAATAAAGGCTCAAAAAGCTGGAATTATTTCTATTTGCGGAGACAAAAAGCTTATAATTATTGAATTAGTTGACGGGCGACAGAAGCGGTTTATGGTAGAAGGGAAAGATCGATTAAGGGAAATTATTGTTAGATTGGGCAGTATATTTGTCAGCAAGAAATAAAAAAGGCTAAAGATGGGATAGTTAATTCAAGAAAACCCTGATTAGGAGATCGTTAGGATTTTTAGTGCTATGTACTACTACTTTGCCGGTGGTGCTTATTTCCACTTGAGAATAATTTTTGCTTTGTTTATAGTTGAAGGAATTGTTTTTTATGGTATTATATATTAAATGTCGCTAGATATTCCTATAAGTAAGCATGAAACATTTAATAACCATACAATAGATACTTGTATCTTGCGTTTAGACTTTTCAGATTTATTTGATATTTCTTCGTATGTAAAAAAATTAATTCCTCTTTTATCCAATAAATATCCAATTAGAAATAAGGAAGAAGAAATAAGTGTGTTTTTTTCTGATTTAATAAACAATAAAGAGTCAAAGCATTCTCCTGTGCCTGTTGATAATTATATTTTTGCAAATATTGATACAACAAACCAAATAAAAATAAATAGTAGATTTATATCTCTGATTTTTACTAAGTATAAAGATTTTGAGGATATGATAGCTGACTTTAATATGGTTTTTGACGAATTCACAAAAACCTACACTAATATTGCTTATACTAGGCTTGGATTAAGGAAAATAAATATTTTAGAGCTTGAAGAAAACAAAGGAGTGCTTCAGACATTTAAAGATTATTTTAATGATTATCTTGTCCATCATTTAGTTTCTGGGCCTTTTGATTCAACGCTTAGTACTGATCAACACACAATGATTTCCCAAGATTCAAATAACATGAATTTAATATTAAAGCATGCAACTCAGAATGGCGTCAGAAATGATAAAAGCTATAGAAGGTTTATTTTGGATATTGATTATTACATGAAAGAACTCACTAATAAATTTATTCCTGAACAATTATCAATATTAAATCAACGTATATTCGATGTGTTTTATTGGTCGATATCAGATAAATTGAAAGGAGATTTAAGAAAATGATTACTATTAATGAAAAAACAGGAACAATCTCTGTAACAAAAGACTCTTTAGGCTTTCAGTATTTACAAAATTATGAATTGAGAGGAGCAATACTGTCATATCTTTTTAGTAATATCGCAAGAACATCGTCTTTCTCGATTTATTCAGAAGCATCTTCCTCTATTATAAACGCCAACATAAATGAAGGCGAACCGCTTGAAGTTGTTTTCTAATGAACCTAATGAGCTTGTCGGGATTTGAAGAATGGCAAACTTACGATAAGAAATACTCTGATATGGAACTTTCTGCATTTTTCCCATCACAAGGCGACTTAGTACAAACAACAAGAAAATCAGGTAGTTGCTTTTTAATTTGCATAACAAATTGCTGTGATATTGATAACGAGAAATATGAAAGGTTGTCATTTATTGAGGCTGTCACAATCTATAGATTTCTTAGAGATAGGTATATTAAAGATAAAATCAAGGATAGTAATGCTAAAATCAAATCTGGCGAAAATTTTTCAACTGAAACAATAGAGCAGATAAAAAATAGCGCAAATAAGAAGGCTATTGACGAATATTATTCTGCAAACAACAAAAGGGCGGAGCTTAAATCAATATTTGAAAACCGGCCTGAGGAATTTCGATATATATTTATTCCACATTACAAAGAATATTTTAATAAGGATTTAATTGTTGATTTGCAAAGAATGACTTCGTTTGTTTTGATTAATAAAGACAATCCTGCTTCGATAAACGAACGAATTATTGAAAAGAAGGATAAAATAAAAGTTATTCATGCAAAATTAAATTATCTTTTTAGGGATTACATTTTGCAAAGATTGGGAGCTTATATTTCTAGAGTGTCTTTGCCAAGCTTTAAGAAACTGGACAAGAATTATGACCAAGGTTTTTGGTTCCAAGTATTTGATCGCGCAATAAATGATGTTGCATAGAGCTCTTTATTCCTTATTTTGCATGTAGCAGCGCGCATCTTATTGTTTATTCTCTAAGAGTGAATAAAATAATTACTCAAATTTTCTCTTTAATGCGCGAACGGCTCTTTGGTTTCTGATTATCGCGACCGGTTTTTTTGTTTCCTTATCTTTTAAAACAATGGCTTCTTCCATTATTTCAATATTTCCTTCCTCCACATCTTCAATGGTTGTCTTTGAAAGATAAACAGAGGCCAAAACTTCGGCAATCTGAGAGTTTAATTCATCTCCTATAAAAATCCGAGGCTCGATTTCTATTTCCGTATGTGCCCCCTTAATCGGCCCCTGCTTGTTGTAAGTTCTCCAGACTCTTTTTAATTCATCCTCTAATCTTTCCAATTGGCTTTTCATGCTAACCATCTCCTTTCAAAATTGATTTTTCGTGAAAAGCAGCAGAAACAAGCGTTGGGGCTATCCCGCATCGTTCTCCGCAAATTTCTATAAAACGTTTGGGATCAAATATTTTCAAAGAGGTTGGTATCCTTTTTACCTGTTCTGTCGGAATAATCCCAGGATTGTGCCTAAGTCCGGGGGCTTCCGGAGGTAAAGATTTTGATAAAGGTTCAGTCAGGCAAGCCCAACTTTTATTTTTGGCGACTTTATCGCAAAGGATTGCTATATCGGCTGTAAGTGTCGGATCTTTTGCCATTGACAAAAAAAGTTCTTTATCAACATGGATGGCATTGTCCTGCCCGGGGGTAAATTTGCCTGCTAAAGTTTTTCTAAGAAGGTTATATATTCCGCCCACTATTTCATGCGGGTTTAATCCAAAACTTGCCAGAAGCTGAGGAAGTTGCCCAGCTTTTACAGAGATCGATTTCCCATTTAATAATTCTACGGCTAAAACCATTTCTCCAAGCAGGGTCAAGCCTTGAGCACCAAGCCGCTGATAAAAAGAATCAGGCGCTTTTGGAACTAAACCTTTATCCGGAGAATTATCACGCAAAATGGCGACATCTCTGCTTATATCTCTTCTTATATCTCTTGGAGAAGTATGTTTAATTACAGAATTATCAATTGCCATGATTTTTTCCTTCTTACATGCATTATGTCGTATCATGAAGCAAAAAACTTGCATTCCTATGCGATTCTTGTGATTTGTTCAATCATATAAAGAGGGAGAGAGAGCAGTTTGTCATGAAATGAGGGCTTTTCTTGCGAAACTTTTATTCCAAATTTTGATTTTTTATTTTCCAGAAACATTTTGAGAGATTTAAGTCTCCCTCCTTTTGCAGATTTTACTTCGAGAGGGAAAATATCGCTTCCAATGTTTATAATAAAATCAATTTCTGCTGAACTTCCTCTTTCTTCTCTTGTCCAGAAAAAGAGATCTGAATTTTTGTTCGCAGGGGAATAAGCTTTTAATTCCTGACCTACAAATTGTTCGGCGACGGCGCCGGAGTTTATTTGTATAAAATCGTTTGTAGTGCCAAGCTCTGCTTGTAGTCCGCAAGCATTTTGCATAAGCCCTGTATCTAGAAAATTTAATTTAAATTTTCTTTCATTTATTGTTGCGGGAAGAGGAAGCCCTGAAGCACTTGACGCGTATATAGGCGTTATAACACCTGCCAATATTAAAAGCTCCAGAGCATTTTTCAAATCTCTTGACTTATCATTGGAATCTATATTCGAATATTTTATCCTTTGACCTATTAATCTTGGGGCGGAATCAAAAACTTTTTGGAGAAATTTATGTTGTGAAAGTTTGGCATATTTGCCAAAATCGCTTCTATAGGTTTGAAGGAGAGCTGTTTGTATGTTTTGGCAATTTAAAAGATTTTTTGATGAAAAATATTCTTTTAAAACAGCAGGCATTCCTCCCAACACAAGATATAATCTTAATAATTCTATTAGTTTATTGTGAATTGCATTGTCAAAAGATTCAAAAGGAGGTTTTATTTCGGAAAGAAAATCCCTTAAGTTTTGAGTGCCTGAAGCTGTTAAAAATTCTGAAAATGATAGAGGGTATAAGTAAAGAACTTGTACTCTTCCGACAGGCATTTTAAATGCAGTCTCTTGTAACGCAAATTCAAGCAGTGAACCTGCTCCAATTACAGGGATATGCGGCGCTTTCTCTTTAAAATATCGAAGTGAAGAAATAGCTTGAGGGCATTCCTGTATTTCATCCAAGAACAGAAGAGTGTTTTCGTCTACTTGTGCTCCAAGAATTAAATTGATTTTATTTATTATATCGGATGGTTCAAGAGAAGAAAAACATTCCTTTAAATTCGGTTGAAGCTCAAAATTTATGACAATTTTATTTTTGAAATTTTTCTCGGCAAAATTTTCTATAGAAAAACTCTTTCCAACTTGTCTTGCTCCCCTTATTAAAAGAGGATACCTGTTGTCAGATATTTTCCATTCTATAAGCTTTTTTTCTATATCTCTTTTTATGTTGTTTTCTCCAAAATTTGGCTATAATCATAGGTTATTATATACATATATTGGCTAAAAATCAATCATATTTTTCAATTTAATCGTATCATGAAGCAAAAAACTTGCATTGAAATATTTGTTTAGATAGTTCCAAAAAACTGGCACATAAAAGTAGCGTTAGCTTGAGAAGCTGATCAGCTTGAAAAACCTTTCTTTGTTTGTTTTTATAAGCAATTTCATGGAAAGCCTATTAAATGCTATAATATTAAAATAAATGAAAGAATTTGATGATTTAATAAAAGTGGTTGAAATTCTTCGCAAAAAGTGTCCCTGGGACAAGAAACAGACACACGAAACATTAAAGCCCTATATGCTTGAAGAAACAAATGAAGCAATTGAGGCAATAGATGGCGGTGATCCCAAAAAACTTTGCGAAGAATTAGGCGACCAGCTTTTGCATATTGTAATGCACGCGGAAATGGCAAGAGAAAAAGGAACCTTTGGCATAAAAGATGTTGTAGAAGTTATCCGCACAAAGATGATCCGCCGCCATCCGCATGTTTTTGGAAAACTTAAAACCAAAAAAATATTGGAGATATGGAAAAGATGGGATAAAATTAAAAAGATAGAAAGATACGCCAATAAAAAAGGGATACATTTGACTAAGTTGGATGATAAAAAAATGAAGGAACTTTCAAAGGAGATTAAAGAAAATGAAAGATCAAAAAAATAATTGGAACTGGTGGAACTTCTTGCTTTGGGTATTGATAGGCACTTTTATATTAATGGTTATCTCTCCTCTTTTGCCTTCTCCACAAAAAACAGAAGAAATTTCATTTTCTCAGTTTTTAAACAGCCTTGATAAAGGAGATATAAAATCCGTCAGAATCTCGGGTGAAGATATTTTCGGAAAACTCAGCAATAAGAAAGAATTTAAAACCCGAGCTATTAACTATCCTAATTTGGTAACTAATCTTAGGGAAAAAAATGTCGATATAAAAGTTGAGCCTCCGATGGAAAATAATTGGGTAGTCGGCTTATTTGCCCAGATTCTTCTTCCTCTTTTATTCTTTGCGTTTTTATGGTGGCTTCTTTTGCGGCAGGCTCAATCCGCAAACAATCAAGCCATGTCGTTTGGCAGATCCCCAGCGAGAGCGCTTGAAGGCAAGTCTAATGTGACTTTTGCGGATGTCGCCGGTGTTGATGAAGCAAAAGAAGAATTAAAAGAAATTGTCGATTTTCTTAAAAATCCCGATAAATATCAGAAGCTTGGAGCTAAGATGCCAAAAGGACTGTTGCTTGTTGGTGCTCCGGGAACAGGAAAAACCCTTCTGGCGCGTGCAATCGCAGGGGAAGCAGGTGTTCCCTTCCTTACCATTTCAGGATCCGATTTTGTTGAAATGTTTGTTGGTGTCGGAGCTTCCCGTGTTAGAGGAGTTTTTAAACAGGCAAAAAAACAAACCCCATCTATAATATTTATGGATGAAATTGATGCTGTCGGAAGGCATAGAGGCGCCGGGCTTGGCGGAGGACATGATGAAAGGGAGCAAACCTTAAACCAGCTTTTGGTTGAAATGGACGGGTTTGATCCGAAAACAAATATCATCATAATTGCAGCGACAAACCGTCCGGATATTTTAGACCCCGCGTTGTTGCGCCCGGGGCGTTTTGACCGCCAGGTTATGCTGGATAAACCGGATCTCAAAGGACGGGAAGCCATATTGATTATACATGCCAAAGGAAAGCCTTTTGCGAAAAATGTCGATTTGAATATTGTTGCGCGCAGGACTCCCGGATTTACGGGTGCGGATCTTGAAAATGTCTTAAATGAATCAGCTATTCTTGCGGCAAGATCAGGCAAAACAGAAATTACAATGACAGAAGTTGAAGAGGCTATCGATCGTGTCATGGCCGGACCGGAAAAAAAGAGCCGTGCGATTTCCGATAAGGAAAAAAATATAATAGCTTACCATGAAGTGGGGCATGCCATGTTGTCAAAAGTTTTGCCAAATGCCGATCCTGTCCATAAGATATCTATTTTACCAAGGGGAATGGCGCTTGGATATACTCTTGCACTTCCTTTGGAGGATAAATATTTAATTTCAAAAGATCAGGTGCTTGAGCAGATTATGGTTTTGTTGGGAGGTCGTGTTGCGGAAGAACTTGTGTTTAATATGGCAACCTCGGGAGCTCATAACGACTTAGAAAGAGCTACCGAGCTTACCAAGAAGATGATTTGTGAGTTTGGGATGAGCAAGTTAGGCCCCAGGACATTTGGAAGAAAGGATCGCCAAATATTTTTAGGGCGCGATATTGCAGAAATGAAGGATTACGGCGAAAAAACAGCGGATGAAATTGACCATGAAGTTGAATTTATAATAAACGATTGTTATGAAAAAGCGAAGGAAATTTTGTCTCATAATCGATCAAACATCGATATTATTGCCAAAGCATTAATAGAAAAAGAGACACTTGAAGGGATCGACTTGGAAAACGTCTTAAAAGCTGTTTCATTGCCGGAGAAATAAAATGCTGCTTGAATGTGTCCCAAATATTTCGGAAGGGCGGGATGATGAGCTTGTAAAGCAGATTATTTCTGTCATGAAAAATGTTGATATCAGAAACCTTCACATTGACCCAGACCACAATCGTTCTGTGATAACTTTTTTTGGTGAACCCCAAGCTGTTGAGCAGGCTGCATATGATATGACAGAACGAGCAATGCAACTTTTGGATATTCATGAACATGACGGAGTTCACCCTTACATAGGCGTTGTGGATGTTATCCCTTTTGTTCCTTATAAAGATACAACAATGGAGACAGCTGTTAAAGTTTCCCATTCTTTGGGAAAAAGATTGTGGAAAGGATTAAAACTACCCGTTTACTATTATGGGTTTGCGGCTAAACAAAAAGAGCGCCACGACCTCCCATATGTTAGAAAAGGGGGTTATGAGGTATTGAAAAGAGAGATTAGTCAAAAGGAACGGACTCCTGATGAGGGAATCGGTCTCCATATTGACGCGGGAGCCGTGGCTATAGGAGCACGTAATTTTTTGATTGCTTTTAATGTTAATTTAAATACGAAAGATTTGTCTATTGCGCAATCAATTGCGAAAAATATTAGGGAAAAACACGGAGGGCTTAAGGGGGTACGGGCTTTGGGTTTAGAACTTAAAAGCCAGGGCATTGTACAGGTGTCAATTAATTTGGTGGATCACGCAGAGACATCTTTAAAGAGAGTTTTTGAATGGGTTGAAAAATGGGCTTATGAGTATAATGTTGACATATTGGAATCGGAAATCGTCGGAATGATTCCAAAAGACGTATATTTTTTAAATATGGAGAAAAATTTAAGGATCAAAAATTTTTCTTCCGCCTTATTAATCTGATGCCAAAAAGGCACAAATGTTTATGCATTGTTTCTGTTGCTTGTTTCGCACAGATAGCTGTGCTAAAATAACCTCGCTTTATTAAATAAGCAGTTTTTCTATTGGCAGGAAAATTGCTATCATTATTAATGATAAGCCATTAAGCATATTATTTAAAGGATAATGGCTTAATTTTGAAAAATGGAGGTGGGTTACTATGGAAATGGATTTACAGGAGCATAGATGGAGTTCCAAGAGAGAGATTTTGCCGTTTTTGTCAAAAGAGAAAGAACTTGAAGAAAAAGAGATAAAAAAAATAGAGCTTTTTGAGGCCGGGCTCAAAAATGAGATTAAAAAAGCAGATACAGTTGATGACGCCGTTACAAAAATAGTGCGCATGGCTTTGGCTGCGGAATTTACACCTTCTTTTGTTAAAGCAAAAGGTGTTGATGCTATGATAAAAACTATTGTAAGCGGCATCATGTCTGATAATACTTTAAGAAAGCAGGCATTGCTTATTATTGATCGGTTCGCGAAATAACAAATGAATAACACTACCTCAACAGTTCTGGTTGTTGATGATGAGACTTCTATAAGAGAGTCCTTTAAGCTTATCTTTACGGGCAGATATAACCTTGTTCAGGCAGCTTCTGGAGAAGGAGCTGTAAAGCAGATAGTAGATCACTCAGTTGATGTTGCTTACCTTGATATCCGCATGCCGGGAATGGACGGCATAGAAACACTCAAACGTTTAAAAGAAATATCTCCGCAGACTCAAGTTGTTATGGTAACTGCTGTAAATGATGTTCAGCGGGCTTCTGAAGCCGTAAAGCTGGGCGCCTTCAATTATGTAGTTAAACCTTTTGATGTTAATTTTTTATTGGATTTGACTGAAAAACTTATTATTCGTAAAGGCATGTTGTCTGTTTTTGGCGGGATAAGAAGTGAGTGCCCTTCCCCCTTTATAAGAGGTATGGGTAAAGTAGAAAAAATCGCAGCTTCAAACGATTGGGTTTTGATAACTGGAGAACCTGGTGTTGAAAAAGAATGGCTGGCACGATTTATTCATCAGCAATCAAAAGAGGTAAAGCCTTTTATGGTTTTTAATGTCAACGGAAAATCTGCCGGTTTTATTGAAAGCAAATTGTTTGGCCAGGTTGGAGGAGAGACGGTAGCTGATATTAGAAGAGAGCCAGGGCTCGTAGAAGAGGCTGGGACAATATTTATTGATAATATCGACCTTTTGCCGAAAAGATTGCAGAATAAACTTGTTGAAGTTACTGCCAGACTGATAGGGGGTACTTCTGAAAAAGAGATTACCTTTGAAAATGGATTAAAAAGCAAACTATTGCAGATGATTAATATCCCTTCATTAAGGGAAAGAGCTGCCGGGATTTCGGAAATTATTGATTATTTTTTTAATAAATCCAAAGCTTTGCATGGAGGAATTGTTAAAGAGATATCAAAAGAGGCAAAAGATCTTTTTATGTCTTATTCTTGGCCCGGAAATGTGGAGGAATTAAGCGTTACTATCGACAAGCTTGTGCTTGTTGGAGAAAATCCCGTTATTAATATTGATGATCTTCCTCTTCACCTTTTGATTTCTTCTGCTGATGTAATTGCATTGCCCTTTGAAGAAGTTTTTACCGATTTTGAAAAAAGGTTTATAAAACAGCTAATAGAAAAAAATGATGGGGATCTATTAAAAACTGCGCAAATGCTTGGAATCCAGCCATATATATTGGAAACAAAGATTTAATTTTACGGGTTATCAAGTTTGCCGCGAGCCGGAATCGAACCGGCATGGCTCTATTCAAACCAAGGGATTTTAAGTCCCTCGTGTCTACCAATTCCACCATCGCGGCATAATGAAAGGCAAAAGCCTATCTGAATTTTTTTACAGTCCCTTGCTTATTTTCTATATTACGTTTTACATCTAAAAGGCGTTCTTCGCTATCTTTGAGGAATTTTGTTATTTTGTCTTCGAATGATCCTGGAGGAGGTTTTTCTTTCCTGTCTTTGTCACTTTTAAAATATTTTCTGGCATGAACCTCTTTTCCTACCATTTTTATGGAAAGGTCATATTTTCCTTCTTTAACAAGTCCCATTACCTTTACTTTTACAACATCTCCTATTTTGATGTGTTCATTTATATTGGAAACATAGGTGTCCGAAATTTGGCTTATATGTACCAACCCGACACACCCAGGCCCTAATTCAACAAACGCTCCATATTTTGTTATCCCTGTAACTTTTCCTTCAACTTCACTTCCTATTTCTATTGGCATATTTTAAAAGCAATCTCTCCTTTTTTTGTAAAATTTAATCTTTCCCTGGCCAGTTTTTCTATAGTTTTAGCTGTTTTAATTTTATTTAGGCTGTTATTCAGCTCTGTATTTTTCCATGATAAATTATCTATCTTGGATTCTGCCCACTGCTTATTATTTTTAAGCATTTTGTTTTGTATCAAATCTTCTCTCACAAGGAGAAGGAGATAGGACAAAAGTAAAACCAGCAACACTATCCATAAATTGACCTTCATTTTTTGCTACTACTTGATTTTATCAATTTCACAAAAAGTTAGCAACATAAAAATTGATTATATATGAACCGTAAAACAAAGTGATAAGCGTCCCCAGTGTTAAGGCAGGAGCAAAAGGAATATAATCTTTCAATTTTTTTGTTTTTGTTAGTATTAATATAATTGAAACTGCCCCTCCAATGATGTATCCAAGCATAAGCGCCGGAAGCAGCCCTTGCCAGCCTAGAAAGGAGCCAAAAGCAGCTGCCAGTTTTATATCTCCGTCTCCCAGGACATCTTTTTTGTAAAAGAATTTTCCTAAAAAGCTTATAGTATGTAGAAGGCAAAAACCCAAAATGGCGCCTATAAAAGAAGAGAACATATCTCCTTTTATAAAACCATAAAAAAGTCCGAGGAAAATAATTATGTACACCGGAGAATCAGGAATAAGTTCAGTTTCAATATCTGAAAAAAAATTGATTATCAAAAAAGAGATAAAAATCGCGGAAAAGTAAAACCTCAGATCCCAGAGCCAAAAGCCTGAAATAGCGGGAATCAAAACAAACAGTAATCCTGTCAGCAATTCTACCCCAGGATATCTGACGGAAATTTTTTCAGCGCAATTGCTACATTTTCCCTTGAGAAAAAAATAGCTGAAAACAGGAATATTTTCGTAAAGTTTTATTTTTATATCGCAGTTAGGGCAATGAGATGGCGGCCAAACAATGTTTTTCCCTCTTGGCAAGCGGTATATGCAAACATTTAAAAAACTGCCTACAATAAGTCCTGAAATAAAAATTATAATTATATTGACAAGCACTACTTGAAATTATATATTACCTGTATGGCAGAGTCAAACTTGGAAATTAAAGAACTATTGTGTTTGATGGCAAAAAAAGACTCTTCGGATCTTTTGTTAGCTGTTGATAGCCCTCCGATTTTGCGGGTTCATATGAGTTTAGTTCGTACTGACAAGCCTGTTTTAACTTTTCAAAGCATAAAGGATATAACATATCCCATGCTTAACAAAGAGCAGCAGGCTAGGTTTGAAGAAGATATGGAATTGGATTTTGCCTATCAAACAGGCGAGGCTCGTTTTCGTGTAAACATGCATTATGAGAGGGGAAACATAGCCTGTTCCGTACGTCGAATTTCCATGAAAATCCCTTCACTTTCCGAGCTGGGAGTTCCTGCGGCTGTTTCCGAATTTTGCAAATTTCCAAGAGGGTTGATACTAATTACCGGCCCTACCGGTTCGGGAAAAAGTACTACTCAGGCAAGTATGATAGATATAATCAACAATAATAGAGCTTGCCATATTATAACGGTTGAAGATCCGATAGAATATATTCACACAAACAAAAAAGCACTTATTGAACAGCGTGAAGTTGGAATAGATACAAAATCTTTTGCTAACGCATTACGGGTAGTTTTGCGACAGGATCCCGATGTAATATTGATTGGTGAAATGAGAGATTTGGAAACAATCCAGGCGGCGCTTACTGCTGCTGAAACAGGGCATTTGGTTATATCTACCTTGCATACTCCTGATGCAGCACAAACTATTGACCGAATCATAGATGTTTTTCCTCCTCATCAACAGTCTCAAGTCAGATTGCAGCTTTCTTTGGTTTTGCAGGGGGTTGTGGCTCAGCAGCTTTTGCCTAAAAAAGATAATTCGGGGGTTGTTCCTTCAATTGAAATATTGATCGCGACATCGGCAGTGAGAAACATTATAAGAAAAGCTACTACACAGGACATTTATTCTGTTATTGAAACGAGCGCAAAAACGGGAATGATTGGAATGGATACCGCATTAAAAAATCTTTATTCTTCTGGAGCTATAACTTTGGAAGAGGCAATGAATCATGCTCGCAATATTGAAGAACTCGAGAAAAGGATTAAGGCTGTATAATTATTTGTATTAAGCAGGTTATTTAAACTTGTCAAAACTTCCCTCTTTTTTAATTAAAAGGATTCCCAAGAGGATTAATCAGTCAAAAATAAGAGAGTGCTTATCTGACGGCTCAATCCATACTGTTTGTGAATCCGCTAAATGCCCAAACTTAGGCGAGTGTTTTTCGCGCAACACATTAACCTTTATGATACTGGGAGATGTTTGCACCAGAAATTGCGTTTTTTGCGGAGTTAAGAAAGGGGCTATTTTGTCTCCCGATCCTTTTGAACCTCAAAAAATAGTAGAGGCTGTGAAAAAATTAGGGCTAAAATATGTAGTTGTAACATCTGTAACTCGAGATGATCTAAGGGATTATGGGGCAGAACAATTTGCAAAAGTTATTGAAATTTTAAAGCCACTTCCTGTTGAAGTTTTGATTCCTGATTTATGCGGAAATTGGAATCAATTACAAAAAATTATAGATTCAAACCCTGTAGTTATTAATCACAATGTTGAAACGATTCAAAGACTATACAAAACAATCAGGCCTCAAGCTATTTATGAAAGATCGCTGGAGCTTTTAAAAACGGTAAAGAAGCTGAATTCTAAAATATATGCTAAGTCAGGATTTATGGTTGGGCTGGGGGAAAGCGATGAAGAAATTATTGAATTATTGAAAGATTTAAAGTCCGCTAATTGCGACATTATAACAATTGGTCAATATCTTGCACCATCAAAAAGACATCCACAACCTCACAGATATGTTGATCCTCTCGTTTTTGAGCAATATAAAATAGAAGGAGAAAAATTAGGGCTGAAAGTTTTTGCAGGCCCATTTGTTAGGAGTTCGTATAGGGCGGGGGAGATTCTTGACACAAAATAAAGCACATGATAATATGACCTATACAATATGACTATGAGTTGAGGTGCTAAAAATGTATATGAAAGCTTCTGATTTTAAGGCAAAATGTTTGGAATTGATGGATAAGGTTCATGATTATCATGAAGAGATAATAATTACAAAGCACGGTAAGCCAGTGGCTAGGTTGGTGTCGGCACAAGCTGAACCCAAAAAGTCTATTTTTGGATTTATGAAAGATTTGGCAAAAATAAAAGGGGATATAATAGCTCCAATAGACACAAAATGGGATGCTGAAAAAGATGAATGAAAATATTGTAGTATTAGATACTCATATATGGATTTGGCTCTTAATTGGCGATGAAAAGATAAAAGAGTGTGGGTTTTTGCCTTATATAAATAAAGCTGTAAAAGAATATAATGTAAAAATTCCGGCAATTTCTCTTTGGGAAGTTTCGATGCTTGTAGCAAAAAATCGTATAGTATTATCGAAAAACACTTTAGAGTGGCTTACTGATGCTGTTTCGGCTCCGGGTTTAACTGTTTATCCAATTACCCCTGAAGTTGCCTATGAAAGCGCTTGTCTGCCAGAAAATTTTCACGGAGATCCTGCCGATCGATTGATTGTCGCAACTGCAAGAGCATTAAATGGAACCTTATTGACTTTTGATAAAAAGATTTTGGAGTATGGCGCAAAAGGTCATATTAAGACAATTATACCAAGTTAATCATCTCGCCCTCCAATGGTATCCCTTTCGGTATTTATCTTTTCTTCTTTTTTTGAAATGTTATCACAGCCTGACTACCGCTTCCTATTGAACCTACACCTGATATTGACATAATTATTCCTCCTATTTTTTTTATTTCATCCCATTCCCAATTTGACATTGGAAATTAGACATTACTCTTAGTTATCGCCCCCCCCAAGAAAATTTCAGGTGATTTTGATTCTTGGCTAATTTGCAGTAGTACTATAAAATAGTCATATGTATAGAAGGCGTGTGGCAGAAGAGATTGTGTTAAAACTTTCAAAAAATTTTCCTATCATATTATTAACAGAACCAAGACAGGTCGGAAAAACTACTCTATTTGAACACCTTAGTGAAAAACAAAGCCATGCATATGTCTCTCTTGATGAATTCGAGTTTCGCTCTCTGGCCAAAAGCGATCCGTCTTTGTTTTTGGAAAAATACCCTCCACCTATTATCATTGATAAAATACAATATGCTCCGCAACTTTTGCCTTATATAAAAACATATATAGACAGAGATCCAAGAGATCTTGTTAGGGTTGGGTCTTTGTCAAGTTTTGAAAAATTCCTTATACTGTCGCAAGTCTGTTTTAATTATCTTGATATTTAGTCATCTATATTTCCAGTTAAGCTGACAGGAACCCCCTCCTTAGATTGTCCCTTTTGAATTGCCAAATGCCAACGAGGGGTAAGAACCGAGATACGATCAGCCTCATGCGGAGCCTCAATACTAAAGGTTAATGTATAATCTATTTTTTTTAAAAAAACCTCAAGCGTTAAGGTGGAAAGTCCCTCTTTATCAAAATTTTCAACAAAGCTTTTAGACAGTGCAAGAAATGAATTTATGTTATCCAAAAGCACTTCCCCATATTGCAACGAAATAGGCATTAAATTTATTATATTATCTCTAGCATTCCTTAATGCGTCTGATGATGGGTATGAGTCAATATCGTTCTGCTTATAAACTCCATTTTGCCTTGCAAACAAATGAAGAAGATGAGGATCGGTTTTTCTTACTCCATAAGGTGTTTCATATATTCTCTGTTCAACTCCAGCATAGTCTTCATCTTCACCTCTGCGTAAAGGTTCAAGTCCAATTTTCCCAAGATCCTGAACAACACTTGATGTCTTTGTCTTTCCATACCCCATCTCCGAATCAAAAGAATAACGGTCAGGATAAAAAACTCTGGAAATGAAAATCCTTTTGCCAGTCCCTTCAACAAACTTAAGCCCTAAAGCGTTAAGGGATAAATGACCCTTTTCTTGCCTACGAAAATCGTCTGCTAAAAAAGAGCTCCTTAATGTTTCAGCTGCGTAATAACCCGCGCATCCTTTAAACTTTAAAACTTTAACTTTTGAAAACTCCTTAACAATCTTTGTCCCTCCACCGATTCTATCAATAACCATATCAAACACCTCTTACTCTATTATCGCCCCCCCCCACGAAAATTTCAGGTGATTTTTGAAATTTTGTGCTTGACGAATATTTAACGACAATATACAATGGAAGTGTGAGAAAATAGAACTTCCATCAAACATTATGGATAATTTGATTGCTAAGTTATATCAAACTCAAAAGACAGTCTTAACAAGTAAGGATATTGCTTTAATTTGGGGAGAAATAAGCCAAACGAAACTTAAAGCCAAAATAGCTTATTATGTCAATCGAAAAGCTCTAATTCGTTTGACTCGAGGTGTTTTTGCTAAAGACAAAAACTATGCGCCAAGAGAATTGGCAACTAGCCTTTATCTGCCGTCTTATATCAGCTTTGAAACCGCCCTTCGAGATTCCGGCATTATTTTTCAGCATTATGATACTATTTTTGTTGCCGGTAAATGGCCAAAAACCATGAAAATAGATGGGCATATTATTACATTTAGAAGGCTAAAGGATGAACTTTTATTTAACCCCGTTGGCATAATATTTAAAGATAATTATAATATTGCTGGACTTGAACGCGCTTTTTTGGATATGATTTATTTGTTCCCAGAATATTATTTTGATAATCTTTCTTCTTTAAATTGGGAAAAATGTTTTGAGATGGTTCCAATGTATAAAAACAAACAAATGACGGAGCGATTGGTTAAATATCATAAAAATTATGTTAAATAGAGAAAAACATCAATTGATAATGGGTCAAATTCTTCGAGATATTTATACTGATACCACAATATCTCCGCTCTTAGGATTTAAAGGCGGAACCTGTGCCTATTTTTTTTATGATTTGCCAAGATTTTCGGTTGGTCTTGATTTCGACCTGCTTTCAAATCTTTCCGCAGATGAGCAGGAAGCTGTTCTTGAAAAAATAATTGCCATACTTCGCAAATATGGGGAAATTAAGGACAGTAAGGTGAAACGATTTACCATATTTATTTTGCTTTCATACGGCGACGAAGATCATAATATTAAAATAGAAATTTCTACGCGAACATTCATTTCAGATATTAAGAACTATTACGAATTAAAAAAATATCTTGGAATTCCAATGCTTGCAGGCAAAAAAGAGTATCTCTTTTCAGGGAAACTATCGGCTTTAGCGCTTCGAACGGAGACTGCCATGAGAGATGTTTATGATATTTACTATTTTGCCAAGAATAATTGGGATATCGATAGGGAACTTGTCGAGCTCATGGTAAAAAATAAATTTTCAAAGCATTTAACGGCTTGCATAAATTTAGTCGAATCTATTAAAGATAATAGGATACTTCATGGGCTTGGAGAGCTTATCAGTGAAAAAGAAAAAACTTGGATTAGACAACATTTAAGGAAAGAAGTCATTTTCTATTTAAAAAATTATCGTGCGATTGTAAAATAGCTTATTCCAACCAATAAGCCCGCCAGAATCTGACGGTCTTATTATTCTTTATCTTGCTCAGGGATCAGGGCTATGAGGCCTTCTGCAACAGCTCCCGACATGTGTCTCGAGAATCTCGAAAATGCCACGATTATGGCAACAGCTAACTCCTTGTTTGGGGGGACATTCTTGCCAAGGAACTCCACAGCTTCTGCGAGGATGTTATCGTCGACTAGTGCTTCTTCCACAATTCCTAAACATAGTTTTACGCCATCTGCTTTTTCCATGCCTTCCAAAAGGCGAGTCAACATCCAGGGATGAAGATTGCGGATTAGCCCAATAATAGCGGTTTTTATTGAAGAATCTGTTTTCAATATTTGAAAGAAGCCTTTATCATCCGATCTTAGCAATTGTGCAAGTACAGAGAGTTTGAAATCTTTGTCAGTATGAAGCCTAACCGTATTAAGAAGAACACTCAATTTCACAGCGGGGGTTAGATGGGCAAGATGATTCCCGTTAATAAATTCGTTATAACTCATCCTAAAAATTGATTGTCCTGCCCTTGCTGTTGCCGGTATTCTTTTCACACAAATCACTCTCCTTAGGTATATATCGCCCCCCCCCCCTGCAGAAATTTCAGATGATTTTCTCTTGACATGGTTTTTTGTATAGCGTACAATGCTATCAGTATTGATAGTTGTCAAAGTTGATAGCATGGGAGGAGAATTATGTTTTTTGAATCTTCAAAGCCTGTTACCGGGAAATATTTCTTTGACAGAGACAAAGAGCTTGAAGAACTTCTTTCCGCTATTCCAAGGATTGAAAAGGGAGCTACAACTTATATTGCCCTTTTAGGCCACAGGAAAGTCGGCAAAACAAGCCTTTTGCAAAAGTTCTTGGAAGAAGCCTCGGGCAGAGTCCTCACTGTTAAAATTGATTGCTGGGAAAAAGAAAATCTTTCATTGGAATTTTTTCAGTCTTATCTTGTCAAAGTAATTGATGCTGTTCTTATTAACCTAGAAATTCCGCTATCTATTGAAGCAGCTCTTTTAAACAAAGAAAAAACATTAAAAGCATTGGTTGATATAAAGAATTTAAAAATCAAAGCTTTGGAACCTGGGATTGATGCTCTGATAAGTATTTCTGAAGGGAGATATAATTCAAGCGTTATATCAAGCATAATAGACTTGCCCGAGAAGCTTGCCATTGAATTGAAAACTTATTTTTTTGTAGTAATCGATGAATTCCAGGAGATTGAAAACTTAAATAAGTTTAAAGATGTAAAAAATAATATTGGGAATATGTATTCTTTTTTGCGCACAAAATGGCAGGCGCACAAAAGAGTTAATTATTTTGTTGCAGGCTCTAAAATTACCTTAATGAAAACGATCTTAACTCGTAAAAACTCTCCATTTTTTCAGCACTTTAAGATTATTGAAATAAGATGTTTTCCTGAAAATGAAGCAAAAAAAATGCTCAAAATCGTTTCATCAAAAATAAAGAAAGAGATTCCTAGTGATTTAATTTTGAAGATTATAGATATATTCGGAACAAACCCATTTTATCTTCAGATAGTAGGAGAAGAGCTTTGCAGGAATGATCTTATCGATGAAGATGCTCTAAAAATTACTGTGCAGGAAATTCTTTTTAATAGGTCTGGAAGGCTTTATCTTTATTTTGAAGATATGCTTGGAAAATATATAGGAAATTCAGCTTCTTTAGAAAACAGCCTGATCGCTATTGCAAAACAAGAAGGAACATTGACTCAAAAAGCTAAAGAATTGGGAATAACAACAGGAGCTTTAAAAACATGGTTAAAGCGAGTTCCTGATCTAATAGAACAAACTTCTGATATTTATAAAATAAAAGATCAAGCGTTAGGTTTGTGGCTTAAAAACAGATCTGATTTAAGCCAAACAATTCCTACAACTGTATTGGGGAATGAAGCTGAAAAATTGGTTGCAAAAGTTCTTTCGGAAATAGGGTTTCAACTGATTTATCAGTCTCAAGCAAGTCGAGGAGCCTTTGATCTGCTTGGAATAATTACAACGCAAAAGATAGGGATTCAAGTTAAGAAAGGAAAATTTCCTTTTTATATTAAAGCAAAGGAAATAAATGAAATGAAATTCTGGGCAAAAGAGTTATCATGGAAGCCTGTGCTAGCTGTTGTTTTTTACGATAAATGCTTCTTTTATGATGCCGAGAAATTAAAGCAACATGGGGCGCATTTTAAAGTGGAAGAAAAAACGCCATACATAAAGAATATGCTGAAATTTGCGATTGATAGATGATTTATTTGTTCTAACCAAAAGTCAAAAAGCCCGCCAGAATCACAGCGGGCTTTTGTGAAAGAGCCATTTTTTTCTTACTAAGGAATCAGGGCTATGATGCTATTTGCCCAATCACGACAAAATACTCTGATTGCATCAATAGCTAACTCCCTGCTTGGTTTTGCCAAGGAACCCATCAGAAAGATTGAAATTTCTTTAAATTATTGTTGATACTAAAAAAACATTCCAGCAAGAAAGGGGAAAGTCATGACACAATTACTGGTACAAAGCCATATCCCTCCTTCGCCCGTTTTATCTAGTATAATTAGAATTGCCGAGGCTGTCAGTTATGGGAACAGAGTTAATCGCCTATCCGGAGGTTTACAAGGAGAAAAAGATATTGGAGTTTTTTGGGGAGCAGAAAAATTTACTTCCAAAACCGGAGAAGCAAAAACCCTTGAAATATATAACCTTATTAACCCCAGCAAAGAGATGGTCAAAAGATTAACCTCTCTTTGGAAATTGACATGGAAACTTGGAATCCCAGAAGAGGGAAAGGTTGATAGGCTTGTTATAGATCAATTAGAAAAAAGCCTTCTTGTTAACGATCAGCAGATGTCTTTGATGTTAAAAAACGCGAATGATACTATTTTAGTTGCTAGGGATTTGGAAACAGGAGAAATTGTTGCTGCCATTTGGGGAGTTCCTTATAATGTCGGAGAAAATGGCTTTATTCCCCATACTTATGACGCCATGACCAATCAAAAGACCTTTTGCTATTCTATGTTTGACGGCAATTTAAAATCGTGTATTTCTGTTGTCGTCCATCCCGATTACAATGGATTAAAAGATTCCGTTGAAAATAGTGTAGGAGAATGGGTTAGAAATCAAGCTGCCATTGCTACTTTACGACATCCCAGAGAATACAAGGTTATCGCGTATTCAAGGCCGAGCTCTTTAAAGTTTTTTACTGAGCTTGTTTTGTGGTTGAGGCAGGAACATGGCTATGTGGTTTGTTATAGTGAGGAAAAAGAAAAATGGGTTGCCAAAAAAGATGGAATAATGCATGAGATCAAGATAAGCCCAAAAGGGATAGAAATAGAAGGGCTGTTATATCGGCATAAGGATATTAACAGTTCAGTTGAAATTATCCCGACGTTAGATGGTTATACGGTTGGTCGAAATGGCAAACGAGTTATAACTGACTATATTGGCGTGCGTCTAGAGGGAGAAACGGACTATCTTGTGCCGATAAGGCCTTATTTAGAAAAGGCGAATTTTGACCAGATGATAAGGTTTCATGGTGGAGGGGAGCTTGGCGGGCGGGGAGGGGGTAAGCTTATAAATATTTTTTTAAACGGGAAAAGGGATCCAATCTCTTTGGATTACAACATTGTTTTTGAATTTCCTCTTTTGGAGTTAATGGATAAGAAGCTGTTTTCTGATGTTTATTTATTGTGTACGGAAGCACAACAAGATTTTTTAAGGAAAGCTGTGTTATATCCTGACAGCTTAAGACATGAATTAAGAAGAAAACCTCTTCATTCTAAAGTGTTATTGCATGGGGCTTTTAGCTTTGAAAAGATAAATATGTTCTGGCTCCCTTTTATAAGAAAGCATAGATCAATGTTGGATGATTTTTTTGGAGAAATATCAGTTTCAATAAAAACAGAGGCGCAGGCAACAGAGTTATATAAACAATTGATTGATTTGGCTGACATCAATCGAGAGTTGTAAATCTTTTCATTCGTATCTTAAGGCTTCTACAGGATTAAGATTTCCGGCTCTTATGGCGGGATAAACTCCCGAAAAAATGCCGATTATTACGGAGACTGTGCAAGCAAGAAATACCGACCAGACCGAAACGGTAAGAGGAAGATTTAAAAAATACATTATTGTAAGAGAGGCTATTATTCCAAGCACAATGCCTATTGTCCCGCCTATAAAACTTATAACCGTAGCTTCAACAACAAATTGCGTAAAAATATCATTCCTTTTTGCTCCTATTGCTTTCCTGATGCCTATTTCCCTTGTCCGTTCTGTTACAGACACAAGCATTATATTCATAATGCCGATACTTCCAACTAAAAGGGATATTGCCGCTATGCCTCCCACAACACCTGTTAAAATGCCAAGTATCCCATTTAAAAGGTCTAGCGATTCTTCCTGGGTGTCAACTCTAAAATCCTTTTTACCGTGCCTTATGAGAAGAATATTTTCAACTTCCGCCTTTAATTTTTCTATATCATCTTCTTTTATTGCGGACATTCCCATTTCTATAACGCTATCAGTATTGTAAAGCTCTTCCGCCGCTGTTATGGGAATTGCGACAATGTCATCATAATCAAATCCGACCATCGTCCCTTTTTTTGTAAAGACGCCGATTACGGTAAAAAAGTAACCCTTTAGCTTGATTCTTTCTCCAACGGGAGAAAGTCCCCCAAACAATTTTTGGGCAACGGTTGGACCTAAAACCATAACCTTTTTTTGTTCTGCTATATCGGCCTCGCTGAAAAATCTCCCATCTTTTACAGCATGGGTAAAAACGTAAACATAATCCGGTGAAACACCAAAAACAAAAGGAATTTTATGTGTTATCCTTCCATAACCTACTTCTCCTTTTCTTATGATACGGGGATCTATATATTTTAAATATTTGGATTTTTCTTTTATAGCTATAGCATCTTTATATGTGAGCTTTGAATCAAGCATGCTCAGTGTTCCAAAAGGGCCTTCCCCTTCCTGCCATGCTCTTACTTCCAGATAATTTGTTCCTTCCCCAAAGCTGGATATACTTGCGTGGATATAGGCTTTAGCCCCTTCTCCCATGCTGACAAGGACTATGACGGCAAAGACACCGATTATTACTCCAAGCATTGTAAGAAAAGTTCTCACTTTGTTTGATCCTAAAGCTTTTAGCGCCATTATTACGTTTTCTATTATTTTCATTGTATTTTTACCTGTTCAAGGGTTTGGTCTTCTACCAGATTCCCGTCTTTTAGGATGATTTTCCTTTTTGTGTAAGAAGCAATATCCGGTTCATGCGTGACAAGTATTATTGTCATTCCGTTATTATTTAAATTTTGTAAAATCTTTAGGATTTCGACGCTGCTTTTGCTGTCAAGATTTCCTGTCGGCTCATCGGCCAAAAGCAGGGCAGGGTGATTTATAAGCGCTCTTGCGATTGCGACCCTTTGCATTTGTCCTCCCGACATTTCTCTTGGATAATGGGTTGCCCTGTCCTTAAGATTGACAGCTTCCAGGATTTGACTGGAGGCTTTTTCTCTGTCGATTTTATTTTTACCGGCGTATATCATTGGAAGTTCAATATTTTCAAGAGCAGTAAGACGGGGCAAGAGATTGAACATTTGGAAAACAAACCCGATTTTCCGGTTCCTGACTATGGCAAGTTCATTATCATTTAAATTTTCCGTATCTATTTTGTCCAGGATGATTTTGCCGGAAGAAGGCTTGTCTAAACAGCCTATCATGTTCATTAGCGTGGATTTGCCGCAGCCTGAAGGACCCATAATGGAGACAAATTCACCCTTAAAAACTTCAAAAGAGATTTCTCTTAGGGCAGGGACATCAACAGCGCCAAGCTTATAAGTCTTCTTGAGGCTTTCTAATCTTATGGTTGAGTTCTCATTCATTATTATTGATATTATTTTGGATCTTTACTTTTACTCCATTTTCTAGCTCAAGGACATTTGATGCTGCCACTTCGTCTCCTTCGTTTAATCCTTTTAATATCTCAACGTTGGCTGGATCTTTCATTCCCACATCAATCAAAGCCTCAAATGCTTTATTGCCTTTTATCACATATGCGACTGTTTCTCTTCTTTTATTTTGGGCAATCGCGGAACGCGGAATTATTAAGGCATTTTCTTTTTCTTTGATTAGCATGTCTACGTTTACGGTCATTCCGGGTTTAAATTTATCCATAGCTTCTTTTGGCAGAGAAACCTTGGCTCTAAATATTTTATTTTCTTCATCAGGCTTTATTATTCCGCCGGTTTTTTTCAGCTCAGCTTTATAATTTATCCATGTTATTTTACCTACGAAAGTTTGGTTAAGATAAGCATCCGAATAAAGGTTTACATCTTGTCCGAGGTTTGCGCTTGCTATATCTGCTTCGTCAATTTGAATTTCCACCCACAATTCATCCATATTTATTACGGTTATAACAGGGATGCCCGGCGGGACAATTTCTCCTACATTTACTTTTACCTGGGTAATAACCCCGTCAATTGGAGCTACAATCCTTTTGTTTTCCATAATAGTTCGGGCGTTTTGAAGCTGTTGCTCAGAAGCAAACCCCTGTTCAAAAAGTTCCTGAGTGCTTTCATAGTCGAGCTTGGCTTGCTCATAGGAATCTAATGTTGCCAGAATTTTTCCTGATGCAACTTTGTCTCCTTCTTTAACGTTTAATTTTATAACCCTTCCTCCAATGCTTGAACCTAGCCATTTTGGCAGTCAATGTTCCGGGAGTTGAAATGTAAGAAGCTATTTTGCCTACGCGGGCAAAATCTGTTGCAACAGAAACTGTTTTACCGCGCGAAACAAAAAACAAATAGGCAATGCACAGCAAAACTAAAATACCCACTAGAATAAACAGCTTTTTTCCTTTAAACATATTTTTTCCTCCTTAGATAATTTCTTTGCCGACTAATTTATTTAATTTTGCCTTGGCGATTTTCAAACTAAATTGGGTGTTTAAATCATCTAATCTGGCCTGTGTTAAGGCGACTTCTGCGTCAATTACCTCAAGGTTCATTCCAACCCCCGCAGAATATCGTATGCTTGCCACTTTATAATTTTCTTCTGCCAGGCTAAGGGCTTTTGTCGCGCTTGCGATTGTTTCCTGCGCGGATTTTAAGTCTGAATAGGCATTTCTTATTTCAAGCGCGATATTGTTTTTTATAGCTGTTTCGTTTGCCTCTTGTACCGATAAATTTGCTGATGCTTCATTTATTTTGCCGTAGAGCTTAACATCTAAAATATTCCATGATGCGGTTGCAAGCGCGGACCATGAATTTATGTCTGTCGCGTATGTGGGATATTGCGTATAGGCGGTATTGTATGTTCCAACAAGCATTACGGATGGAAATAAATCTGATTTTTTGACTTTCAGGTTTTCTTCCGCTGATTCTTTTGTCAGTTTGAATTTTTTCCAGTCCGAACGGTTTTCGTAAGCTGTTTTTAGTATGCCTTCATAAGGGGGAAGCAATTCTACAGTACAGGAAAAATCTGAATATTCAACTTTCAGCTTGTCGTCGAAAGAATATCCCAACGCGTTGTTTAGGGTATTGCGGGCAATTATCAGGTCGTTCTTGGATTTTGTAATATTTATTTCTGCGTTTATTAATTGGACTTCCGCGCGCAATACATCTGCCTTGGTTGATGTCCCTGATGAAAACATGGTATTTGTTTTTTCTAAAAGATTTTGGGCTCTTGCGTAGGATTGGCTGGATAGTTCGACAAGTTTTTCGGCTTTTATCACGGCATAATATGCTTTTGTAGTATCAAATTTTACGGACAATATTGTCTCTTTTAAAGTTTCAAGAGCCATGTCGTAATTTTTCTTTGCAATACTCAAGCTGGAGGATAGTTTGCCCCCTGTAAATACCGGCTGAACCAGTTTAAAGTCCAGATTTCTAGTTGGCAGATTGGGGTCGACTCCGGTAGTAAACCTCTGTGTTGACGAAACCGTGCCAACTGTGGTTGTAAATTCTACCTGGTAAGGTTTTGAATAAATAGTTCCGGCTGAAGCGTCGATTTGCACAGTAGGGAAATAGGCGCCTGTGGCTTGGAATACTTGAGAGTTAGCTCCGTCAAGGCTTTTTTTTGCCGCAATTACAGAAGGATTGTTTTCTGTCGCGACTTTAATGCTTTCGTTCAGATTAAGAGCTATTGTGGAGATTGGTAGCGATAAGACAAAAATCAGGACAAGGATTTTTTTCATTCTTGTTCCTCCCGGAAATTTAATACGGGTTATTATAGCATTCGAACCCGGAAATTTCGAGTCCAAAATCTCCGCTTGATTTTTTATCCTTATATGGTATAAATAACCTTTGTTGTTTAAAAGATATTAAAAAGCCCGCAGAGGCCTGAGAATGTTTTTTTGCTTTTGCGGGTTTTTTGTTTGCAATTTTTATTTTGTTTTTTCGATATATTATATGAGAAAGGCGGAAATAAACATGGGAGTATCGTCAATATCGGCAGATAGATTCGGCTCCCAGCCATCAATGGCAAAAACTTTTGGGAAAACAACTAGGTCGCAAGGGAGAGTTTTTCTCATGGAAAGCCATAAAAAAACAGTTCCTTCTCCAAAGGTTTTGACAATTAATCTGTCGTTGTTTTTCACTTCTTGCATATCTTTATTTGATAAAGCCATAGATTTTATTATTTTGATCGCAAGAACCCGCATAATTTTCGGAGAAACGGCGCAAACAAAAGAGCCTCTTGACATGATTAATGATTCTGTTATTACTAAGATTGCGGCTGTAATGGGACAAACTGTAGCACCAGACAGGAGTTTCTCACCTCTTTCTTTGGTTGAAATTAAGTCTGGAAGCCGTGGGAAAATTGCAAAGAAGAGCGCGACGGTTTCTGCTTTTGACAGTTGGAAGAATTTTGTCGATTTTTTTCAAGATAAACATGACATGAGTTATCAAGCTGCTAAAGAAAATATAAAATCGATTGTGACGCGAGCTGTTTCTTCTAATCAGGCGGAAAGCAAGATCTTGTGGAAGTTGAAAGGCTGCAAGGGGGTTGTTCAGATAAAATCAGCAACGGGCAATTGTTTTGTAGAAGAATATGAAGAAGGAGTCACTCTTGAGAGTTTGATTGCGAAAGGGAATTTAACTGTGGTGGAAGCGGTTTCTCTTTTTAACAAGGTGTTGGAGGCTGTATCCGCGATCCATGCCAGAAATATTGTTCATGGAGATTTAAAGCCGGCGAATATAATTGTCGGGAAAAAAGGAGAGGTGACAATTATAGATTTTGGAAGCGCAAAAAAAGAAAAAGAACCCTATCAAGATATAAGAGAGACAACAACCCTCAAATACGTAGCCCCTGAAATTTTAAATGATAAAATTAAAGTTGCCGAGAAAGCAGTAGATGTTTATTCTTTAGGGCGAATACTTCTTGATATGCTAAAAGGTGAAAACTATGGCATTGAAGAAGATCTGGTAGATACGAAGGTCTATGCAATAAAGAGGGCATTGGGGAAGGTTGATTTGCCAAAGGAAGATTTTGAAAATGTGCCGGTGACAGTTTATTTATATTTAAAAAACATGTTAGGAAAAGATTATACAAAAAGAGCCAGTGCTGATAGCTTATTTAACGCAATGAATGCTTTCTATTACAGGCATTCTTGGGATCAACAGCAGGCAGATCCAACAAGACAGAGAGCCGCTGCTTAATCTTTTTTTGCCTTCTTGATAATTTCTTTTGCGAGCCTTACAGCCTGTGCGGCGTCTGAGCCGTATGATGCGTTTATCCTTTCCGCGTAATCGTCTGTCACAACTGCTCCGCCTATGATGACGCCGGCGTTTAATCCTTCTGTTTTAAGCGTTTCTGTTACCTGCCTCATTTCAAGCATTGTTGTTGTAAGGAGGGCTGAGAGAGCTATTGCGTTTGGTTTTTCTTTTCTTACCGCTTCAATTATTTTAGCTGTCGGAACATCTTTGCCTAAATCTATAACCTCAAACCCATGGTTTTCCAGCATCATCTTGACTATATTTTTGCCTATATCGTGAATGTCTCCATGCACGGTCGCGATTAAAATTTTACCGGCGGATTTTTTGTCTTTTGCAGGTATTTTTTCTTTGCAGAGGTTAAAACCTATCGTCATTGCCTCGGCGGAAGAAAGGACTTGCGGCAAAAAATATATCTTTCGGCTAAAACGATCACCGACCTCTTCCATTCCTTTTGTTAAAGCTTTGTCTATTATTGCCTGCGGATTTATATTCTTTTCAAGTGCTAGTCCTACAAGTATTTTTACAAGGTTGGCATCACCGTCGATAACGGCGTTTTCAATATCGCTTAGCTTATTGAATTTTATTGTTTTTTCTTTTTTTGATATCTTTTCCGGTTTCCCCGATTTTTTTGAGTTTTCAATCTCTTTTTGTATCAGTTTGATCAAGCTTGCTTTTTTCTTTTCTTTATTTCCTATAAATCTTGTTCCCCATTTTAGCGCTTTTGCAATTTCTGGGTCTGTAATATCAATAATTGCCGCGTCCAAGCCGTAAAGCATGGCAAGCTGAAGAAACAGGGCGTTTATCTTGTTTCTATTTGGCAGTCCATGGGATATATTGCTGATCCCCAACGAAGTTTTAACTCCATATTTTTTTTTAACCATTGGGATCGCTTTCAACGCTTCAAGGGATTTTTCCATGCCGATAGCCGCTGTCATAACCAGGTTGTCAATAAAAATTTCCTCTTTCTTTAAGCCAAGCTTTAATGCTTCCCGTACAATTTGTCCTGCAATTTCAACCCTTTCTTCCGCGGTAGAAGGGATTCCAGTGTCGTTCAATGTTAAGCCTATTAAGGCCGAACCGTATTTTTTTGCAAGAGGAAGAACCTCCTCAAGGCTTGTTTTTTTTGCGTTGACAGAGTTTAAAAGGGCTTTGCCGCAAAATTCTTTTAAGCCTGTTTCTATCGCTCTTAGATTGGCAGAATCAATTGACAGGGGAATATCTACCGCTTTCTGGACTATATCAACTGCCCGTTTCATGTTTTCTGTATCATTGCCTTCAGGGACACTGATGTTTACATCCAAAATATGAGCCTCTCCTTTTGCCTGTTTCACTGCTTCTTCCCTTATTAAGTTAAAATTTCCTGACTTAATCTCTTCTCTTAAAATCTTTCTGCCTGTAGGATTTATTCTTTCCCCGATTGTTAAAAGTTTTTTTCCGTTAAATTCGAGTACTTTTCCTCTGCTTGAAAAGCTTACTTTTCCTGCTTTCCCTAGTTTATATTGAGCGGCCTGTTTTCTAACGGGAGTAGCGCGCGGAATTATTTTCCTAACTGCTGCTATATGAGCCGGAGTTGTTCCACAGCAGCCGCCGATAACAGCTACTCCTATTTTGGCAAAATTTTGAGCAAAAGAGGCAAACTCGCGAGGGGTCATTTTGTACACAGCTTTATCATTTTCAATTATTGGCATGCCGGCATTTGGCATAACCATAACAGGTTTTTGGCTGCAGCCTAATAGTTTTTTCGCTACTTTCAAGATGCCTTCCGGCCCTGTTGAGCAATTTGCAGAGATAATATCAACGCCCAGAGATTCAAGAACAACTACAGCTGATTCGGGAGGGGTTCCAAATATTGTAATGCCGTTTTCATCGTAGGTTAGGCTTGAAATTATTGGAAGGGTTGTCGCGGCTTTAACTCCTATAACAGCGGCTCTCATTTCCTGGAGATCAGAAATTGTTTCGATGCTTACGCAGTCGGCGCCGGATTCTTCCATAGCTTTTGCCTGTTCGCCAAAAACTTCTGCCGCGAGATCAAAAGAAACATCTCCAAGAGGGCTCAACAACCTTCCTAAAGGGCCGATTGACCCGCATACAAAAGCTTCATTTCCGCAAGCTTTTTTTGCCAAAGATACTCCGGCTTTGTTTATTTCCGCAACTTTATTTGCCAACCCATAATCTTCCAGTTTTAACCTGTTGGCTCCAAATGTATTTGTTTCAATTATGTCCGCGCCCGCGGCAATATATTTTTGATGGATTGATTTGACAAGTTCGGGGTTTTTTATGTTTTGGAAATCAAACCCGTCTTCAGGCTTAACTCCCCCTTCCATAAGCAGGGTTCCCATTGCTCCGTCAATTATCAGTATATATTTGCCGATTACTTCCGTAAAACTGCTCATTTTTCCAGTCCCATTACCAAAGCGTCTTCATTATTATCTTTATAGTAGTTTTTTCGCCTTGAGATGACCTTAAAACCAAAACCTTTGTAAAGTTTTTGGGCGGGAAAATTGCTTTCTCTTACTTCTAGGAAAAACTTTTTACCGGAAAATTCGAATGCTTTTTCCATTAATTTTTTACCGATCCCTTTTCTTTGAAATTTTGGATCAACGGCCATATGCAACACATGAACTTCATCTAATATTGTTTCTATAATTATGAATCCTTTTATTACATTGGCTTCTTTTGCCGCATAAGCGTTGTCAATAGAAGCAGTTATCTGAACTTCTGTCCAAGGGGAAAAGAAGGCTCTGTTTTCTATGTTTATAATGAAAGGGATGTCTTCTTTTATCGCTTTTTGTATCGTTATCACAATACAAATATTATAACATTAATTTATTAAATATTTTTCTTAACCCATGCCTCTAGTGTAGCCTGAGGCGCAAACCCAACCATGTCGGATACTTGCTTGCCGCCTTTAAATAAAAATAAGGCTGGAATTCCGCTGACTCCCAATTGGGATGCCATTGTCTGGTTTTCATCCGTATTTATTTTTACGACTTTAATTTTATCTTTAAGGGTGTCGGCTACTTTTTCAAGGACAGGCCCCAACATTTGACATGGACCGCACCATGGCGCCCAAAAATCTACAACGACTGGAAGCTCTGATTCAGTTACCTCTTTTTTAAATTCGTTATCAGTTATATGTTTTACGTTGTCGCTCATCAAAGTTTTCTCCTTTTCTGTTTTTTATCGCAAACTCTTTTATATTTTATCATGTGATTGATTTTATTGGAATGTCAAAAGTTCGGAATATGTTATCGCGTCAAGCACTTTCCATTTATTTGTAATTGAATTGTAATAATCAATTGATATAAATCCGCTGCCAATATTTTTTAAAGCAATAAATTGTTCATTGCCAAGCGCGTATACGGCAAAATAGCCGGGTAATTTTATTTTTGCCTCCCTCTTTACGGTTATTCCCGTTTTTTGTTTTATTATCTGTTTTATTTTGATAAAGCTTAGTTTAATTGGCCTTCTTTTTATTGTTACTCTCTTGATTGGCTCTTTTTTGGGCTTTATCTTTGGCTTTATCTTCGGCTTTTCTTTGGTTTTAGGTTTTACCTCCGGTTTTTTTATAACAGGCGCTTTAACAACTATCGGCTTTGGAGGTGCGATTTTTATTGTCGGTTTTGGTTGTCCTTCACGGTAAATGGTAAAGCTGGTTTGTACCGGTTGATCTTCAAAATAGACTGTAGTATCTATAGGATTTTTTCCGGTGGTTATGCTTATAGTGGCATCAAAATTAAGACCTGACAACGTTACGGGAATCCCGTTAATAGTCATGGCAGTAGCTCCGGGTTTTAATTTCCCGATTATCGGGGCTTCTGTTTGTCCGTATTCAAAAGTCGGATTGTCGTATATGTTTATGTTTTCAAACGGATTGTCCGGCGGTGTTGTTAAGTTGATGCTTATTATTTTTGTAATATCATTTCCTTTGTACGAACTTTCCACGACGACTATGTTATCCGCTGGCGCAAGGCTTATTTCATGTTCAAAAACATTGTCTTCATCTATTTCAACGGGTGCTCCGTTTATTGTCAATGTTGCGTCGGGCTTGACTTCGCCGGATATTATTTGCGCGATTTTATACGTTGATGTGCCGTCGTTGGGGTATAATCTTACTATTGGGTCAGAAATAAAGCCCCACTCTTTGGGATAATATAACAGGTTTAAAAACAGCATTCCTGATTTTTTTATGGGATCTTTACTATACGAAACATTTCCTCCCCATCCTTCAAACTTTGCGCCTCCTCCCAAACTCAGATTCATTTCCCCGTTATTTAAGGTGGATATGCCGGCTCTAGCAAAAAGATTATTGTTAAATGTAAATTCTCCGCCAAAATGATAAAGCAGATTGCCGGTTGATATTTTTTCAAGGTCAAATGCCAGTATTAATTCTTTATCTTCCATATATATTGGAGATCTTAAATCTCCGATTATTTTGGCGGATGTTCCTGCTTTAAATATGGCAGGAATTGATTCTTCTCCTTCGACCCCTTGCCATTTTATAACTCCGCCTCCAAGGGTTTTATAAGGAAGTAAATTGTGCCCTGATACTCCAAAAGAGAGCCAGGGCAAATGCCTGTAGTAGATTCCCGCATCCAAATCATAGCCTGACCCCATTTGGTCGGTTAAGCCAGTTTGCGAGATGCTTCCGTTTAAAAGCATTTTAAACGATATTCCCGCGTCAACGGACTTGGCAATAGGATAGCTTGAAATGATAGGGACATTTTTTAAATTGCTCGCGAAACTTACTGTTATTATGTTTCTTGTTATATCGGCGGATCCTCCGCTTGCAATTGGGATGTTGGTTGTTTTTAAGGTAGAAAAAGCCAGTCCTAGATTCGTATCATCTCCTATTGAGAAAGATTGGGCGGCTGATATATTTCCAAAATCTCTTAAATTTAAAGATATTCCATTCGACCATGCTAGGCAGCCGGGGTTGTAATACGCGGAATCTACGTCTGGAATGGCGGAAACCGCTTCTCCCATGCCTAACGGCCTTGCGGCGGCAAGGTATTGAAAAGGGATTATTCCTAAATCCGTAAAAAAAGCCATTGATGGCGAAACTGTCAATCCCATCATTATTAGCGAGATTAGAAGAATTTTTATCATTGATACTAGAATAAAGTATAGATAATTATTTATAAAAGTAAAGGAGATTTTGCGCAAATTACAGATATTGCCTTATTAGCCTTGACCTGTTTCTCAAGATGCACAAGTTTTTGACCTCTCATTCCGATTAACTCGATGTGGACGAGGTAGTAGAAACTGCCCGGGAAGGGAGAGGTTTATATGCTTGATAAACTTGGAAGTTTATTTTCTTCGAAAATAGATTCCGCACCCGCTTCAAAATCTGTTTCAACTGAGGAACAAGGACAATTTTCTTTTTTGAAGGCTTTTGGAAATGTTGCCAAAGCAAAATTAAGTTCCACGCTAACTTCCGTACAAGCTGTTTCTTCAGAAAAATACTCTCCTTATAGCGCTGATTTAAATGAGCTTCAACTTGATGTCCCTAATTTAATTCAGGGAAAAAATGAGTGCGGGCCTACCTCTCTTGCCATGGTTCTGGGCTATTATGGCAAAAACGTTTCAAAGTACCACGATATGTTTATTTCAGATACAGTAGGCCATGGTCCGATAGCCTTAAGAAACAGGGCATTGGAACGCGGAATGGTTGTAAAGGAGCAAAACAACGGAAGTATTTCCGATCTTGTTGCCATGGTTGACAAAGGGATTCCTCCGATGGTTTTGGGGCTTTACGGCGGAAAACAGGGGGATGGCCCTTCTCTTGAAAATTATATTGAAAATACAAAACATGCCCATTGGATGGTAGTTACAGGCTACAAAAAAGATGAAAACGGGAATGTAACAGATATCTGTTTTAATAATCCCAACAAGGCCGATCCGCAATGCTGGGATGTCAACAAATTTAAAGAAGAATTCTGGAATGACACAATTATTCCTGGATGCCACCGGTATTATATGGCAATGGCGCCGAAAGACAGCTTTCAGGCCAAGACTCTTCATGCCGCTTTTCCTACCGGCAACAAATATTCGGAAGCATTTGAGCGTCTTTTGAATGCGGTAAATAAACTCGAAAAAACTTTTTATACAGTAGAAGCGGGCTATAATAAGCTTGATGAGGATAAGAAGGAAAAGATAAAAGAGACGGCCCAAAAAGTTGCCGATAAAGCAAAAGAGGTCAAAGCAAAAGCTCAGGAAAAGGTTGCAAGTACAAAAAGCAAAATAAAAAGCTTGTTTTCCTGATCTCTCACAAAGAAATAGTTGCTTCAATGCCGATCAGATCTGAAAAAATTGGAACCGAAATGGCAATATTGGCATCCGGACTGCTTAATCCTGAAGGGGCAGAATATATCCTGTAAAAACTTCTCAAAGCAAGGATATTAGATGAAAAATATTTCAACCCTAATTCAGATGTCCACGTTGTCCCCGCATAATTAACTCCATATTGGAAATTGTCCGTCATTACCATGTCGGTCTTAAAATCCAATGAAGTATTATTGTTTAACATCTTAAATAATTCCAACGCAATATCGCAAGTCCCATCGACAATTAATTTATTAAAACTGTTTAATCCTACAAATTCGTATTGATCCATAGCCTGGCGGTAATCCTCTCCGACTTTGTTGGCCGTAAATTTTATTTTAGTTCTGTCCGTTTTGTATTCTCCGTCAACTTTAATATATATTTTTGAAGGATCATTTTCTTTTGCGCCAAACAAAAACTGGCACGAACCGTTGGTAGTAGGGGCGCAAGATAAGACAAATTCGGTTAAAGCGCTTTTTGTCGAATTGTTATACAAGTATCTTGGTTGTACAGAAATTGTTGTTTTTCCAAGTAGAGGGAGTTTTTTGTAAGTATAGACAATTTGCCCGTTTATTTCAGATGGAGCTCCTTCTCCCGTTAATGATGTCTGATGGCTGATATATTCTAAAGAGAGGCCAAGGTTTTGGATGAATGTGCTGGAGCTAAAAGAGGTCCTAGGGCGTTGAAAAATTTTATAGTCATCGGATGGATTTATTCCGCTTGTGTCCCTGTAAATTATTTTGTCGGGGCCGGTTGTCGCCTTATAATTTATTTTACCAAGCAACAAATTTGTTTCTATGTCAAAAAGATTGGTGGCTATATTGCGGGTTGTTCCTCCGTATCCCGCATCTGTTGTATCAGCGTTTATTGTGAAATTGCCGCTTTGCCCTATGGTTTTATGCAAAGAACCTTTAAACCTGTAACCAACTGTCGGGCCTTTATTTATTATCTGTTGGGAATAGCTGCCTGAAAAAATAAGGTTGTCGGGATTTTCAATTTGATATTTTTTTGCGTAAAATTCGGTTTTCAGCTCCGCAAGGAGCCTTTCTATTTTTTTTGTCTCTTTTCCTTTTTCAGCCAGTTTCGCAAAAAACACTGCCGCTTCGTATCGGCTTATGCTCTTTTCTCCACGAAAAGTCCCGTCAGGATATCCAGATGTTATCCCTTTTTTTATTAAGTCATATACGGCGGAATTTGCCCAGTGATCTTTTGCGAGGTCATTAAAGTACGATGGAGTTGCGAATGAAAAGTTATAAGTAGCCAATAATATTAGAAGCAATATCAAATACCGCATTTGGTTTTTTGTTCCTCCTGATGTTAAGCTGTATTTTCTTATAAATTTTGGGATCCTGCAACTCTTTTATCTGGTGGACAACTTTTTGCGGTTCCTTTGTTATATAACCAAGTTTGTTTTTCTGTACAAATTCTACATTTCCTTCTTCCTGCCCCGGCAGCCATGAGGTGATAATCATAGGCAAATTCATGGCAAGTGATTCTGCGACTGCTCCGGGACCTCCTTTTGTTATAATCAAATCAGATTCAGCCATAATTCTTGGAACTTCGTTTGTAAAACCGTATATTTTAACCGGCATTCGAAAAGCCACTTTTTCAAGCTTGCTTTTGAGTTTTTTGTTCCTTCCCGTTATTACTATAAGTTGGAGGTTTAACGCGGATCGATTAATTGCGTCTATAATTGTGTCAATACCTCCCGCTCCTTCTCCTCCACCCATTAAAAGAATTGTAAACAATTTTAAATCCAGCCCGTCCTGTTTTCTCAAAATTGTTTTTCCAGGTTGTTTTTTTGAAAACTTGGGGTTGATCGGAAGGCCTATGACTTTGGCTTTTTTAGGAGGAAGCCCGTATTCTATTGCCAATCGTTTTGCTTCCTCGGTTGCAAGTATAAACATATCAGGGTCGGGCGTTATCCATGCCCTGTGGAAAGTTACAGGATCCATTACAACCACGATAAAAGGAATTTTTTTCCCTGTTTCTTTTATTGCTTGAGCCGTTATCTGATTGATGAGGGGATGTACGGATACAATTATATCGGGATTTTTATTTTTTATAAGTTTTATAAGTTCTTTTTGTATAAAAGGTTTTGATATTTTTTCTAAAGTTTTGAGCCTGCTCGGATTGTCCAGGAGCCGATAAAGAGTTCCCCAGAATTTAGGGATGTTGTTTATAAGCGGAGCATAAAGTTTGGCAAAAACATTTAAAAAACCGCTGCATTTTGCAAATACATCAATCATTTCTTGATTGTATTTTTGGGGTTTTAACTCTTCAACGGCTTCCATCAAGGATTTTGCCCCTGCTCTATGGCCTCCGCCCGTATCGGAGAAAAGATATAGGATATTCTTCTTTTTTATTTTTTTCATTGTTATTGTGCCGTAAAAAATGCCCGATGATTTTAAGTTATTACTTATACCATTTTCGAGTTAATTTGAGCCCTTGCCTAATATCTATCTTTGCTTCCCAGTTGAGCTCTCTTTTGATTTTTTGGCAATTCAAAATGCTTCTTAGCAGTTCCCCTTTTCTTGCGGGAGCATATCTTGCCTTCCTGTCAATTTCGAACAGAGCCTTTAAATGTTCAAATAATTCATTAACAGAAACACCCACCCCTGTTCCTATATTATATACTTTGTTTTTTCCTTGAGTTAAGGCGATAAGATTGGCTCTTGCAACATCTCCCACATAAATATAGTCTCTCAGCTGATTCCCGTCACCATAAATGGTCGGTATTTCGTTTTTTAATATTTTCCCGAAAAATATGGCAATAACACCTGCTTCACCCAGTGGATCCTGCCTTGGGCCGTAGACATTGCCGTATCTTAACACGGTATAATTTAATTCGAAATTTGCATGATATGAGTGAAGATACATTTCTGCCGACCTTTTTGTAATCGCGTAGGGAGAAATAGGTTCCTGAGGGTGGTTTTCGTCTGCCCCTTCTTTCTCTTTTACCTCTCCGTAGATGGCTCCTCCGGTAGATGAAAATATGATTTTTTTGGTTTTATTCTTTACAGCGGCCTCTAAAATATTTAAAGTTCCAAGTTCATTGACTTCGGCGTTATAAACCGGTTCAGCGACAGATTTTCTTACATCTATTTGCGCCGCAATATGGTTAATTGCATCAGGGTTGAAGTTAGCGATAATATCAAAAAGTTTTTTATCCCTTATATCGGCTTTTATAAATTTTGCGGAAGGGTTTATATTCTCTTTTTTGCCGGTTGAGAGGTTGTCTACAATTACAACTTCATGACCGAATTCTATATAAGTATCGACAACATTTGACCCGATAAATCCGGCGCCCCCTGTAACGAGAATTTTCATTATAAAAGATATTCTAGCATATTATATTCTGCTTATATAGAAAATTTCATACCATCATTTGCGGCAATAACTTTGATTTTAAGCTTTTTAGTCATCTCTTTTGCGATTTTTTGAGGATTAGCGGTAAGCATTGTTTTTCCAAAATGGGTTAATATAGCTGTTTTGGGTTTTATCTTTGCTATTATTTCAGAGGCTCCATCAATATTTAAGTGATCTATGTTTGGCCTTGGGGTTGAAAACATAACATTTAAAATCAGAATGTCAGAATTTTGGTATGCGCCTATAATTTTCGGAAAAAATTTTGTGTCTGAAATGTAGCCTATTGAGTTCTTTTTCCCTTTTATTATAAAACCGTATGTTTCCATCCCGTGATGCTTGTGCGGGACAGGGGATGAAATCAAAAGATTTTTTATTTTATATTTTTTTTTGGGTTTTATATTTTCGATCTTTTCAGGAAAACTTCTTATATATTTTAATATGACAGGATCATAATCGAGCGCTTCTGTTGGAGCGATGACAATTCCTTTTTTATGGTAAGTAGCGTTTGTCATGGCTTCTATCATTATATTGATATCTCCGGAATGGTCCAAATGTTTATGTGAGAGGAGTATTCCGTCCAAGATTACAGGATCAAGAGGTGGGGTGCTTTTGAAACAATTGACAAGGGCGCCGGGGCCGGGATCCAGGTAGATATTTGTATCGTCCAAAGATATCCATATCCCGCCCGATGCGCGCAGCTGCTTTGCTGTCGCGACACGGGCTCCCGCGGTTCCTAGGAATTTTATGAAGTTAGGCATTGAACCTGTACTTTAGCAGCTCAGGGTTCTTTTCATCAACAAAAATAGATTGATATGGGAAAAAAATATTTGTATCTGAATCCCTGATTGTCATATCCTGTAATTTTACCTCTAAATTGATGTCGGCCGGAATTACCTTGAAATAGTTGTTTGATTCTTTTGATGCCATGGGATGAGCCCACTTTTCGATAATATGGCTTATAACTTCTCGTTTTCCCGAAAACTCTTCTCCGAATTCTGTCAAAATTGCCAGAAGAGGCCTTCCCAGCCTTGCTTCTTTTAGGAAATTTATGCTTCCTAACAGCCCTAAATGCTGGGAAAGAAACTTCCCCTCTTCTTTTTCAATAGAGCCAATATTTAAAAGAATAACTTGGCAATCTTTATAATTAAGACCCAGCCCTTCTTCATATCTTGTATCTCCGGTAATCCCTATGTTTAACAGTTCCCCATCCTTTGTTTTTAATGATGTATGGAGCACAAGCCCGACGGAAGATTCCTGGTTGGTCCAAAGTTCGGTATGATATGCAGGCTTTGTGCTTATTGTAAATCCATATTTTTCAATCAAAGAGATCCCGTTTATTTCTGTTATCCGGCTGCCGGGGACAAGCAGTTTAAAGTTGATTTCCTTATTTCCAAAAAGGTCTGTCGCGGAAAGAAGCCCGTGAAATTTCAAAAGAACGCCAGCAGAACCAAAAACGTCGAGTACTTTTGATTTTTTCTCGTGGTTGTGGTCGTTGTATTTTGCAAGAAGTGACAAGATTGCTTCAACGCTTTCTGTATGGTCATCATGGTCATGGGTAATAATTATTGTATCTATATCAACAATTGAAAGCCCGATGCTCCGGAAAATATCAAAAAAATCATATCCAGGGTCTATGGCAATTCCTTTGATCTCACCGTTTTTATTTCTTAAAGATAAAAAATATCCTCCGCCTTGAGATATCCCCCTTGAGAATAGAGGCGAAGATGAATTCCACTTGTGTATCGTCCTTAATGCGTTCGCGCCAAGCTTATATTCTATTTGCCTGTGAATATTCAAGTCTTTGACCAGTTTTTCCTGATTTTGACGGATTATTTCACGGGTTGGAAAGATTGTTTTTTCCATATAGTATAAAGCCTTTAGCGCCGGAGAATCTTGGGTTTTTATTCGTAGGTCGAATTGATGCGAAACTTTAAAATCGTCATAGGCCTCTTTAAATCTTCCCTGCAAAAACCGGCTGATCCCTCTATAATATGCCGCTATGCCGTAATTGCTGCTATGGGAAGATTTTTTCAGCAGCAGGCTGTAAATTGCTTCAGCTTCGCAATATAAGTTTTCATTTATACAGGTATGGCCGATTAAATTCCATGGAGCAAAAGAGAGCTCTTTATCTGTATTTATTTTGTCAAGAGTTTTTAAGATTTCACTTAAATGTTTTTGTATCCATTCTTTGCGCGTATGGGAAGGGAGCTTATTTAAATTCCCCCAGCTTTCCCAGTTTTCTTCATCTAAGTGAATTTTTAGCAATTGAAACATTTGCTTCTAATTATAGCAATTATACCAAAAAAATGTAGGTCAAAATCATAGTACGAGGCCAGTTTTGGCAAACGTTTAAAACTTTTATTTCGAAAAACTGACAAGTTACAAATCATACATTTTAACTTATAATATAAAATATGGCGGAAAACGACTTAAAAGGCTTGAACCTTTACGAGCTTGAGGATTGTTTGAAATTGCCCAAATTCAGGGCAAAACAAATTTATCACTGGATCCACCAAAAACATGTTGTCTCTTTTGATGAAATGGCAAATCTTCCTCTTGATGTCCGCAAAGAGCTAAAAGAGAATTTCTATATTTCCAGCCCGAAAGTATTAAAGAAGCAAAGATCAAAAGACGGTACGATTAAATATCTATTGGAACTTGAAGATGGCGAATTAATCGAATCTGTTTATCTAAAAGGGGGAGAAGACCGTTTTACAGTTTGTGTTTCAAGCCAGTCCGGCTGCAGCCTGGGATGTAAGTTTTGCGCGACTTCAAAAATGGGATTTAAGCGCAATCTTTTGCCGGGAGAAATCCTTTCTCAGGTTTATATGATGCCGAAAGTTAACAATGTTGTTTTTATGGGGATGGGGGAGCCTTTTTTGAACTATGAAAATGTTTTAAAAGCCGTTTACATCTTAAATTCAAAAGAAGGAATAAACCTTGGGGCAAGAAAAATTACAATATCCACCTCCGGAATTGTTGAAGGAATAAAAAAGTTGGCGGACGAAAAAATACAAGTCAGGCTGGCTGTTTCTTTGAATTCTGCTGTAGAAGAACTAAGATCAACCCTTATGCCTGTAAATCAAAAATATCCGTTAAGTGAGTTATGGGAAGCAATCCTCAGTTATCAGCGAAAGACTAATCGTCGTATTACCCTAGAATATATTTTATTGGGAGGAATAAACGATTCAGATAAAGACTTGTCGGCATTGGTGATGTTTTGTAAGGGTTTGGATGTTAACATAAATCTTATCCCATATAATTTTTATGGCGGTGAATTTAAAGTTTCATCAAAAGAAAAAAGCAGCCACTTCATTGAAAAATTAAAATCAAAAGGAATTGAATCTGTTTTGCGTGTAAGCCGTGGAAATGATATTGCCGCGGCATGCGGACAATTGGTGGCATTTAACCCCCGTGGATGATAAAATTGTTTAAAATATGAAAATTGCTATTGCCCAGATTAACTCTACAGTCGGAGATTTGGATAAAAATACCGAAAAAATCATATTGTTTATCGCGAATGCTAAAAAAGCGGGCGCTGATATTGTGGTTTTTCCCGAACTTGCGATAACAGGGTATCCTCCCGAAGATTTGGTTCTGAAAACCCAATTTGTTACAGATAATCTTTCTTGTTTGGAAAAGATTGTAAAAAAATCTTGCGATATTGCCGTTTATATAGGATTTGTTGATCGGGTTAAGGATGATCTTTTCAATGCTGCCGCTTTTATTGTCGAAAAGAAGATAAAAAAAATATATCATAAAATAAATCTTCCGAATTACAGTGTTTTTGATGAAAAAAGATATTTTAAAGAGGGGGAAACGCCTTCTCTCGTAACTTATAAAGGGGTAAAAATCGGTTTAGGCATTTGCGAAGATGTTTGGGTAAATAAAAGTCCTTATTTAAAAGCAAGCAAGTCTGGAGCTAAGCTCATGCTTAATATTAATGCTTCTCCTTATCATATTGGGAAGATAAAAGAGCGGGGAAAGATATTAAGTGCTTTAGCCAGAAAGACAAAATCATATATTGTCTATGTAAACATGATAGGAGGTCAGGATGAATTGGTTTTTGACGGCGGGAGTATGGTTTTTGGCCCAAAAGGAAATCTTTTTGCTTCTGCCTCTCAATATAAAGAAGAAATGGTTGTAATTGACCTTGAGAAAAAAGAAAAAATCAATCCATGGCTTGATCACCCCTCAGAAATTTACGGAGCTTTGGTTCTTGGAACAAAAGATTATGTTGAAAAAAACGGATTTTCAGATATCTTAATAGGATTGTCCGGAGGAATTGATTCCGCGTTAACACTTGTGATTGCTGTTGATGCTTTAGGCAAAGAGCATGTACATCCTGTCTTTATGCCGTCGCAATATACTACAGATCAGAGTTATACGGATTCAAAAATTCTTTGTGAAAACCTGGAAGTTGAGATGCTGGAAATCTCCATAAAGGATGTTTTTGATTCTTACTTAAAGAAATTAAATCCTCAATTCAAAGGCAAACCTCAAAATATTGCTGAAGAAAATCTTCAAGCCCGAATCAGAGGTAATTATTTAATGGCTTTGTCGAATAAATTTGGCTGGCTGGTTTTAACAACAGGCAATAAATCGGAGATGTCTACCGGTTATTGCACTCTTTACGGCGATATGTCAGGAGGTTTTGCAGTTATTAAAGATGTGCCAAAAACGATGGTTTACGAGTTAGCGCGATGGATAAATAGTGTACAGTTTGCAGTGTACAGTTTACAGAAAAGAAAGAGGGTAATCCCACAGTCGATAATTAAGCGGGCTCCGACTGCGGAGCTTGCGCCCAATCAAAAAGATCAGGATACCCTTCCGCCTTATGATGTTTTGGATAAAATCATGAAAGCTTATGTTGAAGAGAATAAATGTAGAGGAGAGGTTTGCGACCTTTCTGGTATAGATGAGAAAACTGTAAAGCATGTTATTGGCATGATAGATTATTCTGAATATAAACGTCGGCAATCCCCTCCCGGGCCTCGTATTACCCCGCGAGCATTCGGCAAAGATTGGCGGCTGCCAATTACAAACGGGTATCGTCAAAGGTAAGTTTCTTTTATCGGGGTGATAGGATTCGAACCTACGACCTCCTGGTCCCAAACCAGGCGCTCTACCAAGCTAAGCTACACCCCGATCGCGATGAAAACAATGTGGCAATCTCATTATATCTTAGTTTGTTGAAATTAGGAAGATCGAGACATTCCAGCTTAAAATTTTTAGTGCTATAATGTTTTTAGTATGCCACAAAAATTTTATATCACGACCCCTTTATATTATGTTAACGATGTTCCTCATATCGGGCATGCTTATACCACAATCGGAGCCGATGTTTTTGCCCGCTACAAAAGATCAAAAGGATTTGATGTCTTCTTCTTGACCGGAACCGATGAGCATGGCCAAAAGGTTGCCCAGTCCGCCGAAAAAGAAGGGAAAGAACCAAAAGATTTTGTGGATTTTATCGTTGGCAGATATAAAGAAGCTTGGAAAACACTTCAAATAACAAATGACGATTTTCTCCGCACAACGGATGAACGGCATATAAAAACCGTTCAAAACATATTTGAAACACTTTTAAAAAAAGGTCTTATATATAAAGGAGACTATGAAGGATGGTATTGCGTAACCTGCGAAACCTTTTGGGCGGAGTCTCAATTGGAAAAAAATCAAAAAGATGAAAAGATCTGCCCAGATTGCGGTAAAGTCGTAAATAAATTAAAAGAAGAGACCTATTTCTTTAAACTCTCCGCCTTTGAAAACAAACTCCTGCAACTTTATAAAGATAAACCTGATTTTGTTAAACCAAAATCCCTCCTAAATGAAGTTGTCAATTTTGTAAAACAAGGACTAAAAGACCTCTCTATCACAAGAACGACTTTTAAATGGGGCGTCCCTGTTCCTTCTGAACCACAGCATGTCGTTTATGTATGGTTTGATGCTTTGATCAATTATATTTCTGCAATGGGTTATCCAGATGACGAAAGGTTTAAAAAGTTTTGGCCTGCAGATGTCCAGCTAATGGGAAAAGAGATTGTCCGTTTCCATGCGGTAATTTGGACTGCAATGCTTATGGCGCTTGATATTCCCACCCCTCAAAAAGTTTTTGGCCATGGCTGGTGGACTGTTGAAGGGAAAAAGATGAGTAAAAGCTTTGGCAATGTCGTCGATCCGATTGAAATGTCGGAAAAATTTGGAGTTGACGCATTCCGTTACTTTATTCTGCGCGAGGTTGCTTTTGGTAATGACGGTGATTTTTCAATGCAGTTATTTATCAACAGATATAATGCTGACCTGGCTAATGATTTGGGGAATTTGCTTTCAAGGACATTGACGATGATAGATAAGTATTTTGAAGGGAATATTCCTGATGTGAGAGATCACGGGATTGATGATTTATCCAAAGACATTGTGAATTTACTTAATCAAACTCCTGTTGAATTCGATCGCTGTGTTGATAAGATGGCATTTTCTGAAGCATTGGAAAATGTCTGGAAACTTATCAGCTTTGCAAATGCTTATATTGAACAAGAAGCTCCTTGGGTGCTTGCAAAAAAAGGTGAAACTGAAAAATTATCCTGCGTGTTGTTTAATTTATACGAAACATTACGAATTGTCGCAATTTTCGTCAGCCCATTTATGCCAAATTCGTCGCTTAAGATTTGGCAACAACTAAACTTACCTCAGGAACCGGAAAAGTTTGCTCCTGTTCCTTTTGGCATGAAAATTGCTGGTATCAAAGTTAAGAAAGGCGAACCGCTCTTTCCCAGGAGATAAAAATGTTTATTGACACTCATGCTCACCTGACAAACGATGAATATCCTGATTTGCAAAATGTTTTGGATCGTGCTAAAAAAGCTCAAGTTTCCGCGATAATAAATCCTTCTTTTGATTACGAATCATCGCTTTCTGCTTCTTGTTTATCGGAAGATGTTGACTTTGTGTATGGGGCACTTGGGATTCATCCTCATGATGCCGATAAGTTAACCGATGAGATTATTGCAAAATTTAAAAAAATAGCAATCGAAAATAAAAAGATAGTAGCAATAGGTGAAACAGGGCTTGATTACTTTAAGTGTAAAACCTTGCCCGATATCCAGCAAAAATCCTTTCAAAAACACATGGAGCTGGCCTTGGAGCTTGATCTTCCTGTTATAGTGCATTGCCGCGAGGCTCATCAGGATGTCATAAACATTATGAGTGATAAAAAATATGAGGGAATAAGATGTGTTTTTCATTGTTTTGCGGGTGCGGAGGCTCTTTTAACTTTTGCGATTGAAATGGGATTTTATATTTCATATACGGGAAATATTACATTTAAAAAAGCAGAGCTTTTAAGAGAAAGCGTAAAAAAAACACCGCTTGATAAACTGATGATTGAAACAGATTGCCCGTACCTTGCGCCTGTTCCTTTTCGTGGTGAAAGAAATGAGCCCGCGTTTGTGCATTATGTTGCAAAGGCAGTCTCGGAGTTAAAAGGCCTTTCCGTTGAAGAGACAGCAAAAATCACAACCCAAAACGCGGAAAACTTCTTTCGTATAAATATATGAAGATGAGAAGATCGTTATCTTTATTAGAGTCTGTTTTATTCTGTAAACAATTAGCTTCACTTTTAAAAGCCGGCATTCAATTAAATTCCGCTTTAAAATTTTTGTCGTCCCAGAGTAAAGGAAGACTTAAAGAAGACTTGAAAGTTGTTTCTTCGCAACTTGAGCAGGGGATCTCTTTTGCCGATGCAATATACAGCAGAGGATTATTTTCCAAAGAGATTGTAAATATGTTTAAAATTGCCGAAAAGAACGCTTTTTTGGATGAAACGCTTATTAGAATTTCCGACCTTTTTGAAAGAAAATATAAACTTTATCAAACATTAAAAAAATCATTAGTTTACCCGTGCGTGGTTCTGATAGCCAGCCTTTTTAGTTTTTTTGGGATGATTTTCTTTGTATTGCCTACGTACTCTGATTTATTTTCGGATTTTAATTTTCATCTGCCGATAATTACACGCTTTGCGATGCTTATCCCTTCATACAGCTGGCTGTTTTTATGTTTATTGTTTACTCTTTTTCTTGTTGCGTATAAATCATTTCGCAATGCGGATTTTTGCATGAAAATTCCTATAATTGGAAAGATAAAGGCCAATTCTTTGATGAGCGATTTTTGCTATACTTTGAGTTATCAATTAAAAAACGGAGTTTCTTTTGTTATTGCGGTTAATAGTTTAATTGACGGCTTAGATAGCGGCCAGTTTAAGATGAGATTGGTTGTAATTATTGAAAAAATAAAGAAAGGGAGCTCTTTATCCTCCGCTTTTTCTTCAGACAAGTTGTTTGACGGCCTTTTTACTCAGCTTGTTGCGGTTGGTGAAGAGAGCGGCAAGTTGGGAGAAATGTTGTGGGAGGCAGGGGAAAGCTTCGCGCAGGAGGCGGAATACGGCTTGAAAAATTTTACTTCTTATATAGAGCCTGTGGCGACGCTTTTTGTCGGAGGGATGGTTGCTTTTGTTGCTTTGTCCATGATTTTGCCATTGTTTTCTATGGTTAATTCGCTGTTGTAGAGGAGATAATTGATAAAAGGAGGAATTTGTATGAACAATAAAGGGTTTACATTGCTTGAAATTTTGGTGGTTATAGGAATAATTGGTCTTCTTGCCATGTTTTTAGTGCCAAATCTTATGGGTTCGCAGGATCGGGCAAAGGAAGTTTCTGTAAAATCTATAATGCATTCGATCCAATTGGCAGTTGAGTCGTATAACATGGAAAATATGGTTTATCCCGTGGCAAAAAATATACCGGTTAAAAGCCTGTGTGAGAATTATCTTATAGGTGGCGGATATATCGGTTCAGTACCAAAAAATCCGTTTACAGGGAAAGAATATCAGGATTCTGATTCGGCAGGGAAAATAATATATGATTACAGTGAAGTTGATGACACATATGTGTTGACAGGATATAAAAGAAATGGAACTACAAAAATTCTTGAGCTTTCTAATATGTGAAGAAAAAGTCCAATTTCCAATGTCCAATGACAAATGAAGGTGCTATTATATTTATAAACAGATTTATCTTGGTTTTGATGGCTTTGGTTGTTTTTTCAAGCATAGGCTTTGCTGATTATGATCCTAACGGAAAATTGGTATTTTCTCTTGGTGGAGAAGTTTCTGTCCTCAACCCGATTCTTTCAACAGATTCTTCCTCTTCTGCAGTTGAAGGGGTTATCTTCTCCGGCCTCACTAAAATAAACGAAAGCCTAGAAGTTGTTCCAGATATGGCAAAGTCGTGGACAGTTTCTTCTGACGGGAAAATCTGGACTTTTTATCTTAGAAGAGATATCAAATGGCATGATGGTGTCCATTTTACCGCAGAAGATGTCAAATTCACATTTGATTCGATACTCAACCCTAAGGTTAATTCTATTAGAAGATCAAGTTATATTATTGACGGCAAGCCGATCAAGTTTAATGTTATTAATAAATATACGATACAGGCAATTTTACCAAAACCTTTTGCTCCATTTCTTGTAAGCACGGGTATTGGGATTATTCCAAAGCACCTTTATGAAAAAGGGGATATCAACACATCTTCTTATAATAGAAAGCCAATAGGGACGGGACCTTTTAGGTTTTCTAAGTGGAAAACAGGCGATTATATAGAGGTTGTAAGAAATAAAGATTATTATGGAGGAAGCCCTCTTCTTTCCTCTATAATTTACAGGATTATCCCTGATGAAAACGCGACCCTTATTGCTTTGGAATCGGGACAAATTGATACAGCAGGCATTCCTCCAAAAGATTTTGCCAGGATGAAAAAGGTCAAAGGGATAAATCTCTTTGAATATGACACTCTTCTGTACACATATCTTGGGCTAAACAATGACAATCCTCTTTTTTCTGACAAAAGGGTTAGGCAGGCGCTTGCTTATGCCGTTGACAAAGATCAGATTATTTCACTGGTGTTAAAAAAGTTGGGGTCAAAGGCTTATTCTCCATCGCATCCTGTTTCATGGGCATATTCTGATGATGTTTCAAAGTTTAGTTATGATACAAAAAAGGCTAATGATATTTTAAAGAAAGCGGGCTGGTATTTTTCAAAGGATGGCTTGCGATATAAAGATAGAAAAAGATTTGAATTTACATGTTTAGTTAACCAAGGCAATAAGGAAAGAGAAAAAGCGGCTATAATTCTGCAACAGCAATTTAAGAAAGTCGGCGTCAAAATGAATATTCGTGTCATGGAGTGGGCGGCCTTGCTTAAAATCTTAAACAGTCCGACAGCCCCTAAAAAGTTTGATGCAATAATTATGGGATGGTCGCTGGGGCTTGACCCTGACGGATATTCGATCTGGCATTCAAGTATGTATCCACAAGGGTTTAATTTTATAAAATATAATAATCCTGAAGTTGATAGGTTACTTGAGCAGGGAAGAACTACTATTGATAAAACATCTCGCAAGAAAATTTATGCAAAATTATATAAAATCATATCAGCCGATCAGCCTTATATTTTCCTATGGTATCCTCATTCGATAATTGGGGTAAGTGACAGGGTGGGAGGGTTATCAAAACCCGGGCCTGCGGGATTGTTTTTGAATATTGAGAAGGTTTTTATGAGGGACAATAAATAAAAAAACACCCCTTTGTTTAATATGCAAAAGGGTGTTTAAAAAAAGTTTTTTATTTATTGGTTAAAACTTTTTATTAACTTTTCAGATGTTATCTGCATAA
>Ga0208953_1000192_pt1 | contig 61509 bp, 58 predicted proteins | sample RifOxyB2_FD_184033 | JGI IMG/M metagenome (GOLD analysis project Ga0208953, IMG submission 184033) | Groundwater microbial communities from Rifle, Colorado - Rifle Oxygen_injection B2 (SPAdes) | ecosystem: Environmental > Aquatic > Deep subsurface > Groundwater | place: USA: Rifle, Colorado...
TCTTGCTCATTGTATTCTATCCTCCTAGCATTTCAAACAAACCTTCAAACCCATTCGCTCTGCGCGCCCTTACCGAAGTTGCTAGGTCAGATAGCGCAACCAAATTCGATTCTCAGGAATGCTGTTAGCAATAGTATGACATTATACCGCCATAAAGTCAACGATAATCCGAAAAAAGAAGGAAGTTGTTGGTAGTTGGTTGTTGGGGAAAACCGGTATCCCCCCCCAACGACTAACAACCGGCAACCGACTACTCTCCGATGTCTTCATTCCATAATTCCGGCTTTTCCGCTATAAAGCCGGCCATCAGAGCGCGGCATTCCGGCAGGTTCAGGTTTATCAGCTTCAAGAACTTCCTGGAATAGCTTTCAGGCCCCTTAAAAGTCCGGTTTTCACCTATAACTACGGTCGGGATCTTATAGAGCAAAATAGCGCCGGTACACATGGGGCAGGGCGAGAGCGTGGAATAGATCACGCATTCGGCGTAATCGGCCGATTTCAGGCGGCCGGCGTTTTCAAGACAGTCCATTTCCGCATGCAGGATGGCGGATGATTTCTGCACGCGCCGGTTGTAACCCCGGCCTATAATTTTTCCTCCCCGCACCAGCACGGCGCCGATGGGGATACCGCCTTCTTTAAGCCCTTTCCGGGCCTCTTTAAGGGCTTCCTTCATGAATTTAAGATGGTCGTTTTTATTCATAATTCCACCCCGCTGATTTTTTTGATACTATAATTATAGAATATTGAATGGGTCGGAACATATTTGGCGGCGCCTTTTTCCAAGCTATCCCGCCCAGGAGCCTGTCCGACATAAGGCTTTCATGACGAAATTGGCCGTTTGATAGGCATAGCCCCTGGTACGGCACTGCCATAGGCTTGCCGATTTTGAAGCCGAGCCGAAGCGATGCGAAACGAGCAGGCTCCAATGAACCTGTAAGTTGAGCAGCGCGATGGCACAGGCAAAAAGCGGCAATTGCAGACGAAATTGCTTATGTCGGACAGGCTCCCAGGTTCATGGTAAGCAGCGAAGCGATTAACAATTCCGGCCGATGGCCGTGCCGTATTAGGCGAGAGCCTTCGAACGGTCGATCAGCGGTGCGGCGCCTACGGAAGTATTGTGAAAATCAGTCCACTCTCACTCTTTATACTACTTATTATGACCATCCAAACCAAAGCACAAAACCAGACTTCCCCCTGCCCGGCACGTTCCATCTCGATAGTACATCTGATGCCGGGCGATTTTGAGAACGCGGAGATCGGAGGCCTTAAGACGGCCGACCTGCCGGATGGCGCGTTTAAGACCGTAACGGACAGTTCCAAAACCGTAACCGCCGTTTTAACCTCCGCGCCCATGAAGACGGCCATCCCCTTCGACCAGGTACTCGCCGGCGCCAACGCCGCCCTCGGATCCCGTGACCGCCTGGAGCTGGCGGTGCAGGTAAAGAACGAAGCGGAATGGAGCCCGTGGTTCGAATTCGGCGTTTTCAGCCCATCCGGAGAAAAAGCCAGCGTAAAAGGCCAGCAAAATTCTTTCGGCCGTATGGAAATAGACACCTTGGTGTTATCGTCTAAAAACCGGTATCTCCGCTACCGCGTAACGCTCACGGCCGACGCCGGCTCGCAGGCGTTCTTACGGCTGGTTTCAGTGACCTATACCGACACAGCCGCGCCCTACAACGAAGCCTGTGCCGTTAAAAAACCGGCGGCCTTCAAACCGGCGCGTCTGGAAGTGCCCGTAGTCTCGCAGATGGCGCAGCAGGTCAATTACTCGAAAGATATCTGCAGCCCCGCTTCCCTGACCATGGTCCTCAACCGCTTCGGCTTGAAGGCGCGGGTGCTGGACACTGCCGCCGGCGTGCTGGACGCCGCCGAGAACATCTACGGCAACTGGACTTTTAACACCATGTACGCCGGAGGCCTGGGCCTTTACGCCTGGCCCGCCCGCTTTGACTCGCTGGAGGATGCCGCGCAATACCTGGCCGCCGGCATCCCCCTGGTGGCAAGCGTGACTTTCGGTCCGGACGAATTGAAAAGGTCCCCGCTCAAAAAGACCAGGGGACACCTCGTGGTAATAACAGGCTTTAACGCAAAGGGCGATATCCTGGTCAACGACCCCGCCGCGCCGGATGACAAGACCGTGGAACGAGTATACGATCGAAAAGAATTCGCGCGGGCCTGGCTTAAGAATAAATCAGGCACGGCCTATGTGATAACCCCTTTCTCCAGCGTGCCTCTTACGGCACGGCCGCCGCTGGCCGAACTTTTTTCCAGACCGTTGGAATCCGGAAAAGACGAGAAGTCCGCCCTTATCGAGAGCCAGATCCTGCCGCTTGAAAACATAAGATTCGGAGAGGCGCGAAGCGCCTGGCTTAGAGTAGAAGCGCCGGAACAGCCGCACAAAGAAAACCGGGCGGATAAAACTTTAATGCCTTACTCCGGCTGGATAGAAGCTAAGCTGGCCGCTTTCCGGCCGCTGATGGAACCGAACGCCGTAATCAGGACTAAAAGGGCTTCTATTAAGGAAGGCGGTCTTTCGGAACTTTCCATCGGAACGCGGGTCAGGATACTGGGCCGGGATAAAAGCCCTTTCGTCCGGATACTGCTGCCCGGCGGGGAGAACGCGCTGATCAGCGAAAAGGACCTCAATCTCCTGCCGATCATCCTGAAAAGCGGGGACCTGCGCAAAAAAATACTCGAGACCGCCCGTCAGTTCATGGGTGACAAATACTACTGGGGCGGACGCTCAGGCTACGGCATAGACTGCTCGGGCCTGATAAGCGTGATCTACCGGGTCTGGGGGCTGGACCTGCCGCGCAACGCCGAAGACCAGCTTTCCGCTTCTTCCCCGGTAAAGCCCGAAGCGATGCTGCCCGGAGACCTCATCTTCTCCAGCAAGGCCGGCAACCCTTCCGCCATCGACCATGTGATGCTGTATTCCGGCTCCGGCGCGCTGATAGAAGCCACCAAAGACACCGGCACGGTACGCGAAGCGACCTTCGCGGAAAAATTCGGCGCGGACTTCAAAAAAGCGAAGAACGGAATGACCGCGCGGGAGAAAAAGATATTCTTTCGGCGGGTTATCAAACAAGAAGAGAAAAAATGAAAATAGCCGATAAAGTGAAAAATATTTTCCCCGCCGAAAAGGACATCCCCAAAGCCGCGGCGGCGGCGACCCTGGAGCAGAAGGAATATCTTCTGGACGGGAAGCTGAAGCGCTGGCGGGGCCCGGCGCAGAAGGTTTTTTCCCCCGTGAGCGTCCGCCTGGGCAAGAAAGGCCTTGAGCGCAAATACCTGGGTTCCTATCCGCTCATGACGGAAAAAGAGGCTCTGGACGCGCTGAACGCGGCTGTAAAAGCTTATGACGAAGGCAAAGGCTCATGGCCCACCAGCACCGTGGAAGAGCGTATAGCCCGCGTGGAGGATTTTGTTTACAGGATGAGGGAGCGGCGGACCGCCGTGGTAAAGCTGCTGATGTGGGAGATAGGCAAATCCCTTGAAGACTCGGAGAAAGAATTCGACCGCACGGTGGACTACATCGTTGAAACGATCAACGCTCTCAAAGACCTGGACCGGACATCTTCGCGGTTCAGCATTACGCAGGGCGTCATCGCCCAGATAAAGCGGGCGCCGCTGGGCGTGGTACTGTGCATGGGCCCTTATAATTATCCGCTCAACGAAACCTTCACCACTTTGATACCGGCTATTCTCATGGGCAACACCGTAGTCTTCAAACCGCCGAAATACGGGGTGCTCCTTCACCGGCCGCTTCTGGAAGCCTTCCGGGACTCTTTCCCGAAGGGCGTGGTGAATACGCTTTACGGCGCCGGGCGCAGGATCATCGGCCCCATCATGAAGACCGGCAAGGTAGATGTACTGGCCTTTATCGGATCCAGCAAAGTGGCGGATATCCTGAAGCGGCAGCATCCGAAACCGCACCGCCTGCGCTGCGTACTGGGTCTGGACGCCAAGAACGCCGGAATAATCCTGCCCGACGCCGACATAGACCTGGCGGTCAGGGAATCGCTTACGGGGGCTCTTTCGTATAACGGCCAGCGCTGCACAGCCCTGAAAATACTATTTGTTCACCGCTCCGTCCGGAAAGAGTTCCTAAAAAAACTGATAACCGGGATAGACGGGATAAAGACCGGCATGCCCTGGGAACCGGAAGTTAAGATAACCCCGCTCCCGGAGGACGAAAAAATACCTTACCTGGCCGGGGTAATAGCCGACGCAAAAAAGCACGGCGCCAAAGTTATGAATGAAAGCGGCGGGCTTACCAACGGGAACTTCGTCTATCCCGCGGTGGTTTACCCGGTCAATAAGCGCATGCGGCTCTGGCGTGAAGAGCAGTTCGGCCCCGTCATCCCCGTAGCGCCGTTCGACGACATCAAAGAACCGCTTAAATATGTGGTGGATTCCGACTTCGGCCAGCAGGTAAGCGTTTTTGGCGCCGACATGAATAAAATAGCGCCGATGCTGGACACGCTGGTGAACCAGGTTTGCCGGGTGAATATAAACAGCCAGTGCCAGCGCGGCCCCGACGTTTTTCCTTTCACCGGGCGCAAGGACTCGGCCGAGGGGACGCTCTCCGTGTCGGACGCCCTGCGGGTGTTCTCTATACGCACCCTGGTGGCGGCGAAAGACTCCTATGCGAATAAAAAATTAATACGGGGCATTATCCGCGGCCGCAGATCAAAGTTCCTTAGCACGGATTTTATTCTTTAAAGGAACCGTTGGCCGGCCGGACGCGCAATTTACATTATGGATGACAAGACCCGTATCCTGGAAATAGTTAAAACCCTGAAGAGATCCTATCCGGCGGCCGGATGTTCGCTTAAGCATAAAAACCCGTTCCAGCTGCTGATATCCACCATTCTCTCCGCGCAATGCACCGACGAGCGGGTCAACATGGTCACACCCGGCCTCTTCAAAAAATACCCCCGCCCCAAGGAGATGGGCTCGGCGCCGCTCAAAGATCTGGAAACCCTTATCCGCTCCACCGGCTTTTACCATTCCAAAGCTCTCGCCCTGAAAGAAACTTCCAACGCCCTGGCCGATAATTTCGGCGGCAAAGTGCCGGCCGATATGAATAACCTGCTGACCCTGCGCGGCGTGGCCAGGAAGACGGCCAACGTGGTATTAGGCTCGGGCTTCGGCATATCTGCCGGCGTGGTCGTGGATACCCACGTCAAAAGAGTGGCGTTCCGGCTGGGCCTGACCACGGAAACCGAGCCCGGTAAAATAGAAAAAGATTTAATGGGAATTATTAAAAAAAGAGACTGGATCTGGTTCGCCCACGCGGTGATCCTCCACGGCCGGGCCGTCTGCAACGCCCGCAAACCTTTGTGTGAAAAATGCCCGCTTAAAATCCTCTGCCCTCAAAAAGGGATAGAATAGCTACAAATTCGTTATATCCTGAAAAATTACTCCGGCGCCAATCACTTGGCCGTCCACGCCCTTTATATTTATCGAACTGTAGCCGATAACCTTGACCGCGCCGTTCACGGAATACTTAAATTCCTGGCGCCGCACAGTCTTGCCCTGCTTAAGCACGTCGCCTATGGCGCCGACCACGTCCGGAGACAGGTTAAAAAGGGAAATAATATTTTTATTAAGGTATTCATCTCCCACGGCAAAAATCTCCTTGGCTTTTGGATTGAAGAAGATTACTTTACCATCCAGATCCACCCCGATAAAGCCGCCGGACAGGTTATTGATGGTGCTTTCTCCTCTGAGGCTGAGCTGCCTGATAGTGACCTCCAGACGGCCGATATAAATATCCCGCGCCGCGCAATGGGTGATCATAGCGGCCAACTGCAGATCCTGCTCGTTGAAAGCCCCCTCCATGGAATTAATAAACTCCACCACTCCTAAAAGTTTGCCGCCGGAAACCGCGGGAACGGCCAGAGCGTTTTTGGTCTTAAAGCCTGTGCCATGATCCACTTTTTTAGTGAATCTCGGATCCGTCTCCACGTCGTTTACCAGAAGAGGTTTGCGGTTTTCCGCGCACCAACCGACTATTCCCTGGTAACCGAAACTGACGCCGGCCAGGTCCGCGCCCACGGGACCGATGCTATGCCTGAAAGTCAGCGTCTTCTGGACTTCGTCCGCCTCAAAGTAAGTGGCGGCGTGGCAGCCTATTACGGAAGAGGTCTTCCTGATAAGATAATCCCAGAGTTCCTCTTCGGTCTTGGCCCGGCCGGTGGAAAAATCTTCAACCAGGGAGTATAACAGGGAAAAATGGCCGCTGTTCATTTTTTAGCCTTCTTGACGGGCCTCGGCGGCACCTTAAAGAAATCAAGCACCCCGCCGGCTATCGTGTCCGCCAGCTTCTGCTGGAACTCCGGTGTGTTGAGCAGGTCTTCCTGCTCGGGCATGATCATGTAAGCGCTTTCAACCAGGACGGAGGGCATGGAAGTCAGACGCACCACGGCGTAATCGCCGAAGCGCAGACCTTCGTCCGGCAGAGGAATATTTTTCACGTAAGAACGGTGGATGGCGTCGGCCAGACCGTAGCTGTGCCTGTGATAATGATAAACCTGAAAGCCCCTCGGCTGGGCGAACGGATCTTCTCCGTCGCCGATGGCGTTATTGTGCAGGCTGATATAAATATCGCCTTTATACTCTTTGGCCAGCTTGGGCCTGTCCGTAAGCTGAACGGGCTCGTCGCCTAGACGCGTCATATAGACCGTGGCGCCGAGGCTTGAAAGGGTATCCCTGAGCTTATCGGCTGTGACACGATTGACCTGGTATTCCAAAGTACCCATGGGGCCGATAGCGCCGTCGTAAGGCGGCATCAGTTTGGGCGAATGCCCCGGATCCAGCACCACCCTCAGACCCGCGAGAGGCTTCGGCCAGGTACCGGGCACCGAAGGCCTTCTCTTAAAGTCCACGTTCAGGGAACGCGTGCCGGGATAAACTTCGTATCCGCCGAGCTCGGAACCGGGGGTGAACTCAAAATCCACGGCCGCGGTATTTTCGCCTGTCTGTGAAAACCGCACCTGTTTTATGAAAGTATCGGATGAATCATATATCACCCAGTTGGTATGCTGCTTGGTATAATAGAGCGTCAACCGCAGGGAATTCTCCCGCTCCTCCGCGCTATACGCCGCCGGATACGGCATATAAATGGACGCGGAAGAACCCGCATCGGTCTTTTTAAGGCGGATGGTGCCGGTCTCGTTCTGCGGAACGAGAGCCGCATCGGCCACCGCCACCCTGGAATCGTCCACCCACCCGGTCTCGGAAGAAGACAGCCGTATGCGGCGGCTGCCTCCAGTCCGGCCGTCGGAAACAAGCCTGACGCCTTTAGGCAAAAACATCATATAGCCGGAATCTATGCCGTTGCGAAGAATAACCGCATCCGTGGAAGTTTCCACGATGACTAATTTCTTCAGTATCCTGATACGGCCTTTGGACTTCGCATACGCGCCGGACGCAAAGAGCCCGGTTTTGAATTTTACGGCAAGTTCCGAATCTTCGGCCTCGTCCGAATCTTTCACCCGGTAAACGCCGAAATAGCGGCCGGAGCCGGGGGGCAGTTCGTTCATAGCGGCGTCTTTAACCAGATTCTTTATCGTGAATACGGCGGTATGGCCGGGCGTACCAACGGCCTGCACGTTAATGAAATCTCCGGGAAAAAGGTCAAGATCTCCGGACGGAGTTACCAGTTCCAGGCTCAGTACGTCGTAAACCTGGATCTGGGGACTCTTTCTGATCTTTATTTTTCTCAAATATGCGGCGGTAACGCCGTCCAAAAGTTCGCATTTAAAAACAAAATCGCCCTCACTGACCGGCAGGTAGGCGATGAAGCCGCCGTTCTTGTAAACGCTTATTTTAGTCCCATTGATGTAAAAAGACGCGGTGGAAGGCGTAATATTGCCGAAAATAAAGGTGCTCTTTATAGACGGCATAGAGTCCCCCTCGGAAGGGTACGTGATCTTGATTTCACCCGCACGGGCGGCGCCGGCGGCAAGATAGACTAATGCGGTTAACGGCAGCAGAACGGCGCGGAGTTTCATCTAGGGGTCCTTTTCCCGGACAAACAGCTATTTAAAGAAAATGAAATATTAATTTAATATCGGTAAAGTATTCTTTATTATAGTATATTTTGTAAACGCGGGATTTTACGCTGGACCAGGCCTCAGTAGCGCGTACACATCAGCATAACTTTGCATTCTCCGGCTTCAATAATCCGTGTGTTTCCGATCTGTGTTGCTGCCAGTATGAAAAAATTTATTCCGCTCACACACAATGTTTCGTTGTTCCGGACCGGCCCCCCAAACCGCTTTTTGGCCGCAATCGCGGCTTTTTACGGAACCCTTTCCGGGTATTACCCGCAGGCGGATGCCGCTCCGGGGTTTTCCCTATCGCAACTTCGCGGCCTTCGGTTTACAAGTTCCATAAAGCCTTTTCGCCTAAGTCCGCTTTGTTTCGGCTTCAAAATCCGCAATTTCGCTTCCAAAAGTATTTTCGCGGCCGTTTCCGCGCTTTTCACGGTAAACGCCGCGGCTATAGATTTTACCTATCTTCGTCCCGGGGCAAGAGCCAACGCTTTGGGCACCGCGTTCTCAAGCGTGGCCGACGACCCCTACACAGTCTTTTATAATCCCGCCGGCCTCATGAACCTGGGCAATATTGAGAACCGCTTCGGTTTTGCGCGCAGGTTATCCCCCCTCGGCGCGGTGGGAGAGGCCTCCATCGCCTATATTCGCCCCGTGCCGGACACAAATTACACAGCCGGTATCGGCTACCACGCAATCCGCCGCAAGACCGGCAGCCTGGATTCTCTGACCATGGGCCTTGGCAGCAAATTTATCCTGAAATACCTCCAGCGCCCGGTGCTTTATGGAGCAAATTTGAAAATAATCAGCCTGCGCGACCCCGAAAAAAGCCATCTGGGCCTTGGCCTGGAAAGCGGACTTCTCTTCTCTTCAAATATGGGGCTTAAGACCGCGCTCACGCTCTCAGACGTTACCATCGGCCTGGGGCGGTCGCTGACCGCGCTCACTATGGGCAATTCCTACCGCTGGCGGGACATCCTTTTCGCGGTTGACCTTAAACTACGCGGCTCATATACCGAAGTTTTTTACGGACTGGAGCGCGGCATCTTAAACAATCTTCTGCAGGTCCGCGCGGGCAAAGGCTTGTCCCTGGATGGCCCGGCTTACCTGGCCCTGGGCCTGGGCGTTAATACCACGCCCTGGATAATAGATTTCACAGCCTCAATCCCCTGGAAAGGCTTTAACCAATCAGCCGGACTATATGAAGTAACCGCGGGGTACCGCTTCGATACTCCCGGTTTTTCGGAAAACTTTGTAGGCGACGCCGCCGCAAGGGCCGGGACGCTTAGAACGCAGGTGGACGACCTTCGCGCCCAAAAAGCGAGCCTTGAAAACTCCATAGCCACCTACCGGGCCAACAAAGGTATGCTGGAAACCGACCTAAATATAATGCAGTCCCGCATGCGCGATATGGAACCCAGACTCAAAGACCTGGAGCTGCAGATTATAGAAGCGGAACACAGGATAAAAAATCCCAAGCCAAAAAAAACCGCGGCCCCTCCCAAACCGGAAAAATGGCCGAAGTTACATAAGGTGGCTGCGGGCGAAACCTTACGCTCAATAGCCTCCCAGCATTACGGCAATCCCAACCTCTGGGAGCGTATCTACGAAGCCAACCAGAAGCACATTTCAAGGGGCCTGCCGGTGGAAGGAACGGTTTTTGAAATACCGACCCCCCCGGTGGAAAAAATTCAATAAACGGAACACGAACTTATGCCCAACACGGTACAGGTAATAGTGGAATCGCAAAAAGAGCGCCTTATACTTGAGAGCGTCTTCAAGAACCTAGGCGCCGACACCGTGTTCTCACAGGACCTGAACGATGCCCTGGCGATTTTTGAAAGGGCCCGCCCGCGCGCAGTATTTATAGCGGACGGGGAGGCCACTCCCGCCGAGATACAGATAAGGGAACTTTTAAGGATAGCACCCTTTCTGCCGATAGTCGTGCTCCTGAAAAGACGGGACTCCTCCAGGGCAGTAGCCTACATGAAACTCGGCGCCTTTGACTGCGCCCAGAGCCCCTGGACCGAGGAAGAGATAAGACCTCTTTACAAAAAAGCCCTCAACATAAGCGGCACCACCCTGCGGCTGGATACGGACCAGATCGAAAGATTCGCAAAGCGTAAAACCGCTCTGTTTCTGGCCGGATCAGCTATAACGCTTATATTCGGATTTGTTTCCGGCTGGTTCTACGGCTTCAATAAATATAATCGGGAAATCCCCCCTCCTTCAATAATTAAACTTCCCTATTCCCATCCGTCGGGCCTCGCTTTCGAAAAAGGCCGGGTGATGGTAAGCGACTGGTATAATCAGGCGATCTACAGGCACGATCTTAAAGATTTCAGGATAACCGGCATAGCCTCCTTCCCGGACACCGTGCCGGTTGGCCTTGCCGACGGCGCGGACAACATCTGGGTGGCGGCGGCCGGCGGAACTATGGAACGCCGGATGAAAAATGAAAAGTTCACTTTGATCTCAAATACAAAGTACGGGACAAAGCCACCCGCCGGCGCCTGCTACGACGGCCTATATGTCTGGCTGGCTTACACCGAAGGCAATAAAATATCCAAACGCCTGGCCAATGATGAGTTGACCGAATTAAAATCTTTCACGTATCCAGGCAAAAATCTGACGGCTATCGCCTGCGATCCGCGTTTTTTATGGGCTGCCGACGAAGGACTTAAATCGCTGATAAAACTTTCCCCCGATGACCCGGAAACCATATTATCAAAGGCGGAAATCCCGCAGTGGGCATCAAAATCCATGAAAATAACGGCTCTGGGCGCTAAGGACGGCAAGATCTGGTTCGCCGCCGAAGACAAGGGCAAAGGCTGGCTTTTCAATGTCTCCGAACCGCGATAAGGAATATATCCCCGTTTCCATCGGGATGTCCATGGAGGAATCCCCTTTCTGGGGCAGGATTATGGCTATAAGCCCGGAGAAAATAGAACTTCTGTCGCAATTTGAATTCAAGAAAAACAAAATGCTGGCCCTGGAATTTGAGTTATGCGGAGAGAAACTCGAAGATATAAGAGGCGCGGTGGCCTCGATCTTAAAAGACGCCTGCGGCTATTTCCACTATTCCCTAAACCTTTCCGACCATAACCAGCAGAAAACTATCCTGGAAAAGATCCTCCGATTAACCGCAAAAATCTGATCGCACGGGACCGTTGCGGAAGCACGAACAACAAACCATCAACATGTTTCAATCCGCGCCCCCGTACTTGTAGCGATGGGGGACTCATGCAAATATACCACCACATCAAAGCGACAACGTACTGTCGCTGATTTTGGAGAATTTTAGAAGCAGTGACCTGCGAAGGTCAGTCGGCGGGAAAAGGTTCCGGCCCGGCTGCGACCGGTGGAGCCGTCCGGAGGGGCTTAACTTTGTCGTCAACCGAAAGGGCTACGGCAAAACCCGCTATGGAAAGCAGTGAAGCGGCCACAAACACGGATCTGTAGCCGTACGCCGCCCACAATATACCCCCTAGAGCCGGCACGGTCATGGAAACCGCATGGTCCATGGTGATGCCCAGCGAGATCGTAGGGGCGATATCGGACTTATGCTCCGCTATCTTGTTAAGATATGTCGTGCGGGCTATGCGGGTGGCGAACATCAGATTATCGAAGATAAAAAGAAAATAAAGCAGCCATTTGTCCGCCGAAAGCGCGAAGCCGGCACAGATCCCTACAAGTATAACCGCGTCGGCGATGAACATTTTACGCTCGCCGAATTTATCCACAATTATGCCGAAAGCCTGCCTGAAGACCACGCCCAGGAAAGCGGCGGCAAGCATCAGTGCCGCCATAACCGCTGGCGTGACGCCGTAGATCGTCACCAGCACCCACGGCGCGAATGTCAGGAAGATCTGCTTCCTGGCCCCGAAAATAATGTTGAGGTAATAAAAATATTTGTATTTAGGGCGGAATACGAAGCGTTTGCCGCCCGGCACGGAATCCTCTCCTCCGGTCTTCACCCGCGCGAAAAGCGCCGCCGAGGCCAGCGCCGCCAGGGCCGCCACGAGGAACGCGGCTTTGTAAACGTATCCCCCCGCCGCTTTGGCCAGCAGCCATATGACGCCGGCGCCCGCTATGGCGGCCAGATTGGCCATCCCGCTTATCTGCCCCAGCCTGCGCCCGTGATTGCCTTCTTTCGCCAATCTCAGGCCCATTACGCTCTCGACCGCCATGTAAAGATGCCCGCCCATGCTCCAGAGCAGCATCCACACCATCATCGTTTTTACCGATGGCGACATGAAGCCTAGCCCCAATACTCCGATTGCGGAAAGAATTCCGGTTATAACGGCCCAGGAACGGATAGGCAGAGCGGCCAGCAGGCCGGTGACGAATATAAGAATGAAGCCGGGGAATTCGCGCGGAAATTCCAGGAACCCCCGCTCCCCGGCGGACATACGGAAACTGTCATTCAGGTAATTATTGAAGGCGGTGGACAGGATGCCGGCGTTGATGCCCAGAAAAAACACTCCGGCGAGAAAGGCCCTGAGGATAGGGTCGGTTTTGTTCCAACGGTCCAACAGACTGCGCATCATTAGAGATTCCCTTCCGGCGCGCCTACGAAATAACCATAAAAACCAACCGCAAAAATCGCTTCCGGCCTATAATCGCGGCTCACCGGAGATATCAGGCTAGTGTGGTGCGTCTCACATATCTTTACATTTGAAGGCTCAGATTTGAGCCGGATGCGAGGCGCGACGAGCGAGCATACCCGTGGTATGTGAGCGAGAAGCAACGAAGAGCCGGCCAAAGATGAGCCTCCCCCCTGGGGGGCTGGCGGGACCCCTTCCGGGGATTACCCGCAGGTGGACACCGCAAAGCGGTTTCCCCTACGCTTTTGGACTGCAACTGCGTCACGAATCGCTTACATAGCCCAGCTATGCCGCGCTCTTCGTTCCTTGTTTCGCTCCAAACCCGGCCAGTCAAAAGTCAAAACATGTGAGACGCACTACACTAATTTCAGCTCAAGAATTCTGTCCACCCTGAAAACGCGCTCGTCTTTGCGGTCGAGGCAGAAACAGTCCATACCCAAAAATTCCCGGTCCATGTAAACCTTATTGCCCAGGCGGAAAGGCTTGACCACCCTGCGGCTCTTTTCATCGCTGGCCTTCAGGTAGGTGATCTCCAGATTCTTCCCGCCGGCTATGGCCTCATTTATCAGCGTTATCTTGTCCGCCAGCGGCAAAACCCGGTCGCTCAACATATACTGATGCCCTGTAATGAACGCGACTACCCGCCGGTCCATAAGAATATCGGACTTGCGCATAGCCCGGGTAAGCGACATACCCTCCATGGAAACGCAGCGGCTTAAGGCCACATACGCCTGCCCGTGGGCGAACATGCCGCGCCCGAAATCTATGACGGCTCTTTCAAAAGTCTTGCCCTGGCTTTTATGGATCGTTATGCCCCAGGCAAGCTTGAGCGGATACTGCCTGAAAACGCCCGCCGTCTCAGCCACGACTTTTCCGGCCTCGGGATCATAACTAAAGTGGAACAGTTCCCAGGCGTGCGGAGACACTTTTTCCAGACTACCGTCGGTTAGACGCACCATAACCCTATCCCCGCTTTCGCCAGGCTCATCCGTGAGATCCACCACCTCGCCCATAGAACCGTTGACCCAGCGGCCGTTGGGTTCATTGTTCAAAAGCATTACCTGGGCGCCTTTTTTAAGGACCAATTCCTCGTCCGCGGGATATGATTCTTTTGAGAAGTCGCCTTCTGTCCGCGCGCGGTAAACGCGTTCTTCGCCCTTAAGAGCGTGAAGATGCGCGGAATTTATTTCATACGCGGCCTTATTGGTTGATAACAGGTGGACGGCATAGCCGTCCCCCTGGCCTTTTTCCAGGACGGCGCCCACCCGCTTATTCAGCGCGGCCAGGTCCCGCCCGGTGGCGGAATTATTCCTGATGGCGTTAAGAATGGTTATAAAAGCGGCGTCTTTCTGCCGGTATACTTTTTCAAGCTCCAGAAACTCCATTTCAAGGTCTTCAAAAATTTTGGCGTTGAAAAAATACGGCCCGGCGTAATGCGAGGAGAAAAGCCCGCGCTCGCTGGAGGAAACAACGGGAGGCAGCTGGTAAAGATCTCCGATAAAGATCATCTGCAATCCGCCGAAAGGGCTTAAGGCCGAGGGGCCGTTTAGACGGAGAAAAGCGTCCACGCAGTCCAGCAGGTCGGCCCTGACCATGGAAACCTCGTCTATAACGATCGCATGCAATTCCCTGTAAATACCGGCGTTGCGGCCTTTTATTTTTTTAACTTTATCCGGAGTGATATCGGGCTTAAACCGGAAGAACGAATGAATTGTCTCGCCTCCGACATTTAGCGCGGCGACCCCGGTGGGCGCCAGCACAACTATGTTTTTGCGTGTATGCTCCCTGAAATACTTAAGCAACGTGGATTTGCCGGTGCCGGCTTTACCTGTGATAAAGACATTTTCCATCGTGCCGTCCAGCAGGTCCAGAGCCTTGCGGAACTGCGGGTTTATTTCTATTTTGGAGGCGTTTTTCGGCATGATAAGAACGGAGGAATCAGACTTTTTAAAGTTTCAGCAGGGCTGATTATACCATTTACCCGTCAGACCGCACCTTTCCAATTATGGATAAATACGGGTCTGGCAGGTTGTATCTATGCGGCGGTTCGTAGCGGGCAGGTATGGGGCTCAAATTTTTAATGGATGAAAAATATGCGGCTTAAAATAAGACCGGCACAGTTTACTGAGCTTTCCCTGTTAGGTTGATGTTCTGGAGGCTCAGATTTGTACCGGATGCGAGGCGCGACGAACAAGCATGCCCGTAGGCCTGTGAACAAGGAGCAACGAAGCAGCCGGAAAACGGACAGCCAGCACGTCAACCTAACAGGGAAAGCTCAGTAGGATGAGAATGCCGGGAGGCGGGCCCGCCCCCCGGCATTATTTCCGCTTAGCAGCAACCACAGAATTCCCTGCAAGCTTTGATCAGGGCTTTAAGGGAACTGGTTTTGGATGGGTCCTTTGCGCTAATATCCACCTGAATGCCTTTTGGCGTTTCCGTCACCTTGCATTCAAGCTGTTCGCAAAGTTTTTTCGCATCCTTTCCGCAACAGTTCAGCATATGCATCACCTCCTTTGTTTTAGTGTTCGACAATATTAGAACAATCTGGATAAAAAATTTTATTTCAAAAAATCCTTTATTGACTCCACAACCTCCTCGTTTATCCGGCAGCGGTACATCTGCCCTTCTCTTTCACAGGTGATCAATCCCGCGTTTTGCAGTTCTTTGAAATGATGCGAAATAGTGGAGCGTGAAAGCTGCATACAACCACAAACCTTCGTGAAGGCCTTCTCTATACAGCAACGGGAAGCGTCCTCGGCGGGGATGACCGCTTCCCCCTTCGCTTTTTTCCAGTGCCCGTAGATAACCATAAATATTTTAAGCCGCTGCTCATTGGAGAGCGCTTTGAATATTTTAGAATAGTTCGATGGTTTCATAACAATAATATAGCATCTCTTCAGGATAGTTGTCAACCCTTGTCGCAGTAAATTTAAGGAATTCGATACCCATCTTTGGAGTAGAATGCTTTGATTTCTCCCCAGTTTTCCTTTGCTATAATATGCTCATGGACCTAAAGAAGGCTCTGACGCTGATAGTGGCGGAGTTCGAGAAGAACGATGTGCACTACGCCATTATAGGCGGATTCGCTATAGGCGCTCTGGGGATCCCCCGGAGTACCATAGACCTTGATTTCCTCGTTCCCGCTGACGCGCTTCACAAGGTTGAGGCTATAATGCTTGCGATGGGCTACAAAAAAGTTTTCTTCTCCGAAAACGCCTCACAATATGTCTCCCCCTCCGCGGAAATGGGTGAAGTGGATTTTCTCCACGCTTTCAGGCCTATCTCCATAAAAATGTTGGCCGAAGCGGAAACCGTCCCGGTCTTCGGCAAAGATGCCAGGGTAAAGGTACTTAAGGCTGAAGATATAATCGCCCTTAAACTACAGTCAATAAGCAATAACCCCGCCAGACTGGCAAAAGACAATTCCGACATAGAAGAATTGATGAAATTAAGGGAATTGGACTGGGAAATCCTAAAAACCTATTTTGAACTCTTCGACATGGGCAAGCGCTTCCTGGAGCTGCGGGATAAATATGGCGGAAAATAAAAAAAACCTGTTTTTCACCGACTCCATAAATGATGATATGGAGTGCATGGCCGAAAACAGAAAAACCTTTTTAACCGTGGACGGCAAATATGATGCCGCCGCCTGGCTTGAATTCGCCACACAGTTCAACCAATACATGGGGCACGCCCGCCGCCCCTTCACCCCGATCACCGGCAAAACCTTCAAGCTTTGACTTGCTCAACTTCTCACATTAAGTAAGTAAAAGAATCGGCAGCATCCCTTACCACCAAGATCGTCAGCCAGGGACGTAATTATTAAGTTATTAAAAACCGTCCCCAATATCCCATTATTTGTAAAAAACAATTCGTTTTAATTTATTTTTCAGGTCGCATGTTCCGCTAAAATTGTCAGGATCCCCGCGCAGTGGGAAATTTGCTCATAAGCGGCGCGCAAACCACTACCCGTCAGTAAAGGCAGCAGGTTCTCCGCCACCATATATATCTCGCTGTCATCCCACTTTTCACCCGCCTTTTTTCTGCAGGCTGACAGGTCCGGCGCGGTTTTAAAAGCGACATCCGCCAGTATTATCATTCCGTTTCTCTTCAGATTGCCCGAGAGGGATTTCAAAAAAGCGGCTTTCCCGGAGTCATCCAGATGATGAAAAGCATAGGCTGAAATAATGTAATCGAACTTCCTCGCCTTTATCTCCAGCGGCAGGCCGGAACTAAAATCAAAAAGCTGAAACTCCGCCTGGGGCATTCTTTTCCGCGCGAGCTCCAGCATTTTAGCTGAAAAATCCACGCCGCATATCCTGGCCCCGGCCGCGTAGAAGCCGGCGATGAATTTGCCCGTGCCCACGCCTATATCCAGAATTTCCGCGCCGCCCGGAGTTTTAACCATGCTTTTCACGCGTTCCAAAACGCGGCGGTAACCGGCAAATGGATATTCCCCGGAAACGTCATCCGAAGCTACATTTTTATCATACCTTTCCGACCATTTGTCAAACCCATTATTATCAAGCATACATAAAGTTTACGAGTTTTAACAACCCGCGCAAAACGCGCACTGTTTCCGGCGTTATGGATGGAACAATGGTCCTTAAATTATAATAGGACACCGCGAATTAGGCATTGTTGTGCGGCATAGCCGGAACAAATCCACCCCGGCGGCACGGGGCGCTTTATTTGGCGAACTCTGCCCTTTTGGCTGTACGATTATGGGCCTTTGGAGCCTTGACGTAAATGACGCCGTATATTAAACTCTATTAGGGTAAATAAATTTATTTTAAAAGGGAACATAAGATTAGACTGCGGAGAACGAAAATGATAAAAAAATTCATCGGGCTGGCGGCGGTTTTGTTTACGGTAAGCGCCGGTTCCTGGGCCCAGGATGTGGATTTTACGCAGGCAATTAATTCGCGCAAGATGATGAACCAGGCTGATAAGGTTTCCTCCGGCGTACCTTTACCCGCGGCGCCTTACAAGATAGATATTCCGGGGCTTTTCAAAGATTTCACTTTCACATTCGATTCGGATGTGCCGGTAAAAATCCAGACGCAGACCCGCAAAGACCTGGCGTTTATCCAGTCCGTTAAGGGAACATCGGTCTCAAGTCTTCACAAAAAGATCTTCGGGCAGGTGGCTGGCGCGGATTATACGCGTTTTTTTAATACCCGGATCACGGGTATCGGCATGGATGACTGCGGAAGCCCCATAGCGGTAGCCTGCGTTATTCCATATTCCGATTCTTCAAAAATGTGGCTGACGCAGAACTATATCAAGTTCAGCCATCCGCAGATAGCCAGGATAATGGTCGTTTTTCACGAAACCCGGCACACGGAATCGAATAACGGCAATTGGCGCCACGCCACCTGCCCAAATCCTTTCACGGATGAAAATGGACAAGCTATTCATAGCATCTGGACCGGCTCTTCGCTCGCGGGCGAAAGCGGTTGCGACCGGACTCCGCTTGGCTCTTATGGTTCATCAATGATAATGCTCAAGAATATACAGAAGTTCTGTTCAAACTGCACGGACAAGGTACGTATGGACGCCGGCATTTACGCGGACGATCAGTTTAAACGGATAATAGATCCCGGCGCCAAAAAAGCTATACGGGAAGATCTGTATAAATGAAAAAAGTCGTTTTAACCGCCGGCGCGCTTGCCGCACTGTCGCTTTTTATCCGGCTGATCGCAGATTCTTTCTTTGCAACCAGACATTCGGAAAGCGTGGAGTCGTCCGCGCTCCCCGCGCCGATTCTTAAAACTAAATCGGATATATGGCATAAAGCCTCTTCGATAACCGGGCCGGAAACAACGCCTCCGGGATTTGCTCCCGAAACTAAGGCGGATGGCGCAAAAGCGCCGGAACAGGCTGTTCAGGCTAAGGGACCGGAGCCGCGGGCCGAAAGAGCTGAAGCCGAACCGTTAATAAAACTCAAGACGCTTGAAAACATTCTTGAGTCGAAAGACGACAACGATTCCAGGCTGGATAGCGATTTCAACAATCTCTCCCCGGAAACCAAACGTCTTTTCCGCCAGGAATACCGGCGGATGCCTTCGGAAAACCACAATGAGCGCGGGACGATAATTTACCTCCTGGGGCGGAACCTGAAATCCGCTGAGGACTGGATGTTCCTGCGTGAAGTGGTGAGCGAACCCGCGTGCCTGAGCCTGGCCGACTGTTCGAAAGAGATAAAATCCGAAGATGACCACCGTGCTTTGGGCAACGAGGTAACGCTGGCTTATCCGAGTCTGGTAGCCTTGAAGCAAACGGAACGGTTTTTGGAAGAGGCGCTTAAGGCGGGCCGGGGGGCTTTATCCGCCCCGGCGGCAAAGGAGGCGGCGGAAGTGATTCATGCCGCGAAAAGTTCCAAGGTTCCCATTGTGGCTAAAACGGCCGCCGAGCTTGAACAGCGGTTTTAACCCCTTCCGGAAAAATTTCATCAGAGACAAAATTTGGCTATAATTTAGCCTATAGCCGCGCCGCCGGCTTGCCGGCGGGCCGTTAACAATGTTTATCTAACGGCTTAAAATATGAACATATCCCGGTTTAAGATAGCGACGATCCTGCTTCTGGCTTTCGGGCTGGGCGCGGGCGGCTTCGCCTATGTTAAGTATAAAAAATTTTCCGAGTACCTCATAAACCGGATTAATCTCCAAACCGGAAAAAAACTGGGCCGGCAGATAAAATTCAAAAGGATCGCGTTCTCGCCCCTGAAGGGCGTGGTGATAGACGAACCATGTGTTTCCCGCGCGCCTGATTTTTCAAAAGGGATCTTTTTCTGCGCCCGCCGGGCCGTCATCCGGCCGGAAATTGCGCAACTAATGCGCAACCGGCTGTATTTTTCCAATGTGGAGCTTACGGATCCCGTGATAAAGATCAGAGAGGCCGGCGGCAAATGGGATTTTGACGACCTGCTGGCGCTTTTACCCACTACCTCAAAGGGGCTCCATATAACCTGGAACGCCAGGAAACTGAGCGTTACGGGCGCGAAACTGGAAGTGGATATCGGCTCCTCCGGCAGATCAATCGCCATCGAGAACGCGGATATCACCCTGCTGCATTACTCCGCCCTGGCCGGGAACTTCGAGCTGAAGCTGAACGGAGACCTGAAAACCGTCCTGAACGGCCAGCTCCTCACGGCGAAAACTTTTTTCAAGACAGAGCTTAACTTCGAGTACGCCGGTCTTACCGCCGCGTTCGGAGCTGTCCAATTCACCGGCGCGGCCCTAGGCGCGGCCACCCTAAAAAAAGCTTCGCTGAACTGGGAGATCTTCAATATCAACAAACCGGCGCCGGAAAAGAATTATACCGCCGGACTCAAAGCCGAGGGATTGTTCATACCCGCCCAGAGCGGCGCCGTAAAACAATCGGTGAATTCCGCGATGGAATTGCTCTCCTCGGTTATAGGCAAAACGACCCCGCGTGTTGAAGACATAGAAATGGACGATCTGACGCTTGACTTCACCCTGAATGACGGTGTCCTATGCGTTAAACGGCTGGACCTAAACACCAATTTCCTGAATGTGAGGGACGAGTACGAACTCAACGGACCGGCCCGCACGGTGAATATACGTTTCGCTGCGCAGATAGGAGACAACCGTCTTGATCTCACCGCTAAAGGCCCCATGGACCGCCCCGATATACTGCCGGCTATGTCCGTAACACTGAACCGCAAACTTACGGAGGCCATCCGAGGCATCAACGCCGCCCTGCTCAAGATATTCCCGATATTGGAAGGAGAAAACAATGTCTAAAAAAGTCATCATCATCGGTAGCGGACCAGCCGGTTATCCCGCAGCGCTGCGGCTTAAGGAACTGGGCGCCGAACCGGCCATAGTCGAATCCTGGGACTTCGGCGGCACCTGCCTTAACCGGGGCTGCATCCCCTCAAAAGCCTTTCTGGACACCGGCCATCGCATTCACGCCTTTGAAGGGCTGCGCAAATTGCTGAAGGAAGGTTCCGGAGTCAATTTCTCGCCCGACATGCTGGACTGGGATAAAATAAAAGCCCGCCGCGCCGAGGTAATAGCTAAACTGCGGACTTCGCTTGAAAAGGGTTTTCAAGCGAAGAAAATAGAAGTTATACGGGGCAGAGCATCGTTCTCCGGACCGAATGAAGTAACGATAACCGGACCGCATGGCGAAATAAGGCGGCAATTCGACGCCGCCATACTCGCCGCCGGCACCCGCCCCGCATTCCCGCCCCCTTTCAGAGATTTTGCCGGACAACTTACGGATTCCGACCGCATATTCGACCTTCCCGCCAGGCCCAAGTCTCTCCTGATAGTCGGCGCCGGAGTAATAGGCCTTGAATTCGCATGCTTCTTCAACGCCATGGGCGTACAAGTAAGCGTACTTGAAATACTATCGGACCTGCTGGCCGGAGAGGACCCGCAAGTGACGCGCGCGGTGCGCGCTTCATTTGAAAAGCGCGGCATAAAATTCCACTTCGGTAAAAAGGCCTCGAAAATAACCGTAACCGGCGGACGCAAAACGGTGCAACTGGAAGACGGAAGCAACCTGGAGGCCGATGAAATACTTGTGGGCGCGGGCCGCGCGGCGGACCTCGCCGGCATGGGCCTTGAGACGCTGGGCCTGCCGTGGGACAGGAAAGGCGTGAAAGTGAACGAATTCATGCAGACCGCCGTGCCGCAGATCTACGCGGCGGGGGATATTAACGGCATTTCCCTGCTGGCGCATTCCGCAAGCCGCCAGGGCGAAATAGCGGCGGAAAACATTATGGGCGCAAAACACACATTTGACGCGGATATCGTGCCTAAATGCGTTTACTCCTGGCCTGAGGTGGGCACGGTGGGGTTAAATAAGGCCCAGGCGGAGGCAAAAGGCCTTACGGTAAAAACTTCGCGGGCTTTTTACGCGGGCATCGGCAAAGCCGTTGCCTCCGAAGAAACCGAGGGTTTCGCCCAATTGGTCTTCAACGCGGCGGACGAAACGGTTCTGGGCGCGCAACTGGTGGGCGGCCCGGCAACCGAACTGATACACGTCATAGCGCTGGCGGTAAAGCTTAAGCTCAAACGCGCCGACCTGAAAAGCATCATCTACGCGCACCCGACCATGGCCGAAGCGATACACGAAGCGCTGAATAAATAGTACTGCGACAATGAAGATTCTCTCCTGGAACGTAAACGGATACCGCTCGGCCCTTGCCAAAGGTTTCAGGGAGTTCCTGGCCGGCTGCGGGGCGGAGATCGTAGGTCTGCAGGAGGTCAAAGCCGCGCCGGAACAACTGAAAGCGGAGGACCTGGCTTTGCCGGGCTATCAATCCCGCTGGTGTCCGGCCGAACGCAAAGGTTACAGCGGAGTAGCGGCTTTCTTCCAAAAAGCCCCTGTGAAAGTGACTTGCGGCCTTGGTGAACACCGATTTGATTCCGAGGGCCGGGTGATAACCCTGGAATATAAGCATCTCTATTTCCTGAACGTCTATTTCCCTAACGGCGGCGCGGGACCGGAGCGCCTTAAATACAAACTGGAATTCTATGAAACTTTTTTCGCGCATATAGAGAAACTCCGCGCGACCGGCAAGCCCGTCATCTTCTGCGGGGACGTCAACACCGCCCACAAGGAGATAGATCTTGCGCGCCCGAAAGAGAATGAGAAAAATTCCGGCTTCATGCCCATAGAGCGCGCCTGGCTGGATAAAATAACCGGCGAAGGCTGGGTGGACACTTTCAGAATATTCAACCGCGGCGCGAACAACTACAGTTGGTGGGATTACAAGACCCGCGCCAGGGAACGGAACGTGGGTTGGCGGATAGACTATTTCTTCATAAACACGGAAGCCAAAGCAATAGTCAGGAACGCCTTTATCCTCCCGGAGGTCCTGGGCTCCGATCACTGCCCCGTGGGAGTGGAATTGAATCTATAGCCCAAATTACCCAACCCCAATGCGCGGATCCAACATAAATCGCTCTTTGAGCTCTGTGGATACGAATTACGGATTTTCAAAGGAAAGATTTATTATATATTTCTTTTAAAATCGTATAAGGTTTATTAATACCGCCGTTTCTTGCCCAAGCGGCCTTATTTTGTTAAATTATATCAATAGGACTTCCGTAACATTCCAGCATAATCCATAACGAAAGCCCTCGGAGGAAAGATGACCACCGCGACTACCGTAAGAAAGACAGTTTTAAACGATACCATGAGGAAAGCCGGGGGGAAAATGGTGGATTTTCACGGCTGGGAACTGCCCATACAGTTCGAAGGCATACTGAAAGAGCATGCGGCCGTCAGAAATTCCGCGGGAATCTTCGACGTCTCGCACATGGGCCAGATCTTCGTCACGGGCCCGGACAGCTTCAAGCTTCTGCAGAAAACCAACGCCAACGACCTGCGCAAGGCTACGGTCGGCAAAGGCGTTTACTCCCATCTGCTGAATGAAAAAGGCGGCTTAGTGGACGACATAATAGCCTTCTGCCTGGCGCTTAACCGCTACCTGGTGATAGTCAACGCCACCACCAGCACAAAGGATTTCAACTGGATCTCCGGGAAGGCCGGCAAGACCAACGTTAAAGTGGAAAACAAGAGCGACGATTACTCCATGGTCGCGGTACAGGGCCCCAACGTGCCCAGGATGATGGAGATCTTCGCCCCGGAAGCGGTTAAGCTGCCGCGCTTCGGCATAGTGGAAAAAAAGATTTTCGGAGAAGACTGCTTCATCAGCCGCACCGGTTACACAGGCGAAGATGGCTTCGAGATCACCGCACCCCACTCCGTGATAGTGGATATCTGGAATAAAATGATGGAATTAGGCAAACCCTATAACATCGTCCCCTGCGGCCTCGGCGCCCGCGACACCCTGCGCCTGGAGTCGGGCTATCTGCTCTACGGAGCGGATGTGGATGACGACCATACCACCTACGAATCCAATTACGGCTGGGTAGTCTGCCTGGACAAGGGCGATTTTACCGCCAAAAATATTTTAGTTAAACAGAAAGCCGAAGGGGTAAAGCGCAAGCTTACCGGTTTAACGCTCACAGGCGGCGGCGTGCCCCGAACCGGCTGCAAAGTCTTTAAAGGCGGGAAGGAACTGGGTGAACTGGCCAGCGCTACCTATTCGCCTACCCTCAAAAAGGGGATAGGCGTGGGATACTTGTCCGAACCGAACCTGAAGCCCGGAGAAGCGCTGGAAGTGGAAATCCACGGCAAAAGGGTCCCGGCTGAAGTCAGCAAAGTGCCGTTCCACAAAGGCACGGCTTTCACTTTCAAGTTGTAGTTGATTTTTGCGCACACAACGATCCGGGTAACTATCAAGGAGATAAAAACTATGCCTAAACAGGAAGAAGTTAAATATACCAAAACCCATGAATGGATTTCCGTACAGGGCCAGGAAGCCACGGTCGGGCTCTCCGACCACGCCCAGCACGAGATGGGCGATATAGTATTCGTGGAACTGCCCAAGCCGGCCCAGGCCGTTGAGAAGGAAAAACCCTGCGCCGTGGTGGAATCGGTAAAGTCCGCCTTTGACATTTACGCCCCGGTTTCCGGACGTATCTCGGCCTTAAATGAAGAAGCCGCCAAGGAACCCGCGCTCATAAACCAATCCCCCATGGACAAGGCGTGGCTTTTCAAGATAACGCTCTCCAATCCCGACCAGGTAAAAGACCTGATGGACTGGAACGCCTACCAGGACTTCGTGAAGCAGGCGACGCACTAATAAAGAAGCGCGGGGGCTGGAGCGAGGAGTTCGGAGACGGCTGATATTTTCAGATCTTTTTCCGCGCTCGGCGCCGGTTGTTCTCAACCCTATATCAGGAGTTCACAAAAATGTTCATCCCAACCACACAAAAAGACCAGGAGGAAATGCTTAAAGCCATAGGGGCTTCCTCCATCAAAGAACTGCTCAAACAAGTTCCCGCGAAGTATCTGTACCCCGCTTTTGACCTGCCTGAGACTTCTCTCGACGAGCAGCAGACGGCCAGGCGTATGAAAAATCTCGCCGCGGCCAACGCGCCGGTTTTGAGTTTCCTGGGCGCCGGCGCCTACGAACGGTACATCCCCGCGGCGGTAAAGGCCCTGATCTCCAGGGGCGAATATCTGACCGCCTACACCCCTTACCAGGCCGAAGCCAGCCAGGGCATCCTGCAGACCATTTACGAGTATCAGAGCTCGGTTTGCGCCCTTTACGCCATGGACTGCGCCAACGCCTCCATGTACGACGGGGCAAGCGCTTTTGGAGAAGCCGTGCGCGCGGCCGTGCGCGTAACCGGCAAAAAGAAAGTGCTGTGCCAGGAAACCCTGAACCCGCAGTACCTGGAAACTCTCAAGACTTACTTTGCCAACTCGAAAGATTACCAATTCATCACAGTACCGCAAAAGGACGGCCTCATGGATGCGGACAAACTCGCCGCCATGCTGGACGCCGACACAGCCTGCGTGGCCTTCCAGACCCCCAACTTCTTCGGGCTGATGGAAGACGCGCACAAGATCTCCCAAACAGCGCACTCCGCCGGGGCGCTCGTAGTGGCGGCGGCCGACCCGGCCAGCCTGGGCCTGTTCTCGCCTCCGGGCGAATACGGCGCGGACTTCGCGGTAGGAGAAGGCCAGGCCCTGGGACTCCCCTTAAGCTATGGGGGCCCGTACCTCGGGATCTTCGCCTGTAAAAAGGAATATGTCCGCCAGATGCCGGGCAGAATAGCCGGCATGACCAAAGATAAGGACGGAAAACGCGGCTTCGTGCTCACGCTGCAGGCCCGCGAACAGCACATACGGCGGGACAAAGCCGCCTCGAATATCTGCTCCAACGAAGCCCTCTGCGCTTTAAGCGCCACGATCTACCTGGCCCTGCTCGGCCCCGAAGGCCTGAAAGAACTGGGCCTGGCCAACGCCAGGGCCGCGGCGTTCACCGCCCAAAAACTGGCTTCCGTCAAAGGCGCGGCGCTCAAATTCAAGGCCCCTTTCTTCAACGAGTTCGTGCTGGATGTTTCATGCGACGCGGCCCGGCTCAGGGAGAAAGTGCTGGCAAAAGAGCGCATCGACATCGGCCTGCCGCTCAAGGATCTTTACCCCGCCCTGGGCCCGGGCGCCCTGCTCGTCTGCGCCACCGAAACAAAAACCGAGGACGACATTCTCAGACTTGAAAAAGCGCTGAGGGAAAACATTTAATATGACGACCCATACACCGGCCGAAACCACAAAAGACGCGGTAAAGAACGCCGCCGGACTTCCGTCCTCCGGGCATGCGGCCGATATCGGCAAACCGGACAACCGCTTGAGCATTGAAAAATCCGATCCCGGCAGGCGCGGGATCGCTTTCAAGAATCTCCTGCCCGCCAAACAATCCGGCGGTTCCTCCTCTGGCGAAAAGGCCGCGGGCGAAGTTCCCGCGGGCTTCGCCAGGAAAACCGCCCCGAAGCTCCCCGAACTTTCAGAGCTCGACGTGGTGCGCCATTACACCAGGCTTTCAAAAATGACCTTTTCCGTGGACGCCAATTTCTATCCGCTGGGTTCCTGCACCATGAAGTACAACCCGAGGATAAACGAGGAAGCGGCCGCGCTGGAAGGTTTCGCCGGCCTCCACCCCCTGGCCCACGACAAGTCCGCGCAGGGCACCTTGGAAATGCTTTATGACCTGGAAAAAAGGCTAACCGCCCTGTGCGGCATGGACGCTTTCACTCTCCAGCCGGCCGCCGGCGCGCACAGCGAATTCACAGGCCTGATGATAGCGAAAGCCTATTTCGAAAAACTCGGCGATAGCGCGCGCACGGAAATAATCTGCCCCGACTCCGCCCACGGCACTAACCCGGCCACGGCCGCCATGCTGGGCTTCACCCCCGTGAACATAAAGTCCGGCCCCGACGGGCGGTTAGACCCGTCCGATCTGAAGGTGCATCTGAGCGGCAAAACAGCGGTGCTCATGCTTACCATACCCAATACCCTGGGAATATTTGAGTCCCGCATAGAAGAAATAGCCGAAATGGCGCATAAGGCCGGCGCGCTCGTCTATATGGACGGGGCCAATTTCAACGCCCTCATCGGCCTGGTAAAACCCGGGGACCTCGGCGTGGACATCATGCACATCAACACGCATAAAACTTTTTCGACCCCCCACGGCGGCGGCGGCCCAGGCGCCGGCGGGATAGGCGTAAAAAAACGCCTGGAAGAATTCCTGCCGGTGCCCCGCGTAGTTAAGAGCGGCGGCGCTTACTCTACGGATTACAACCAGCCTCATTCCATAGGCAAGGTAAAGGCTTTCTTCGGCAATGTCGGCGTGCTGGCGCGCGCGTACGCTTATCTGCTCATGCATTCAAAAAAAGAGCTGGCCGGGATAGCCGAGAACGCCATCCTGAACGCCAATTATATGAAAAGCCGTTTGCAAGCCGTTTACCCGGCCCACTCCAAGGAGTACTGCATGCACGAATGCGTATTGACCCCGCCGGATGAGCTGACAGCTAAAGGCTTGAAAACCCTGGATATCGCCAAGCGGCTGCTGGACTACGGCTTTCACGCGCCCACGATCTACTTCCCGCTCATCGTCCATGAAGCCATAATGATCGAGCCCACGGAAACAGAATCCAAGGAGACGATGGATTCCTTCGTGGAAACCATGCTCGCGATAAAGAACGAGGGGGCTTCCACACCGCAGCTGCTTAAGGACGCGCCCCACACCCTGCCGGTCAAACGTCTGGACGAAGTACAGGCCGCCCGGCAGCCGAATCTGCGCTGGTAAAAACCGGACGTAAGCTTATTAGTTCGGTACACACTAAAAGTTGTTTAGCTGCCCAGCCGCCTAACTGTCCCGCTGTCTAGCAAGAGATGTGCCATGGATAAAGGCCTTATCATCGAAACCCATCCCTTAACCGCCTGTGAGCAAATGGCGGCGGACGAAGTCCTTTGTGACACCCTCCTTTCCGCGCATACCCTGCGCTTTTATAACTGGAGCGGGCCAGGAGTGACCTTCGGCTATTCCCAGCGCATAGCGTCGGTCCGTTCCGGGATAGGCCCGGAAAAGGCGGCCCTGCCCCTGGTGCGCCGGCCGACCGGGGGCGGCATAGTTTTCCATGAGAGCGACCTGACGTTTTCTTTCGTATTCTACCAGCCCGGCGCTTATTTTGAACCGGCCAAGACATATGACCGGCTGCACAGGGCCATTACCGGCGCCTACGCGCAGGCGGGAGTCAGCTTTGAACTGCTTAACGAAAAAACTCCGGATTACAGGACCAATAACCCGGTAATGGCCTGCTTTGCCAAGCCGGTAAATCTGGATATTTTGTATAATGGAAAAAAAGTGCTTGGCGGGGCCCTGCGTAAGTTCGGCGACCACATGCTTTACCAGGCCTCTTTCCAGGCTCCTGACGCGAGGACCAATTCAGGCTTTCACAGGAACGTCATAATTAAAGCCCTCGGAACGGAATACGGGCTTTCGTGGCGCAGTTCCGGATTCACGGGGCGGGAAACGGAAAAGTTAAAAGCGCTGGCGAAAACAAAATACGGCGCAAAAGAATGGAACGAGAGGATATAAAAACGGTTGTTGGCGGTTGGTAGTTAGCGGTTAGAAACAAATAATTCACCGCCACCATCTATTATTTACCGACACTACCAACCACGAAAGAATCATTTAAGGAGAAAATCCCATGATCGCATTCGTATTATGCAAGCTGGTGGCGGGTCTTGAGCAGAAGGCGATACAACAGATCAAAAGCGTCCGCGGCGTGAAGGACGTCTATCTGACCTTCGGAGGGTGGGACGCGGTTTTGGTGGCGGAATCGGACACTATCGACAAGCTCAGCGGCCTGATAGTACGGGAGGTCCGCGGCATACATGGCGTGCAGACCACCGAAACGCTTGTCACGACCAACTTATAGGCCAAGGCTTACTGGTCCGCGGTCTGAAATACCGTTTAAAATTGCCTATTGAAGTAAATTAGGAGCTTAATGGAAAACACAGGTTTCGCGATCCCCGCCGACAAACTCGTGCTTATAGTGGACGATGACGAAGCGGTCAGGGATCTTATAGAGTTCGTGATTAAAAAAGAAGGATTCAGGGTGGATAAAGCCGTGGATGGGGAGGAAGCGCTCAAAAAAGCCCGGCAGGTTTCACCAGACATCATTCTACTGGACCTCATGCTGCCCAAATTCGGGGGATTCGAGATCCTGCGGGAACTCCAGAGCGACGAGACCGTTAATATCCCGATCGTTATCATAACGGGCAGATACACCGACCGCTCCACCTCCGACATGATAAAGCAGGAACCCAATGTCAAGGACTTCATAGAAAAACCCGTGAAACCCCAGGCGCTGGCGGCGGTGGTGCATAAGATCCTTAAGACCCAGCCGCCCGGGAAAAAACCCGGCATTTAGCGTTATTGAGCCTCACATACCCCCGGCTTCCGCGCGTTATTTTTAATGCCAGTGAAATTAAAACACCTTTTGTTATCCTTTTGCGCGGTGATTTTCATCATTTCCGCCGCATACCTGGACCTGATGTTCCGGGCCAAAAGCGCTTATCTGGAAGGCGAAAAATACATGGCCTGGAGCAAAGATTCCGCGCTTAAAAAAGATTTTTTAGACAAGATATTTTCAGCAAAACTCAAGGCTCTTGAGGCCGAAAAGTCCGCGAACCGCATAACCGAAGATGCCTTCGAGGATAAAAAAGACACGCTTCTGGCGGAAAAAACCTTTAAAACAGGTGAAAGTTCTGCCAAATACGCCTATATCTGGTACAAGACCGCCGGGACATATTTCTCACCCCCTGTAACGCGTTGGACCCGGCTCGCGCGCCAGAAAGCGCCGGAGGCGCTGGCGTTGTGGAAAGCCGAACTTAAAGCCGGGAAAACGGAATTCAAGGACTATCAGATTGAGTAGAACCGGCGGCACAAACGCTCTTGTGAGTCCCAAGGTTTTTGCCGGCCTGATGATCTCGCCGCTGACGGCGGCCGCGGCTTTCGCCACCGCCACCCTTACCCTCTCCGCGCTTGCGCGTATCCAGGCATCCCTGCCCCTCCTGATAGGGGCCGCGCTTTACTGCCCCCTGCATTTTTATCTGCCTGTAAGCCGGTTTTTTTATGTCCTGGCCCACGAGTTGAGCCACGCTCTGGCGGCGCTAGTCAGCGGAATTAAGATAAAAAAAATAAACATCGGGAAAAACGGCGGATATGTGGTAATGAACGCCACTAACGCGTTCATCTCGCTGGCGCCATATTTTATCCCTTTTTACGCGCTGGCTACGGGCGTGGCCTATGTGCTGGCGGCTTTTTTCTGGAATATGGCGCCCTACCGGCCATTCTTCACAGGCGCCACCGGATTTTTCCTGGCTTTCCACCTGATGCATACCGGAGATATTCTTACAGGCCCGGTGCAGAGCGACTTAAAAAAGGCCGGCGGGGTTTTGTTTTCTTTTTCCATGGTCGTGCTGCTTAACAGCCTGTGCCTGGCGCTGACGCTAAAACTAATATTCCCCCACTTCATCTCGCTCAGGAGCTACGCCGCAAGCGTCTGGACCGGAGCCGGCGCTATAGCCGGCTGGCTGTTCGCAGCGGCCTCATATGTCGTTAGGAGCCTTGATACTGCTAAAATATATCTGGGCCGGTAAATTATGAAACGATCCAGAGCGATGAAAATATTAAAGCAGATAATCCTGAGGATAATATTCCTCCCCCTTATCTTCGCCTTCCTGCTGCTGGTGACCGGCACTATCATCTTGCATACCATGTTCACGGCGCGCGACCTGGAAGCCGTCGTCACCGACCAGCTCCAGGGATTTTTCAAAAGGCCGGTCCATATAAACTCCGCCAAGATGTCCTTCACCGGAGAGATCAAGATAAAAGGGCTGCAGGTGGTTGAGCCGGGGCCGGAGGCGATGAGCTTTGTGACCGCCGACTACATCTACGCCACCTACCGCCTTGCGCCGCTTTTAAAACGCAACATCGTTATAGACAGCGTGGTTCTGGTCTCTCCCAAAATAGAACTTATAAAACATTCTTCCGGAAGCTGGAATTTTTCGGACATCCTTGAAGCTTACAAACGGCCTTCCGCCAATAAAAACCGCCTGAACAAAATAACCACGGCCGAAATAAAGGACGGCGTAATCAGCGTCCGCTATCCGGGGGAACGCTACTCTTTTGAGAACGTCAGCCTCACTCTCAAGGATTTCGAACCGAACGCGGACACCCCTTTCTACCTGTCGGTGTTTTTCAAGCGCAAAACCCTGGGCAAGGATCTGGGGGGCCGGATCTACGCCGAAGGCGCCGTTAACTTCAGAGGTTTCAACATGGACCTCGCGGAAGTCAAAGATCTTTCGCTCACGTTTTCGGCCCTGAACAAGTCTTTTAAGGCCGAAGGCGGGATAAAGAATTTCAGGCGGCCCGAGATCCAACTGACGGCCCGCGCCGAAAGACTGTCCGACTACGACCTGGCGCCTCTTTTCAAGAGTCCCTACAACTTTTCCCTGCCGCCCGCCCGGTGGACGTTGAAAGCCAAAATGACGGAGGACAAGACGCTTAACATGTCGCTGGACGTAAATCCGCCGGGCCTGCGGGCTGAAGGATGGCTCAAGTTCAGCAGCAACACCGCCACCGTCTATGATTTTAATATCTTCACACCGCCTTTCAGCCTGGCGGAACTTAAAAAGATGGCCAGGGACCTGCCTTTGGCCGAAGCCTCCGGGATAGCCCAGGTCAGGGTGGGGGTAAACAACAAGCAAGGCAAGTTCACGCTGTCCAAAATCATTCTGACTTCGAATAAAGCCAACTTCCTGTACAAGAATCTGCATTTCGACGGCCTCAATCTTTCCGCCCTTTTCTCTGAAAGTTTCAAGAACAACTATCTTAATGTCCAGGACGGCAGGCTGATGATGTCCAAGTACGCGCTGACGGGGCTGAAGATCAACACCCAGCTTTCCCCCGAAAAATTTACGGGAGAATATTCGGCCCGCTGGGACGGGGCCCCGTTGAAAGGCAGGCTTACGATACTGAACCCTCTCACAGATAAAAAAACCGCTTATTTCACCGGCTACTCCAACCGCCTGGACATCAAAGAAGGGCGGGACTTCCTGCTGGAAATAAAAAAAGTCCGGACGAAGAAAGCTTCCCCCCTCTATGAATCCAAACTGGCCTGGATCAAGACGGTCAAAAACTCCATACCCTCCGGCTTCGCGGTTTTCCGCCTGCTCTACAAGGCCGACTTCCTTAAACACGAATATTTCTCCGCTAACAACTTCTACCTCACAGCAAACCTGAGAGACATAACCGGCCGGCTGGAAAAACTGAAAGGGGACGTTTCCATAAAATCCGGCGGAGGAACCTTCTACGACGTGCAGCAGACTTCGGAACAGGACCGGATCTACTACATTTTCTAGCCCCCGATCCTCACCATGTACCGCCTCAACAGAATGGGCGCGCTCAAGTTCGGCTACAAATTGAACGATGTGAACTTTAACTCCATCGGAGGCGAATATACGCTGGACTCCGGCAAAATTAATATCCGTAATTTCTACATGGCCGGCAAGGAGTTTTCCATCTACACTACCGGCACTTTGGACCTGGCGAACGAGAATATTAAGTTAAAAGTTTATACAATATCAGATAAGTATTATTCCATGGGCAGCCTGCCGGAGACTCTAACCGATGCCAGCGGGAAGCCGGCCCTGGCTTTCACGATAGAAGGCAAAATAAATAAGCCGACTATCAACATGATGAGTCCAAAGGAAGCGGGCAGTATCATAGCGGAAGCCATAAAGAAGGGCGTTGGGATAGATTCGGCGAAAATAGATGAATTTGCGGCTGGAGGTAAATAGCAATGTCTAAACTGGGAAAATTTGACGTGGTAGGTCTGCTTCAGGAGCACGGCGCGATTTTAAACGGACATTTCCAGCTCCCTTCCGGATTCCACACGCAGACCTATATCCAGACCTCGCTGGTAATGCAGTACCCCAACCTGGCGCAGAAAGTGGCCAAGGAGATGGCTTCAAAATTCCCCCAGGAGATAAACGTGGTGATCTCCCCCTCGGTAGGCTCCATGAGCATAGGCCAGGAAATAGCCCGCGTTAAAAAAGCCCGCTCCATCTTCACCGAGCGCATAAACGGGGTGATGGTCCTCAAGAGGGATTTTAAGATAGCAGAAGGCGAACGCGCGCTCATCGTGGACGATGTATTGAACACCGGCCGCCTTTGCTCGGAAGCCATAAACCTGGCCAGAGGCTACGGCGCCAAGGTAATCGGCGTAGTCGCCATCGTGGACCGTTCCACCTCCGATCTGTCTCTTAACGTGCCGGTCCGAGGCCTTATCTCTTACCCGCTGCAGCTTTTCACTCCCGACAACTGTCCGCTCTGCAAACAAAAGATGCCCCTTACCATACCGGGATCCACGGTCCATCACACGCACTCCGAACAGGCGTAAGGCGTCAGGAAGGCGAGGCGCTGAAGGAATCTCTATCCGTTCCGTTTTTCGGTTCAGCCTCGCGCCCTCGGCCATCAGCCTTACGTGCGACTTATTATGAAAACCAAATTTATAGCCCTGCTTTCCGATTTCGGCACCAACGATCCTTTCGTGGGCACAATGAAAGGCGTGATCCTGGCCAAAGCTCCGGCGCTTACGATCATAGACATCACGCACCAGATACCGCCGCAGGACATACAGGCGGCCGCTTTCTATCTGATGGCGGCCATGCCCTACATGCCTAAAAGCACGCTTTTTATTACGGTTGTGGATCCCACGGTAGGCATGGGCCGCGGCATTCTGTGGGCCAAGACCAGGAACCACCAGTTCATAGCCCCTGATAACGGTATTCTGAGCTGGGTGGACGAGCGCGAGAAGATAGAAGAGGTCCGTTTTATAAACAATTCCGCGCTCTTCCTGCCGCGCATCAGCTCCACCTTCCACGGCCGGGACATCATGGCCCCCGTGGCGGCGGCCATAGCCAAAGGCCTTCCGGAGAAAAATATCGGTCCGGTATTGCGGGACTATAGAAAATTCCCTTACCCCCGCCCGAAAAAAACCGGAAACCGGGTCATGGGAAAAGTCATAGCGGTGGACCATTTCGGCAACGCCATCACCAACATCACGCAGCAATATCTCAGCGCAAAATCCATATTCACCGTTGCGGACAGAATAGTCAAAGGCCTCAAACTCACTTACGCCTCCGTAACCGAAGGAGAACCGCTGGCCCTCATAGGCTCCTTCGGCTTCCTGGAGTTTTCGATAAGGAACGGTAATTTCGCCAAAGCATTCGGCGTAAAAGCCGGCAACGACGTTGAAGCGATAATGTCCCTGGATTAGCGGACTATTAACGCCAAAATCGCATTAAAGCCGTTTTTTATTTATAAATAATCGGACAAAACACACGCGGCAATTTAAGGAACACTACCCTATGCAAAAATCAGCGATTAAAACATTGAAACTTAAATTCTCCGGGGAAAGGCGTCTTCAAATGGGCCATCCCTGGATATTTTCAAACGAACTGGAGAAAATAGACACGACCATACCCCCGGGCGAAATATGCGCCGTAGTCAGAGGCTCCGGAGAGCCGGCCGGCATCGGTTTTTTCAACCCCCACAGCCTTATCGCCGTCAGGCTCCTGAAAACCGGAACCCTGGAAATGGAAGCGGATTTCGTCCATGCCAGGCTTAAACGGGCCATGGAGTACCGCAAGAGTATGGGGATCACGGAAAACGGCCGGATGTTTTTCGGAGAGTCCGACGGCCTGCCGGGCCTGGTAGTGGATAAATACTCGGATATTCTGGTGGTGGAAATAATTTCCGCCGGCGCCGAGACGCTTAAGGATGAGATAACCAAACACCTGCGCGCAATTTACAAACCGCGCGGCATCTACTACCGGAACACCCACGATTTCCGCAAACTGGAGGGCCTGAAGCTTTACACGGAAACCGCCTATGGCGAGATCCCGGACTCCGTCCGGATAACCGAGAACGGCCTGAAATACGATGTCCCCCTCACGTCGGGACAGAAGACCGGCTGGTATTTCGATCAAAGCGAGAACCGGGCTTTTCTGAAACCCTATTTCAAGGGCCGCAAAGTCCTGGACCTCTACACTTATCTTGGCGCTTTTGCCTTGACGGCCGCGGCCTCAGGCGCCGAAATGGTCTGGGGCGTGGACTCTTCCGCCGCTGTGGTCGCGGCGGCTGAAAAGAACGCGGCGATTAACGATCTTCAGAACAAGGTCATTTTCAGGAAGGAAGACGCGGAGCGAGTGCTGAGCGGGCTTCAGAGCGGCGAAATGCCGGAAAGCCCGGATTTCATACTTCTGGACCCGCCGAACTTCGTCAGAGGCAAGAAAAATCTGGTCCAGGCGGCCAAGCTTTTAGTGCGGCTCAATTCCACCGCCATGGCGGGCCTGCCACCCGGAGGCCTGCTCGCTTTCTCAACCTGCTCCCATCACATCTCACGCGAGATCTTCATAGACATCCTGGGAGAGGCCACCGCCAAAGCCGGCCGCATGGCCGTGCTGATGGAACTGCGGGCCCAGGCTAAAGACCACCCGATACTGCTGAATATGCCGGAAACGGAATACCTCCATTTCGCGCTCATAAAAGTGGTGTAACCCGAAAAACCCGGTAGAAGCTGAATTTTCATGGTTAACGACCGGCACGCATTCGTGCCGCGTTTTCTTTTATCGCCGCTGATTCGGGATAGCGCTTTTCCAGAGCTTCCATAAGGAGCCGCGCTTCTTTATGCCTGCCGCTATGCCACAAGGCCATAGCGTAGGCGTTCTGGTGATCCGGCTGGTCCGGATATAGCCCGGGCAGCGGCTCTAAGACCTGGACCGCCTCCTCCGCCCGGCCCTCCTGCAATAGGATCACGCCCAGTCGATAACTCGCGAAACTCCGGGGGCCGTTGCGAATCGTCCACCGATAATTTTTCTCATCAGAGCCTCTTAATTTGACGTTGGCCTGCGCCAGAGCCGCCCAAAAAATGATTACTACCGCCACCGCGGCGCGGGGGAGAGCCCGCAGATAAGGCGATGGGTGCTCCCAAATATTCAGAAGAAGCGCAAGCAGCAGCGCAAAGACCGCCGGCGACGCCATAAAGATCCACTTATCCATAAGCACCTGATTATGCAGCATGGCGGGGATCCGCGGCGCCATCAGCAGAAAAAACCAGCCCACGCAAAACGCCGTGATCCGCCTGCGGACCGGCAGCATGAACAAACCGGCGATAAAAGCCGCGCCGCCGGGAAGAATAAGGAACCAGAAAGGCGACAAAGGAAAAACAGGCGGCCAGGTTTCAAGTTCCCAGGGAAACAACAAGACCCGCAGATAATAAAAAACGATGCGCGGAAAAGCCTCCAGCATAAACCTCAGCATTGGAAACACCGCGATATCCTCCGGAGAAGCGACATAGCAATGACGCATGACAAGAAAAAAACCGCACACCGGCAGCAGCGACAGAACTTTCCAGTACTCCTTTCGAATACGCCCCTGATAGACAAAGCATAGGAGCAAGAGCGCCGGAAGCATGACATTGCTCTCTTTCGCGAACAGCGCGGGGAAAGACACCAGCCAGGCCCAGGCGCATTTTTTATTTAAATACAGGATAAGCGCGGTAAGGAGGAAAAAATTAGCCATTGACTCCCCCCCCGTGGCGGCCAATAGATCGTCTACGATGACCGGGTTCACCGCGAAGAGGCAGGCGGTAAAGAGAGCGACATGTGGCTCGAACTCAAGCAATGTCAATAGGGAAAAGACAAGTATGGCGTTTGCTATGTGGAACAACAGAGAAACGACATGATAACCAGCCGGATTCCGGCCCCAGAAAAAGTATTCCAGCCGGACCATTACCGATAAAAGAGGGCGGTAGTAGAACGTACCCGGCTCTTTGTAAACATTATCGGTAAAATCGGACCGCAGGCCCTTGAGGCTCAGAGCCGGGGCGCGTTCGACCGCACGGAGCAGGAACGGGTCATCGAGCATGAATCCGACACGCAGAGTGGGCCAAAAAGCGGCGCAGCAAAGCGACGCGATAAGGATGGGTTTCCAGACATTCAACAGGCTAAACCGGCAAACCATCAATCCCCCCAGATTAAGGCCTGTAATGGAATCGTACGGGCATTTGGAAGCTCAAATTTGAATCCGGGCCCCTTCGAGGATCTAAAAAGGCGGTGTTTTATCTTATATGGGAAAATAGTTACGGCGGGATCCACTTTTAAATTAATCACCTGGCATGGTTCCGATGCAATCACAGACTAGCAAAGAACTCCTTTTACTACTTTAAGGATCTCTTCTTTGCTGGAGGGCTTGGTCAGGTAGGTCCGGGCGCCGTAACCTATAGCTTCCTGGATCTCCGCTATGCTCCCTTCTACGGTCAGCATTACAACAGGGATGTGTTTGGTGATCTGATCGGACTTTATAACCTTGCAGGCTTCCAACCCATTCATCTTAGGCATGTGAATGTCCAGGAGAATAAGAGCCGGGAGCTCTTTTTTCGCCGACTGCACGGCTTCCAGGCCGTTCTCCGCCTCTATTACAAGATAGCCGGCCTGCGTCAGCAGCGCCACAAGGCTTTCCCGCATCTCATTGTCATCGTCGGCTATAAGGATCTTGCTTACAAGGGGCATAGTTCTCAGTTATCCTTCCTAAAATGCATCCTGGTCCTTTGCTGGGCCGCCGCCTGACGGCCATCGGCTCCGGTTGGGAGAACAACATTAAAACGTGCCGCGAGTTGGGATCGAACCAACGACACCTGGTTTTTCAGACCAGTGCTCTACCACTGAGCTACCGCGGCATCTGTGGTATCTTCTTCATTGTTAATGTTAGCATTTTTCTGAATCGGAGTTAAGGCGCTCGACGGGCCAAGTGTCCATACAGGTGACCATCCAGCGTCCAGTTTCTCCATATTCTCCTTTAAATGCGCGTTGTACAGGTGGGCATAGCGCTGTGTCAGAAGGGGCGTAGAATGCCCCAGGAGGTTCTGTATGGACAGCAGGTTGCCTGTACGCATTATGAAGTAGCTGGCGAAGGTATGGGCGCAGGTCATGGAAGTGGAACCCGCTTATGCCGGCCTTTAGCAGGGAGGACTATGTTAGCCGAACCTGCTCGTCGCGCCTCGCATCCGGCTCAAATCTGAGCCTTCAAATGTAAAGATATGTGAAACGCACTACACTAGGACTCGGTATATGTTAATTCTTATTTCCAGTCCATCCCGGAGACAAGTGCGCTCAGGGCGTTCTTGTTGATGACCCGAAGCTCATTCTTGTCCAGAATAAAGCGTTGTACATCCGCGACCGCAGCGTTAAAGTCAACATGATCAAACTTGCCCAACATGAAGCCCTTTAAGTTGGCGGTGGTGATCCCCAGCGCCTTCTTCTCGGTTTGCCGGATGGCGTTGTTCAGCAAGTTCAGGTTGGGGGAGACTTTCCGGCCCAGATACCAGACCAAGTCGTAGAAGTCACGGCCCTTGGTATATTTCCTGAAAAAACAAGCGTGGAGCTTGGTGGCAAACATGGAGGGCAGATCGAAGTGTTTGACGCTGAAGATGTAGGTCTTGTTCAGCGTGGTTTCGGCCAGCCGCCCCCCCTTGGGGGGATTGGTGTCCACCTCAAGCTTAATGGATAGCTTCTGTTCCGCAAACGCGCCTAACCCAAGCTCTTGCAGGATGCCGGGGAACTTGAGGAAGGCGCTATGCACGGTCTTGTCCATCTTCGGCTTGCAGTCCACCTCCAGGTTGTTCAGCTTGAAATGCCTGATCAGGCCGGCGGTGAGCGTTTTAAAATCGTAGGCCTTGGTATCGACGAGAGAAAAGTCCAAATCCTCGGAGAAGCGTCGGGTATCATGCAGGATCCTTAGAGCGGTCCCGCCGGTAAATGCGATATTCTCAAAGGCATTCTGGTCGAAAAGGTTCTTCAGTGCCATGATTTGCAGAAACTCTCGCGTCCGGTTGAGCTGTTCCTCCGGCGGCATGGAACCATTGATTTGCTGTTTCAAGACTTCAATCATGACTTTCGTGCCTCCTTGGCAAAGCGACAGAACTCCTTGGCCACATCGTTGAGCTTCGCATTGTTGAACAGACCTGTGTAAAACATGAGCTTCTTTAGATTGAGTATTTCCAGATTCTGGAACCGGTATGACTGGCCGAATACATCACTGTAGCCTCTTTTAAATCGGGGGAGATTCAGATAGATAAAGTCGACAATGGCCTTCTCCGGCTCCGCAAGGAAATAGGTTAGGCCTGCCGGATCCTTGACTGCTTTGAACCCCCTGAAGGCTTCGCGTTTGATGTGCTGGTATTCAAAGGCGCCAAGCGGGGTTTTGAATCCGGATGGGTTTTTGGTAGTAACTGCGGTAATTGTCATTACCATTTCGGGGATTAGTCCATGGAGTCCCAGGGCATATTCCAGGCTTACATAGGAAGGCGCATAGAGCTGGCTGGATAGAAATAGTCCGCTGGGTCGCATCTTCCGGTTGGCTTCACCGAGGATATAGAGTCCGCGCTTCAACTGAATGATAAGTCCTTTGCGCCGCCAGTTGTTGAGCTGGTTATACATCGTCTGACGCTCGCCTAGTCTGGCGGCATCACTACCGGAGAATACCGGCACGCTTTGGATGGCGGCCTTGAATGAGTGGAAGTTCATATATACCTAAAGTTACCAAAATATTGGTAATTATTAGTATAGCCTAGCATGCAAAACGGCTTTTGGCAAGGGGCTACCGCACCGACTAAAATATAAGCGGCATGGATAACATACTTGCGATTTTTATGCCGCCCAGGGAGGATCTTTGCTTAGCACATCTTTTATCCATGGCACTTTGGCGAAAGAACCGGGCGGGTGTCCTGTTTCCAGATAAATAGTTTCAAAACCTTTTTCATGTATGGTTTTGGCTATCTCTTCTCCTTTTAAACCGTTGCCTAATTCGGAATCTATGTAGATAGGAGTGTTTTTTGGAAAAGCATCAATATTTGCAAAAAAATCAGCCGGGGTTTTAAAAACTTTTAAATCTATGCCTTTGGTTTTAGCCGCCACTTTCCAGGTCATGTGCACCAAGGCATCATCATCTACTAAAACCGCGGCCGCATTCTTCAGCGGGGATTGAATGGAAATGGGAACAAAACCGGACAAGCCTTTAGGAAGCAGCCGTATCTTCAGGCGCCTGCACTCTTCTATGACCTGTTTTTCCTCATAACGGCTGGTGACCAACACAACTTCAGATGCGATGTTCAGTTCCCGCGCAAGACTCAGTCCCGTTTCCTTGAACCCCAAAAGTTCATAGTCGAAGAGGTATAGGGTATTTCGAGCCTTTTCCGGATTGTCTTTTACCCATGCGCGCAATTGATCCGGCTCTCTAAAATGCGACACTTCGATACCCCGCTCTTTAACCCTGACGGACTCGAATCTGCCTTTCCATACCTGATGGATACTAGCGTCATCATCCAGCACAACAACCGGCCAACCCGCGGCAAGCGGCAACTCCAGCATGAAATCTTCCGGAACTTCGGCACTTGGCAGTTTAATCTTGACCGTGGTCCCCTTTCCTGGTTCTGAGGCCATTTCCAGACTACCGCCCCAGTTCACAGCCGCGGTTTTTGCATGAAATAAGCCTAAACCGGACCCGCCGACTTTCCCATGCGTCTCTCCCTTTTGGCCAAGCCGGGCCAAAATTTCGGGTGCTACCCCTTTGCCGTTATCAGATATTGTAAAAACCACATTCCCATTTTCCGAGTTCAGCCAGAGATTAACCGCGCCTTTCTCTCCCAACGCTTCAACGGCGTTGTTGATAAGATTGGAAACCAGACGCTGGAATTCCACCGGCTGGATTTTTGCGAACAGGCCGTAAGATCTTACTGTCAGTTCAAAATCAATATTGATCCCCGGCCTTGACTTAAACTGAAGACGTTTTTCCGTAACCACGGGATCAACCAAGTTTGAGAGAAGGCATGTTTGGAGAGGCTCCCCCAGGTCCTGGCGGCCGCCTGCGGCATTGCCGGATACCGGGTCAGCACCAAGCCTTTGGCGGCTCTTTTCAATAAGATTAGTGGCGATGTCACGAATGCGGTTGACCGCGTGACGCACCATAATGCGTTGTTCCTCAGGCATCTGTTCTGTGTTCTTCAGCGCGGCATCCAAGGCAGACAAGGGCGACCGGATATCATGCGCGACCTGGTGAGCGATATCGTTAAAGATTTCCTGCCGGTTTTTTTCCTGCTGAAGACGCCGCGCGTCATCCGCCATTTTAAAAACCGCGACCAGGTCGGAAGCGAGCGAAAGTCCGATGCCCAGTATTGAAACTCCTATAAGGTATGCGGAAATATTCGGCCCGGAATGTACTCCCCAAATACGCGCCGTATCCGATGCGACTCCGATCAGGATCATAAATAATAAAATTCTTTGCAACCCGCTTCCGGCAAAGCTCTTTCTGGCTAAACCCGAAACAAAAAGAAGCGCCGCCAGGGATATAAATCCTAAAAGAATTAATTTATAAAACGGAATGAGCGCTACCCATCCTGTCGATAGGAATAGCACATAAAACACAGCCGCCGAACCCAGACCCGACCACCAGTGCGACAATCCGGACATGTACGGGGTCCTGGTGTATAGGGCCAGCATCCGGACAAACTCAACCAGCATCACGCACACAAGAACAGTGTGTACCTGATAAAGAATTTTGGGGTGATTCGTAAATGTGAATAACCAGCCGCTTAGGCTTACGCACATGAGACCCGCCCAAAACGAAAATGATACAAAAGCTATCTGCAGTTGATTTTGCGAATATTTTTCAAATAGCGCCATCAACACAAGCGAAATAGCCAGAATTAAAAAGCCTATTTCCCTGAAAAGCAGCAAATATTCCTGCATCATGTCGGATTTTTGCTCAAGTTCCCACCATGCCCCCAACATAATATTTCCGCCGAAAGGGCCAAGGCGCCGCCCTACCAGGCTTTTTGCCTCGATTGCCACAATATTATCCCCACGACAGTTGCGCAACTTCTTCGGAACAAGATAAAGCCTTGGCTTTGCGGTTTTGCGCAAACTCACATTCTCGGGGTCGGCGGTAATACCTATAAGCTCCCCATTAAAAAAAACCCGGTCCTGATCATAAATAACGCCGAGGAAAAGACCGAGGTCCTCTCTTGAGCACAAATCCACGGGGATTTTGATAGGGAATGAAAACCGCGCTTTGGTCACGCCTTTCGTCACCATCGCGAACTCCGCGGCCGAAAGCCCCTGATAATTCTGTTTCCCCCTGGAAACAGGGGATAGAATTTCCACTTCCACATTGCTTATATCAGGCTTGTACACCTGCCCTACCGCCTCAGATCCGGGAAGCAGCTGGCATAAAAGCGCATTGACCGTGACCAATACTTTCAGGGTCTTGTTCATAAAGAATCCCGTTTTTGTTTTTCCCCCGCATGGATACCGATCTTAACCTCCCCCCAGAAGTCATCCCGGCCTGACGCCTCGATAAGGGATCGCCGAGCAAGCTCTCCGGTCTTTCCCCAGGCGCTTTCTATACCCCACACAAACTGGTCGCCGACGCTTGCGGCATAGTCGCGAACACCCATATCTTCCGTGGTCAGGCAAACCGACTGCTGATTAATGTGCCGATACCCGGCGGCGTGCAACTCTCTCCCGATAATGGACGGAGCGTTCCAGATGCCGCCGTTCTTCTCACGCAACAGTTCCTTATGCTTGAATATCAAGTCAAACATTGGGAGTGACGGATAGGTCTTGTAGTAGTTAGCGTCTGCGAGCGTAAGATGCACAAGTCCGCCCGACTTTAAACAGCGCCTCGCCGCAATAAGCCATCGGACCCAAAGCCTGACGGGTATATGATTTATCACGAAACGCAGGCACACTATATCCGTTTTTCCGGCCGGCAGCATTTCAAGAAATCTTAGTCCGTCCAAACAGACTAATTTAACCCGTTCCAACCCCGCGGCGGCGGATTCCCGTATCATATCTTTGGAAGAGTCCACCCCGACAATACTTTTTACTGCCGGAAATTCTGCCGCCAGCCAGGCCGCAAACTGTCCGAAACCGCATCCCACGTCTATAATTTGTCCGGCATTGGCAAACCTGGCATAGTTGCCCATATCCCGGATCAATTTCGCCTCATGGTTTATAATAATTTTCCCCTGGGCTATAAGCCGGGATTTTTCCTTTTTTTTGTCTTTAAACGAGTCAAAGCGGTACATGCTGGAAACATGCTTTTCCCCTTCACCTAAAAGTATTCCGAAGAGTAGCGCATCGCTGATCTGGCCGCCCCGGACATAGCCGGCAACTAGAACCCCCTCAAGCTTGAAACCACCGGAAAGAAGCGTCGAGATAGCGGCAGGATTGGAGGAAGAAGCGGTTGCTTCCATACGGAGAAGTTTCGGATAGTAGCGTGTCGCATGTTTTCGCATGAAAACGATGGTTTTGCGGCCAAGACCCATTCCGCGATACTCCGGCAAAAAAATTGTCGCGATTTCAGCGGCACGGCTTCTCTCACGTATCACGTAATAACAAAAACCCGTAATTCTTTTATTACACAGCATCTCAAAAAATTCAATTTGTCGGTTGCCCAAGGACTTGGACTTTTCAATTAACAGATCTTCAAAAGTAAATCCTGCCGGCAGAGAAATTTGAGACCCATATACGGGTTTATCGGAAACCAGCTTCCGGGCGACAGCAATACCCTGTTCCGATAGTTCGCGGAATTTAATGTTGGACATAGTTCCTCATTTCACCAAGTTTATCCGCCGACGCCACTTTCCAAAGCGACAATCCCAGCGCGATGCCGGCAAACTGCGCCGGAAGCGGGACCCCGGCTTTATCAAGGATAGCGAAACTGATCCCCCCCAGAATTGCGATAACTTCAGACAACGCATGGATCAACCGATGCTGATTTTTACCGGCTTTTGCGCAAACAAAATCCATCTGAAATTTTAAACTCAAGGCGGAAAACCAGCCTACACCTATAATCACAAAAACCGCCGCCAGCTTAGCGTTCCTCAGCAGAAATAGGCAAACCACCAGCAGAATATTGCCGGTAACAGAAAGGACAAAACCGCTCAGCGCGCTGAAATCCGGTTTTAATTTATGGGACAAACGGATTAAGACAAGCATATTCCCGATTACGAGAAAGCAAGCCGCGACACCGGTTTCCGGCACGGAAAAACCAAAATTTATTGTCAAGATCGGGATTAAAGCCGTATTAAACAGTATCGCGACACAGGCAACCATTGCGGCCGGGATACTTAAAATGAATATACGGGTCCAGTCATTAATTCTCTTAAAATCTACCGAAACCCCATCCTCGTTTGAGTCAGGCACCAAGCCAGGCCATAAATATCGCGAGATTAAGCAGCCACCAAGGGCGATTGCCGCCATACCAAGCACAATAAAGTTTTTGAACGGGAAATCCCACGCCAAACCGGAAAAAGCGACTCCAATACCCCAAAGGACATAAAACAGCGCCGAATACGCCGCATTATTTACGCGGGAAGCGCCGGTTGTCAGCAGTGTTCTAAAAAAAATATTCCCCGCAGTCAGGCCTACCCCAAGGAAAACAGCGCTTGCAACCAGCATCAGCACATTACCGCCCCTAAAATCGGAGAAAAAAATAAAGAGCAATCCCAATGCCTGCGCAACACCCGCGATAACCACTTCATGCCTTCTGAATACCGATGCTGATGAAACCGTCGCACAAAACATACGGCCTATACGATTGGCAGTCAAAGCCAAAATAAGGGCGGCCCCGGTCCGCGCGAGTCCGCCCTGACCCGGCAGAGAAAGCGCCAGCATTATTGAAAAAAATCCAAAACCTGCCGGGAATAGAAAACAAAAAAGTAAAAACGAATCTCTGACCAGTCCAACGCGGCTAGTCTCACCTTTTTGACTCAGTAAACTTTGCACGCTTATTCCTTTGTAAGTGTAGGTAGTTATAGCAATTCCCGAGTGCCCATCGCCCAGCCATACCGGTTAATATCCCGTTAAAGTCAACCAGGGATTTTTGGCCAGTTCATCAATGACAGTTAATATCGGTCAAACCAGGTGAAACCGATTCAGAGGATTTTCAGACAGCCCTCTACCATTGAGCCATCACAACACTCTCCCAATACAATCATATTAGCATTTTAAATAAAATCCAAAATCAGCCTTGGATCCGGACAGGCATCCGTCCGGCGTGATTATCCCATAAATGCCGGTTTAAGTAAAAGATAAGTTAACTCCGCCCTAAATTTGATTAAATAGGATAGACGCATCCTCGAATCCGGGTTACGGGACCTCCTGAGGCCCGCGTAATGGGGGCAAGGCCGTCAAACGCCTTTATAATGGAAAAACATAATACCGGTTCAGCCTTGCTGGCGTATGAATCCTTCGGCCCGGAAAACGGACCGCCCATAGTGTTCCTTCATGGAGCGACCTTGGACCATGTTTCCATGCAAAACACCTTTGAGCGATATTTCCACGGTCCGGACAGAGAATACAGGAGAATTTACGTTGATCTGCCGGGCCACGGAGAGTCCGGACATTCTTTTTTCAGGGCAAATATGACCGACCTGCTGGAAGATGTCGGGAATTTTCTGCGTGATAATTTCAAACATCCGCCCTGCCTGGTGGGCTATTCCATGGGCGGTTTTATGGCGCTTAAGCTGGCAGAAAAAACACAATTCCCCGCTATTTTTCTCATAGCCCCCCCGATTTATACAAATAAGGATACCGTCGCCAAACCCCTGGAAATGGTTCCGTCCCTGGACGAACTGACCGAGGATGAAAAGAACAGCGCGGATCGCAGATACCTGCGGCTGGCGGCAAAAAGGACCTCGGCCACACTGCAAAGATACAGGGCCAACCTGGTTACTGGATTTTCTATAGGGAAATGGATCTATCAGACCAAACTGTTCCGCAGCGCCGCCGAAGAGAACCTCACCATTGATCCATGCCGGATCATGTCAGGCGCGACATTTCTTGTGGGCAGGCGGGATCTTCTGGTCGGGTACCGCGACCAGTTCGAGCTGTCTTCAAAACTGAAGTCTTCAGAGTACCATTCCTTTTCCGATTGCGGCCACTTCCTACCGGTTGAATGCTCCCAATTTGAAGGTATATTCCGGAACTGGCTGAACACTGCGGTAAATAAGTCCTGAACGGAAGCGCGGCATCCCGCCCGCGACAGCCGGATAATATTTCGTTTTTGCTTTACTTCGGGTTTTTTGCTATATTCACAATCATGGCAACCGCAAATATCAAATTCGGAGCTTCCGGCTGGCGAGCTATTATCGCCGAGGATTTCAATCTGGTCAACCTGCGCCGGGTCACGCACGCAGTAGCCGAACATATCCGGGAAAACCGGGAATACGGCTATAAAGGTGAGGAATACCTTCTCCACCTCAAAAACAACGGCCGGACCCCCCCAAAGATCCAGCACGTAGTTGTGGGATACGACACCCGCTACCTTTCCGAAGAATTCGCCAAAAACGCGGCGGAAGCGTTCGCCGCCGAAGGTTTGACGGTGCTACTCTCCAATATGGACGTACCGACCCCCGTTGTGGCCTGGACAGTGATGAAGAATTTCTCAGCCGGAGGCGTCATGATCACCGCAAGCCATGACCCGGCCCATTATAATGGTTTTAAATGGACCCCTTATTGGGGCGGACCGGCCCTGCCCGAAGTCACTAACGACCTGGAAGTGCGGATCCAGGGCCTGACCATAGCCGAATCCGAAAAGATCGTCCCGTTCGACCAGGCGGTATCGGCTGGCGTCATCAAGGTCATGGATTTCCATGAAAGTTATTTCAAGCAGATCTATTCCCTGCTGGACGCCGACGCGATAAAGAAAGCCGGCCTTAAAATCGCGGCGGATTCGGTCCACGGCTCCGCCCGCACCTATCTTAGAGCCGCGCTGGAAAAACTCGGCGCCAAAGTTATCCCCCTGCGTGAAAACAGGGATGTGCTTTTCGGAGGCCGCGCGCCAGACACCGACGAAGGGAATCTTAAGACCCTCAGAGAGACCGTGGTCAAGAACCGCCTGCACCTGGGTCTGGCCTGCGACTGCGACGCCGACAGCTACGGCATCATAGATTCGGACGGGACATGGATACCCCCGAACCTGGTTTTGGGCCTGGCGCTGGAACACCTTGTCAAAAACCGCGGCCTAAAAGGCAAGGTTGCCCGTTCGCTCATGACCTCCCACTTCACGGATTCCATCGCGCGCCATTACGGCCTTGCCGTAAGGGAAACCCCCGTGGGATTCAGGCACATCGGCAACCTTTTGCGCACCGGGCAGTATTTGATCGGCGGAGAAGAATCAGGCGGACTCTCCATCATGGGCCATGCGCCTGAAAAAGACGGAATACTGGCCTGCCTGCTCATAGCGGAAATGGCGGCTTACGAACGTAAACCGCTGAAAAAAATCCTGTCCGACCTCAATAAAAAAGTCGGCAATTTCGTCAACTCCAAAATAAATATGCGGGTGGACAAAGGAGTAAACCTGGCCGCCGTTATAGAAAAACTGACGCACCGCCCCCCCCTGAACCTGGCCGGCGCTTCGGTTTGGAGAATAGACCACACGGACGGCTTTAAGTTCATCATGAAGGACGGCAGCTGGCTGGGCCTGCGCCCCATGGATAACAACCCGCTGGTCGGGATCTACGCCGAAGCCGCCACCAAGCCGAGGATGGACGCGCTCATCGACTCCGGGAAAAAGATCATAAACGGGAAATTCTAAGCGCGTGGCGGTAGCAAGGGACCGGTTCTAAGCGGACACGATGAAAAGCGTTTGTGCAATACTGATCTTTTAATTTCAACTTCGTGAATAGGAGAAAATTATGGACGCCAAAATAAAAAAAATTACATCCAGGGAAATACTTGATTCCAGAGGTTTCCCCACCGTAGAGACCGACGTTTATCTGACCGACGGCTCTTTCGGCCGCGCCGCGGTGCCCAGCGGCGCTTCCACCGGCACGCACGAGGCACTGGAGCTGCGCGACGGCGGCAAACGCTATATGGGCAAAGGCGTGGTGAAAGCCGTTGAGAACGTAACCGACCTTATAGCCCCCGAGATCTCGGGACTTAAGGCCGACTTGATAAAAATAGACGGGATGATGATAGAACTCGACGGAACCCAGACCAAATCAAAACTGGGCGCGAACGCAATCCTCTCGGTATCCATGGCGCTGGCCAGGGCCGCGGCCGCCTCGGCGCACCTTCCGCTTTACGCCTATATCCGCAAGGCTTACGGTCTCAAGCATAAGAACTTCATCATCCCCGCCCCGATGATGAACATAGTCAACGGCGGCAAGCACGCCGACAGCGGCATTAACATTCAGGAATTCATGATAGTGCCGACCGGAGTGGCGAGATTCTCCGACGCAATCCGCGCCGGCTCGGAGATCTACCACACGCTTAAGGCCATCCTGTCCAAAGGCGGCTATACCGTGTCCGTAGGGGACGAGGGAGGCTTCGCTCCCAAGATCTTCACCCATGAGGCGGTCATAGAAACGATCTGCAAGGCCATAAAGGACGCCGGATATACCTTCAAGGAAGTGCAGATAGGATTGGACTCCGCCGCGAGCGAATTTTACCAGAACGACCGATACGTGTTCGAAAGTTCGAACCTGACCTATCAGGAACTGACCAGCAAGTACTCCGAGTGGAAAAAACATTTCCCTATCATCTCTTACGAGGATCCTCTCGCGGAGGATGACTGGGACGGCTGGGAACACATGACCAAGCATCTCGGGAAAAAAGCCCGTATAGTGGGCGACGACCTGTTCGTAACCAACCCGACACGCCTCAAGCGGGGCATCGAAGAAGGCATCGCCAATTCCATTCTCATCAAGCTTAACCAGATAGGTTCCCTGACCGAGACCGTGCGCGTGATAGAGATGGCTCACAAAGCCGGTTTTGAAACAATTATCTCCCACCGCTCCGGAGAGACGGAAGACGCTTTCATCGCCGACCTGGCCGTGGCGACCAACGCCGGCGCCATCAAAACCGGAGCGCCCTGCCGCTCGGAACGCCTGTGCAAGTACAATCAGCTCATAAGAATAGAGGAAGAGCTGGGAAAGAATGCCAAGTACGCCAAAGACATGGTCTTCAAGTTTTAAGTAAATTTCGGAAAGACGCGGGGGCATAAAGGCGCAGCGCGGGGTATTCTTTTGTACGGAGGCCATCGCCCCCTGTCACGCCACCCGGGACAGGCTTTTGTTGCGCCTGTTTTTCAAGCGATGCAGTTTAAAAAATACAAACACCGGCTTAATTATATAATTCTGATCCTGGTGATCGTCTTTCTGCTGGCCAACAGGGGATTTAGGTCCCTGATCAAGAATTCTCTGGAATACCGGCGGTTAAAGAACCAGAAAATAGCGCTTGACGCGGAAAAGATCCGCCTGGGACAAAATTTACAGACCATGAAAGAGCCAGGCCGGATAGAGGAAACCGCCCGCAAGGAGTTGGGGCTCATAAGGCCTAACGAGATAGAATATCGCTTCCCCCGCCCAAAAGAAGACGGAAAATGATGAAAGTGAAACAATTTAAGCTGGGCCCGATGGGTAATTTTTCCTACATCGTATGGGATGCCGGACTTAGAGAAGCCGCCGTTATAGACCCTGCCTGGCAGCCGGAAGTCTTAGAGGAATTAATACGTAAGGAAAAGCTCATCCTCAAGTTCCTCCTGCTCACTCACGCCCATCCTGATCATGCCAACGCCGCCCGCTATTTTCTGGAAAAAGATAAGACGCTGGCGCTGACCGTGCACAAAGAAGACACTTTCCTCCTGGATGACGATATAAACCCCCTTAACCTGCTCAAAGGCGAAGAGGAACTGGCGTTCGGGCACCTCAAGATGAAGGTTATCCATACTCCGGGGCACACTCCCGGTTCGGTCTCATATCTGGCCGGCGGCGCGGTTTTCACGGGGGACACCCTTTTTGTGGGACAATGCGGCCGGGCGGACCTGCCCGGTTCGGATCCCAAAGCTCTCCGCCTCAGCCTTTTGAAGCTGGCCGCCCTTCCCGGCGAAACCGTCCTTTACCCCGGCCACGCTTATAACGGCCACACCTCCACCATAGGCGTACAGAAGGAATACAATATTTATATGAAACTCGCCGCGCGAGGCGAGGCGGAATTCGTTAAAGCCGCGGCGTGATCCAGAAGCATGATTCTTGAGAAGCGCGTCTTCATCCCTCAGCCGGAACGCCGCGCATTAGGCAGATTTTGCGGCAAGACGGAGTCAGTCGCCTGTCCAAGTCTCCGGCTGAACGGTAAAAAAAGAGTCTTATGAAATCAAAAGGTTGGGCCGTGGTCACAGATTTCGACGGAACCGTCACTCTTAAGGATGTGGGGGACGTTCTTCTCAGGCATTTCAACGCCGCCACCAGGGAGGAGATAGAGAATTCCTACGCTCCGCACGTAAAAATGGAAGAGTGGATGATGGAATATTTCCGGCCGCTTAAAATCCCCCGAAAAAAAATAGAGGCTTATGTGCTTGAATCCACCCGCCTGCGCGGCGGTTTTATAAAATTCAACGCTTTCTGCGCCCGGAGGAGAATTCCCCTTGAGATAGCAAGCGGCGGCGTGGACCTCTACATAGACTGCCTGCTGAAAAAATGGAAGTTGAGGATAAAATCATTTTACGGCCGGACCCGTTTTACCAAGGCGGGGATCCTGGTGGAGTATCCTTGTTTAAAAGGCGCGACTCTGGACGTTTTTAAAGCCGCCCGGGTAAGCCGCTACCAGCGCCTGGGCTATAAAGTAGCCTTCTGCGGAGACGGCACCAGCGACCTGAAGGCCGCGCGCCTGGCGGACGCGGTCTTCGCCACAAAACGGCTCCGGCGCTTCTGTCTGGAAGAAGGCGTAAGAAACCGGCGGCTCAAAAATTTTTTAGACGTGCAAAAGTTCCTGACACAACAGGGGAAATAGTTCCGGGAAAAAGTGATTTATTATGCATCCTTTCCTATTACATTTCGGCGGTTTTAAACTTCCCGCCTACGGGTTCACTATCGCCCTGGGCTACACGGCGGCCATCTTCTACCTGTATAAAAGCCGGGCCATCGCCTTTGTGACCCGGGACCAGGAGGCGGATCTTGTATTTTACTCCGCGCTGGCCGGAATTTTGGGGGCGAAGGCGGTATTCGCCGCCACCTATTGGACCGAATTAGGTCCGGATTTTGCCTCAAGATTCGTCTATATCTTTAAAGGTTTCCCTTACGGCTTCGTATTCTATGGGGGCTTTGCCGCGGGCGCCGCGGCCTTTTTCCTCTATTGCCGCCGCAATAAACTGAATTTCCTTAAGACAGCGGATCACTTCGCCCCGGCCCTGGCCCTGGCGCATGGGTTCGGAAGGCTGGGCTGTTTTATGGCGGGTTGCTGCTACGGCCGTCCCGCCGGCGGCGCCCTGGGCGTGGCCTTCACCGACCCGATGTGCGAAGTACCGCAAGCATACCTTGGCGTGCCGCTTCACCCCGTACAGCTCTACGAGGCTGCGGGAAATTTTCTCATATTCGGCGCGCTGGCCTGGCTGTCCCGCCGGGGCAAGGTTCGCGCCGGCGGAATGATATTCGCCGTCTACATACTGGCATATTCGTTTTTAAGGTTCATGGTTGAGTTCCTGCGGGGCGACGACCGCGGCGGCTCGTGGCTGGGGCTTTCACCCGCTCAAACGTTATCGATCATCGCGGCCTCGGCCGCGATATTCATGATCACCAGGATGAGGAAAAAATGAAAACACCGTTAAGAACAATGATATTTGAAGGCGCTCCGGAAAGGCTGGACATCTTCATAACACGCTCCGAGACGGGGCTATCAAGAGAATTCGTCAAGCGGCTTATACTCGAAGGGCGGGCGTTGGTGAACGGCAAGCCCAGGAAGCCCTCTTTACTGCTTGAGCCCGGAGACTCGGTGACGATAGATCTTCCCGCCATGGGCAAAAAGGAAACCGCGCACCTGGACGCCATCATTATTTACGAGGACAAGGACATGCTGGCCGTGGCCAAACCCGCCGGCATACCGGTGCACCCCAACGATTCCAACTGGGAGCGCCGCCCCGAAACCTGCCTTATATCGGAAGAAACACTGGTCTCCATGCTGTTGCGGGCGCGGCCGGAACTTGGAAACAATAAAGTCCCCCGCATGGGACTGGTGCACCGGCTGGACAGGGACACAAGCGGCCTGATGCTGGTGGCGAAGACGCTTAAAGCGCAAACCGCCCTCCAGACGCAGTTCCGGGAAAGGCTGGTTGAAAAAACGTACGTCGGAGTTGTAGCCGGCGTACCGGCCAAAAAAACCGGTTCGATAGACGCCCCGATAGGCCGGGCTTCCGGTTTCAAGAAGATAAAAGTATGGGAATACGGCCGGGCCGCGCAAACCGATTTCAAGGTGACGGAAAAGGCTAAAAAACACTCCCTGCTGGAAGTTTATCCACGCACCGGCCGGACCAATCAGATACGGATCCATCTGGAGTTCATCGGCCACCCGATAGTGGGCGACAGGCTTTATGGCGGAGAGAGAGGCACCCGGCTGCTGCTCCATTCCCGCGAGATTACTTTTATCCACCCCTCCAAAAACAAAAAGATGACCCTGAAGGTGGAATTACCGGAAGATTTCCAGCGCGAGTGGGTAAAAATAAAGAAAGCCGAATAGCCCAATAAGACAATACTGATACGGAGGCGAGGGAGGGTTGCCTGAGCGCTCCGGACCACGGGCTTAAAACCCTCGAATGGAGCGCCCAGGGAACCCTCCCTCACCTCCGCTTGAATTTTTTAAGTTTTGCACACATCCGCCCGCCCTGTTTCTGATGCAACCTAATGCCCCGGTCAGGTTGCTGTCAATCTTTTCAGAGGGAAGAGGCGTAGAGGTTAAAATTCCCCCGCCCACGCAACATACCGCCGACCAGCTTATTCAACCGATCCAAAATAAAGCGATTGTTGTACGATTTTAAAATTTGGAAACGGAAGCAAAGAGGCGGAAATCCAGCCTGTGGAACAGGTTGTTCTTTTTTTCAAGTTCCACTAGAGCTTTTTCGTCTATGCGTTTTTCCAGCACTTCGGATAGCAGCCGGGCTGCGTTCGTGGTATGAACATCTACCCGTTCGGCGGCATATTGCGCGTGTGAACCGATGTACATAAGGAAAGGCCAATCAGAGCTCTGCGCCAGCAGGACCTCGCGGGCGGCCTGGTTAAGGGCCCGCAGCGTAACGCTGGGCAGGTCCTGGCTGCGAAAACGGTTGGCGGTCCCGATCATTCTGTCCGTCACGTCAAGAACCTTGGGGTAGATAGAATCGTTCGTTTCGTTAACCCAGGGGTCGAAATATCCGTTCTCTCCCCATGACGAGATTTGGGGATTAAGTTCAACGGGCTCCGGACAGGAATTCAGGTACTCGCCGGGTGTTACGAACTGCAAAGGCAGACGGTCCTGCCGGATCTTCCTCAAAACGCTTTCAAGGAAAGCGGGGCCTTCGAACCACCAGTGACCGAACAGTTCGGCGTCATAACAACCCACGATCACAGGCCGGATACCCTTGGCGGAATAGATTTCCTCCACCTGGCGCATACGACGGTCCAGAAAATCCGCGGCGTGGCGCTCCACCACCGCCATGGCTTCGTCGGGATCGTAATAAAGCTTTTTGGCAAGATCCACTTCGCCGGTGATGCGGTGATATTTCAGGCCCAAGGACCGGCGCGCGCCTCCGGCGTTTAGATACGGCTTTATATAGTCGTAGTCCGCGTCATAACCCATATCTCGGTAAAACTCGCGGTAGGCGGGATCTCCGGGATAACCGAATTTAGCGCTCCACACCTCCCGCGAAGAATCGGCGTCGCGGGCGAAGATATTGATGCCGTTGGGAGTGCGGTAGGAAACGTGAACCCCGTTTTTCGGCGCGCCATCGGAGAGGTTTACGGCGTGCGACTCTGTGAAGAGATATTTAAAGCCGGAAAGTTTGAGGTAGGTCTGGAGGCGCGGATCGTAGGCGCATTCCGGCAGCCAGAAGCCCTCCGCCTTGGTGTTAAACCTGTCCAGATAATCATCGGCCGCGGCCGAGATCTGGGCGCGCAAAGCCTCGGGATGAGCCAGCATCGGCAGGACCGCATGAGTGGCGGAAGTGGTAATGATCTCAATATTCCCGGCGTGCTGGAGCTGCTTTAAAGGCGTGATAAGGTCGCCGCTGTACTTACGTATCATCTCGGCGGCTTCCCCGTAAAGCTGCGCGTAGAGCCGCACGGTCTTTGAAACTACGGGATCGTTCTCCACCCGGACAAGTTCCTTCTCTATCAGTTCCAGGCGGTCATCGATATACCGGCGAAGTTTATTTTCAAGATGCTCGTTTTCAAGCATCGCGCCCAGCGTGGGGGAAATGGAGATGGCGATGCCGGGCCTGATACCGTCCCGCACCAGCCTTTCCAGCACGGAAATAAGCGGGATATAAGTCTCCACAACGCCTTCAAAGAACCAGTTTTCTTCCAGGAAATCGGCGTGCTCCGGATGGTTAATGTACGGCAGATGAGCGTGAAGGAGGAAAAGTATGGAGCCTTTGGAACTCATACCGGGCTCCTGCGGAAGAACTCGGCGCTGGCGTAACCGGCTGAAAGGCCGGGTCTCTGGGAGGAAACGGGTGTGAGAGCGGAGTTGCTCTCCAGAAGCTTCTCCTGAACGCCTTCCTTATTGCGGGCGTAAATGGCGGCGGTGTACGTTTTCCCTTCCACCGGCGGCGCCATATAAAGTTTACCGGAGTTCCACGGAACGGCTTGTTCAACGGCCGGGATCTTGTCTCCGGCGGCGGAAAGTCTGACGAGTATTTCCGGTTCGTATCCCAGCGCCTCAAAGACTTCAGCCCTGGCCCGGCTCCAGGTCCAGCAGATAAAGACGGAGGACGGATTACGGACAAGCAGGTAAACTTTATCGTTTGAAAGAGAAAAATCCGTCATAATCACGCCCTGGTATCCGGTATCACGGCACTTAACAATATCCTAATGATAATTTACTAAATTTCCCATGGATTAAAAACATTTTTTTATGTCCTGTTTTTTTATATCATTAAAAGAGGATGTCCGTTAATGACCGCAGATTTAATCCCAAGACGAATGACGCTTTATTAAAACCGATGGAGGCGCTATCACCATGCAATTCGACACTTTAAAATTCGCCGAAGAGGAAGTGGCCGCGCTTAAGAAAGAGAACCGTTTTATAACGCCCCGCGTCCTGCAGTCCGCGCAGGAACCGGCGGCCGTAATAGACGGGAAGAAAGTAGTAAACCTCACCTCCAATAATTATCTCGCGCTGGCTAATAACCCAAAAGTAAAAAGAGCCGCCATAGCGGCCATAAAGAAATACGGAGTGGGAACGGCCGCGGTGCGGACCATAATCGGCACCATGTCGATACACGAGGAACTGGAGAAAAAATTCGCGGCGTTCAAGCATGCCGACGCCTCCATTCTCTTCCAGTCCGGCTTCACCTCCAACGTGGCGGTTTGCCAGTCGCTGATGTCCGGAGAGGAAGACCTGCTGATCTCGGACGAACTGAACCACGCCTCAATCATAGACGGAGCGCGCCTGGCAAAAGCCCCCCGCAAGATCTACCGTCACAAAGATATGAAGCACCTGGCCGAGATTCTTGAGACGCCGGAAGCCCGCAAAGCCAGACGCAAGATGGTGGTAACCGACGGGGTATTCTCAATGGACGGCGATATCGCCCAGCTGGATGAAGTGGTCGCGGTGGCGCATAAGTACGGGGCTTTTGTGATGGTGGACGACGCGCACGCCAGCGGCGTCATCGGCAAGGAAGGCCGCGGCACCGTGAGCCATTTCAACCTGGACGGCAAAGTGGAGATACAGATAGGCACGCTTTCCAAGGCCTTCGCCGCGGTGGGCGGTTATGCCGCCACCACTCGTAGCCTTAGGGACTACCTGGGTTCCGTGGCAAGACCCTTCCTTTTCTCAAGTTCACAGCCGCCTTCCGTGGCTGCCACCTGCCTGGCCGTGCTTGACATACTTCTCACCGAACCGAAATATCTCAAAAAGCTCTGGGACAACACCGCCTTTCTGAAGGAAGAACTGAAGAAAGCCGGCTTCGACACCGGCTCTTCGGTCACGCCCATAACCCCGATCATGACTGCGAAAGCCGTTGAATTCTCCAACCGCCTTTTCGAGGAAGGGGTGTTCGCCCTGGCGCTCGGATTCCCGACCGTGCCCAAAGGCAAAGAGCGCCTGCGCACGATAGTGACCGCTGGCCACACCATGAAGGACCTGAAATTCGCCATAGAGAAGTTCAAAAAAGTAGGCAGGGAACTGGGAATAGTCGGCTAATGGGTCACGCACAGGCAATATGCGCGCACGGTCGGCATGGTCATACCATCAAATGAAAATATAGAACGATAATAGACTGAGTGTCTGCCGGGAAACAGCAATACCGTCCCTGGATAAAGCGATCGCAGGGCCGCCGGAAAGTTTATAATCGGCTTCGAATTTCATTTAATAAAAATATAGTTAACGGTCTTTTTCACTCCATTGTATTCCGCTACTATCTCCGCGGTTCCTTCTCGTAACCCTTTAACGGCCACGATATCCCCCACGGAAGGAGTAACGCTTATAAGTTCCGGCTTGCTGGCGGTCCAGACGGGAGTAATTTTTATCGGCCGATTGTTCACGTCGCGGCCTTGCGCGCTTAATACGGCGGTACCGCCGATATCAAGCTTAAGCCCCTCAGCACTGGGACCGCTCTGTCCCAGAGCGACATTGCCCGCATAGACAAGTATGGTCGCAAGCGGACCGGCGTGCAGCACGTCCTCAATGGGCGGAGCCGTTCTTCGCAGATTTTCGGAACAAGCGTAAAATGAAAGAAAAAACAACGGAAACGCCAGAATTATTATGATATATCGCATCTCCCCTCCCTGCCAAAGCACCTTAAATTAAGCATATAACTTTCAGCGCAACCGGTTAAAGCGCCCGCTTTTGGATTACATAAATTCGCAGCTATTTTTACGGATAACCAGACTGTTCGAATTTGTTGTGTTTTCGAGGGGAATTTTTGTATTTTGGCCCTCGTGGTTCTAAACACCCATACCCCCCAAAAGACAAATTTTTTGAGTACCGATGGTGGCGGTTTTTCGCCCTCGAATAAATCGCAAGGAAAAACTTGGGGGATAAATTCTACGCCCTTATTCAGACACCACTTTGCTCTGCAAAGCTAATGCTGTTACATTTTGCTTTGCTGCCAGCATACCTAAAAGAATGTTAAAATTTGACAGCAGCAACGCATTGGTTTTAATTTTTTCTTTCTTTGTAGCCCAACATAAGTCCCATGCCTCAATGATTGATTGCTCTAAATCCTTATCGAGTTTATCAGGGGATAGTTTTCCATATTGGGAAAGCCAGTTTATTGCATCAGTTAATAAGATATTTCCGCGCCTACTTCATGATGTCGCTTCCGCCACATAAGCCTTCCTCGATTAATAGTGCCACCTGCTCCGGGGAAGGTAGCTGGCCCTTCAGTTCAGCAGGGAGGGCCTTTAAAACCCTGTAGGTCGCAACTCCGATGGGCTTTTACGGGATTCCCGCAGGGAATACTCCACTATGGTGCGCCGCTTGCTCTTGCAAATAACTATACCTATGGACGGGTTCTCGTCCTGAGTTTTAACCAGTGAGTCCAGCGCGGCCAGGTAGAACTGCATTTTACCTATGTATTCCGGCAGGAATTCACCGACCTTCAGTTCCACAGCCACCAGACATTTAAGATGCCGATGATAAAGAAGGATGTCTATAAAGTACTCCTGTCCGTCAACCTCCAGCCGGTACTGGCTGCCCGCAAATGTAAAAACGCCGCCCATCTCGATGAGAAAGCGTCCGACCTTGGCTATCAGCGCCCCCTCCAACTCACGTTCACTGTGTTCCTCCCCCAGTTCCAGAAAACCAAACGTGTATTCGTCCTTTACCGCCAGCTTGGCCTGGCTGCGGACGCTTTCGGATACAGTAGAATCGAAATTAGTCTGGTTAGCCAGATATTTCCTGAAAGTCTGGGCTTCAACGTTAAGAGCAAGCACGTCTTTTGTCCAGCCAAACTTACTCGTCATCCGAATGTAAAACTCCCGCTCTTGGTCGTCCGAACATTTTGACATCACTATTAAATGTTTCGACCAGCTAATTTCTCCAACCAATGGTTGGAGTTTTGGTTTGCCGTTATACAAATTATAGAATTGGCGCATATACCACAGGTTTTGCGACGAAAACCCCTTAACTCCGGGGAATTCGGCCCGCAGGTCTAATGATAGTTTCTCCACCACGGATTTCCCCCATGTCGCGCCTTTCTGACGTTCAGTGATCATCTTGCCGATATCCCAGTTCATATTTATCAGTTCTGTGTTTACAACTTTCAGCGCCGCGTATTGCGCCGCGCGTACACGCTGCTTGATATCCGCCAGCAATGTGCCATAACCGGGAACAATTTCTTTAGGCATAGCTCCTCCTTTCGCCTAATAGCATAGCAGACGAACCCGACAGCGTGCTGTCTGGATAAAAATGGTTATTTTTTGCTATTTCGAATCCCGCGACCCTCTAAGTCTATGGGATTCGAAATTTAAGGGATTTAGATGGGTTCTTTTACGATTGAGAGGTTCTTTTCGTTTCTATCGCCCTTGGTCCGGAAGAGGCTCAAGACCAGTTCAAAGGCGGGGATAAGATGGACTTTACCCACATTCGTCCAGACGGTCGGATATAATCAGTCACTTAAATTCGGTTGTGTATTTCTAAAACACCTTATTTGGGGAATTCATCGGTCGGCAGATTATTAGTGTTTGAAGTGTCTCACGCCTGTCAAAAGCATGGCGGCGTTCTTCATGTCGCAGAATTGGGCGCAAAGCAGATCTTCCCGCCAGCCGCCGGGCTGTATAACCGCGCTTACCCCTGCCATCAGCGCAGCCTCCAGCGTTTTCAACGGCAGAGCCGCGTCGCAGGCCATCACCAGCGGCGCTTTGCTTTCAAAAATAGGGTGCTTATCTTTAAGCTTCGCGACCGCCCCCAGCACCGCGTCGTAGGTGGAACTTTCAGCCGCGCTCGTGGAAACGGAAGTCCCGCCGGACGCCAGCACCACCGCGTAGGTTTTGGCGTATTTGGACGTCTTCCAGGCCAGTTTAAGCGAACGCAGCTCTTCGTCTGAAGGTTTACGCCTGGTCACGCATTGCAGCTCGCTGTCATTTCGTTGGTCCTTGGATTCGATCAGCAGCCCGCCGGCCACCGAATAGAGCTCCACTTCGTGCGGCGACAGGACCGGAGCCGGCAGGGAGATAACCTTCAATCCTTCTTTGGCGCGCAGCAGCGCCAGAGCTTCCTTGCTGTAATCCGGCGCCACCACGGTTTCAATGAAAACTTCTTTCAGCGCCAGAGCCGTTTCAGTATCCACCGGGCGGTTGAAAGCGGTCGTACCCCCGGCCGCGCCGGCGGGATCGGCTTTAAAGGCCCCCTTGAAACAATCCACCGGCTTTGCCGCGGCGCAGACGCCGGCCGGCCGGGCGTGCTTGGAGATGACGCAGACAGGTTCCGTGAATTCCGCGGCCAGTTCGAAGGCCGTGTCCAGGTCCAGATAATGATTCAGGTTCAACTCCCCGCCGGAAAGTATTTTGGCGGAGTTAAGACCGCGCGGCCTGGCGCCGCTCAAAGCGTAAAAAGCCGCCTTCTGGTGGCGGTTCTCCCCGTAAGCCAGGTCCATCACTTTCTTAAGGCTCATGACCACTTCTTCGCCCAGCAGGTCCCTCGTCTCGGAAAGATAATGCGCGACGGTCGCGTCGTAAGCGGCAAGGTACTGCCAGGCTTTTGCGGCGAGCTGCCGCTTGTTCTCCGGCTCAAGCCCCCCCGCCGCTTTAAGCGACTCCAGGACCGTACCGTAATCCTCCGGCCGGCAGAGCGTGATCACGTTCTCAAAATCCTTGGCCGCGGCGCGCAGGACGGAGGCATTGGCCTGGTCGAGATAACTTGAAAGCTCCTCGATGGCGAATTCTTCCTGGCCGACAATGTTGGCGATCGGATAAAGGTTCGCGGCCACGATCTGGGGTTTGGGTACTTCGACGCCATTCTCCGAAACCGTGGTCTTATTGCCGGAGAGGGCTTTAAGGACGGAAACAGGCACCGGCGGAGAATAGCGTATCTCCTCCGCCTCTATCTCGGACTCTTTCAGGAGCTTAAAAGTGGAACCGGAAGCGTAGATCTCGAAACCCAGGTCGGCAAGACCGCGCGCGAAATCGACGATCCCGGTCTTATCATAAACACTGAGATATGCGGTTTTATCCATAATGCCCACAGGTTTATTTCAAGACTTCAACCTCTTTTCGATATTCTTTCAGCCGCCTGTAGGAGCCGTGGGCGCCGAGCTTGCTGTCGGCGGGCAGTTCCACGGAAGCGATGGCGTCGTCCAGTGTTTTTAACGACGCCGCCTTGTTCTTTTGTTTCATCTCGATCCGGGCCTTCATAAGCGCTATATCCAGATGGATATTGCCGTATGAAAGATCGTAAGCCAGCGAAGCTTCGCGCAAAGCCTCCGGATATTTTTTCAGTTCCGAGAGCAGGCCGGCGTAGGAGCGGTGGAACGCGTATTCCCCGGGGAATTTTTCAACAAGGTCTCCGTAGACCGCGGCCGCTTCGTCGTAGAGCTTAACGCGGGACAGATATCTAGCCTGCCCCATGCGCAGCCCCTTGGCCGATCCCGGGTCGGCCTTTTCGGCCAATTCCGCATAGGCGCCGGCCGCCCGTATATAAAAAGCTCTGGCTTTTTCCGGCAATCCCGCTTCATCCATCGCCTCGGCAAGTCCCACGTAAATATCAGGGCCGGCATAACCTTCCCTTGCCGCCTCTTTGGAGGTTTTAAGGCGGCCGATATAAGTTCCCAGGTCGTCCAGATAAGGCTTTGCGGCCGCCGGCTCAAGCTTGTGGAGCGCGGCTATCCAGTCCATCACCGAGCCCTCGGCTTCCGTTCCGTCGCTGCCGTCGAAACGTCCTATCATCTCGCGGTAAAGCGCCGGGAGGCCGGCGTCTTTCTTGTCCTCCGCTTCTTTGATGCGGGCAACGGCGTCCAGATAGAGCCCTGTACGGGTCTTAAGGCCGGCCAGCAGTTCGCGCGCCTTATCCCAGCTTTTTTCATCCATGTAGGCCTGAGCGACCCGTAATTTCCCGGCTTCGTCCAGGCTGGCGGCTTTTGCCCTGGCATCCGCTATAGGCTGGGCCTTCCAGGTCTCCTGTTCTTTCAGCCAGGCATTAAAGCTCTCAAGGCCGCCCCCGAAGCTGCGGCCTATTTCCCGCAACTCCGCGTCGGAGACCAGATAGGTCGGATAACCGGCCGGCCGGAAACGGGTCAGCCATTCCCGGGCCGCCGGCTTGTCCACGTCCAGGCTGACGCGCACCATGTTCCGGCTGGCCTCGAGAAAGGTCGGCTGGGTAAGTACCGTATCTTCCATTATGCGGCAGAACGGGCACCATTTGCCGAAAAAATCTATAAGCAGAAGTTTATGTTCGCGTTTGGCCTGCCCACGGGCGGCTTCAGGCACATTAAGCAGGAAGCCAGGCAAGGCGGGCTCCTCTTCACTAAGACCGGTCCCGGCGGCCGGACCGACGGCGGCCGGCCCTTCCACCAAAACTTTGAAATCCTCGAACAGGCATACGGTCTCTTTATCTTCGCAGATCTTCAGGCTTACGGACTGCTCGCCGCCAGCCGTGAACTGGCACTTCAGCGAAGACGTACTGACCTCGAAGGCTTCGCCGGCGCCGCATTCCTGGGGAGCTTCCAGGTTGAAATGATAGCCCTCCTTCGGTTTGAACTTTATTACCTCGTTAAGCTTGGCCGTCTTAGGCGGGGGTTCGGTCAAATAGGAAGGCGCCGGCGCCTGTTCTGCCGCGGAAACCCGGACGGACAGCAGTACCGCGGTCAGGAAAGTGATAAATTTCATTATTCGGACTCCGAT
>Ga0208953_1000195_pt1 | contig 61271 bp, 73 predicted proteins | sample RifOxyB2_FD_184033 | JGI IMG/M metagenome (GOLD analysis project Ga0208953, IMG submission 184033) | Groundwater microbial communities from Rifle, Colorado - Rifle Oxygen_injection B2 (SPAdes) | ecosystem: Environmental > Aquatic > Deep subsurface > Groundwater | place: USA: Rifle, Colorado...
TTGCAGAATAGGGTTAATTATTATGTTTTTAAGAGATATTTGAAATTTTTAGAGTACCAGTTTTACCCTGAAAAAATAAAGAGACTGATTAACCCGCCATAGTCCTTTATAAATATCGGAGATACTGGTATCACAATAATATTTTTAAACTCAAATAATTAATAAAATAATATGGTAGAAGATAAAAATAAGGTGGTTGAAATAGCTATAATCGCTGGAGCAGCAAATGCTTTAGAATATAAAAAAAAGAATCCAAGAGCTTCAGATGATGAAGCAATACAGTATGTAAATAAAGAATGCAAAAATATTCTAAGAAGACTTGACTATTAATCAATAATCTAAAAAAATAAAAAAAAGGGCTAAAAAAGCCCTTTATTTAAAAATTAATTAAGGAAGATTCATCATCTCTCCAATTTCAAGTTCTTGATTTTCTTCTAAAAGAACTTCATCAACTTGAGTAGAAACCTCAACAGAGTTAAAACTCTCTGGAATTGTAATTTCCCCCACATTGATATCTCTATCTTCTAAGATATTAGCATTAATTTCATCAGTTATTTCCTGAGTTTTATCAGTTTGCGAAAAAGTATTGTAAACTAAAAAACCCCCAAGTACTAAAACTATGATGAATAAAGCTGATACCATTAAAATGTTTTTTTCTTCCATTCTATTAAAAGTTATTCTTGCTTAGCAAATCTTTTTGCATCAACTTTTGCAATCATTTCCTGAGTTCTAAGATCATTTCTTGCTTTAATACTCTCTTGAGTTTGTAAAGCAAAATCTCTACCTTGAATCTCTCTCTTCAAATTAAATTGCTTTGCATTAAGATAAAGCTCTTTTCTTTGTTCTTGAGACATATTTGAAACAATTTCTCTAATTTGCATTTTAATTTCTGCCTTAGTAAGATTTCCATTTTGGATTTGCTTGATTAATTCTTCATAATCCATACCTAAAAGTTCACTAAGTTCTTTAGCATTTTTCTCTTGGATTCTATTTTTGATTCTTTCTTTCATTTCTTTAAGATCTCCTTTTTGATCTTCTTTAATTGCCTTAAATTCAGCCCTCAAAGCATCAAGAGTTTCTTGATCTAATGAAGCTTTCATTTCATTTGAAAGAGTTCTAAAATCGTGAGCTAAAGTAATTGCAGATTTTTTATAAGCAACAAAATCTTTCACAGCAGTATCTGAACGAGGATTAGTTGATTGAACTTGCCCTAAAACCAAAGTTAAATTATCCACAATAGCTTGAAGTTCACTGGTATCTTGGCTAACATTTTCATATGCCGCAATTACAGCGTTACCTCTGGCAATATTTTTAGAAATTGCTTTTTCAAGTTGTAATAATCTAATTTCTGCTCCATAAGAATTACCCATTATAGATATTTCTTCTTGAGTTTCATTATCGACTTCAGTTTCATTTTCAACTTCTGTTTCATTATCATCATCAGTTTCATTATTGTCATCAGCAAAAACTAATGGCATTGTGATAAAAACTAACATTAATACTAACATCATACTTGCTATTTTTTCTATTTTCATTTTTATTTTACCTCCCATGATTTAATTAATGTGCATAAAGCACCAATTGATGAATATTAAAGAACGGAACAGTTTATAAAAATTACCCGGAACAAAGCGGAACAAGATAATTAAGGTTTTAGGGCAAGTATGGTAAATACAATAATCCACAAAGTTTCGTGCAAGATACGATACAAAAAAATTGGAATATTGATTAAATTTTGAAAAAGCTTATTTTTTTAACCGAATCATTGTTGAAACACCAACACTTTCTTTTTCAATTAAACCCTTTAATTCTAAGGAAGAAATATTTCTGGATACAGAAGATTTAGGCAAATTCAATTCTTTAACAATTTTTGACATAATAACAGGATGATTTTTCTCAATTAAAAATTTCATAATATTTTTTTGTCTTGCAGTTAAACCATTAAAATTATATTTTAATTTTGGAACCTTTTTTGCTTTTTTAATTACTCGGGGTTCAATATTCTTTTTTTTAAAATTTTTAAAAATATTTAATCTTTTAAAAGATATTACAATAAAAGAAACAATTACAATTAACCCAATTAAAAAAATTATATAAAAATTATTTTGCTCAGATTTTTTAATTTGATATTGCACAAAAATATTTAATGGCTCATCTTCACCATAACATTGAATAATTAAATTATCATTTTCAGTTTTAATTCTAAACTGTCCAGAAGTATTTATAGAATTAATCTCAGAATTTTCCGGTAATTTTAAGATATAAACAAAATCAAAGCTTTTTTCAATTGACAAATCAAAAGCCCAATACTCTTGTTCTTTAAAAGTATACATTTGTGAATCTTTTACAATCAAATCAGGATAATTAGTAATCCCATCAATTGTAACAAACCCAGATTCATCTAAAGTAATCTCTAAATCAGCATAAAACTCTTGAGAAAAAACAGCCATGCAATTAATAACAATTAATAATAATCCTAACTGAAATAACCTTTTTTGCAACACCATTTTATCTAAAAAGAATAAGTAAAAAAAGCTTATAAAGGTTATTTAAATTTTTTTAGCATCAAAGAATTAATTACAACTATAATTGAAGAAGTAGCCATTATCAATGCACCAAATTCAGGTCTTAATTTTATTCCAATAGGGATTAATACTCCTGCTGCAATAGGAATTGCTAAAAAATTATAACCCGCAGCCCACCATAAATTCTGTTTCATTTTTTTTCTTGTAACTTTACTTAATCTTATTAATTTAGCAACTTCTAAAGGATTATTTTTGACTAGAACAACTTCTGCAGACTGAACAGCAACATCAGTTCCGGCACCAATTGCAATTCCAATATCTGCCTGAGTTAAAGCCGGAGCATCGTTTATCCCATCTCCAACCATTGCAACCTTGCCTTTTTCTTGAAGTTCTTTGATTTTATTCACTTTATCTTTTGGCAAAACTTCAGCAAAATAAATATCAATCCCCAATTCCTTTGCAACTTGCTCTGCTGTTTGTTTATTATCACCAGTAATCATAACAGTCTTAATATTCATTTCTTTAAGCAATTTAATAGCTTCTTTTGATTCCTCTCTAACAATATCAGATAAAGCAATAACCCCAAATACTTTAGTTTTATCAGCAACATAAACTATTGTTTTACCTTGACTTGCAAATTTTTCTGCCTCTTTTTGCATTGTATTTTTAATATCAAACTGATTTATCAAAGCAAGATTCCCCACAAAAATTTCTCTTCCATTAACTATTCCTCTTGCACCTTTTCCAGGAATTGCTTTAAAATTATTTACTGGAATAATTTTAATTTTTTGACTTTTTGCTTTATTTATTATACCTTTTCCAATAATATGCTCGGAATTTTGTTCTATTGAAACAGCATATTCTAAAGTTTGCACATCCCCTGCAATTTCTGTAACCTCAAAAACCCCTTTTGTTAAAGTACCTGTTTTGTCAAAAACAACATAATCTAATTTTTCCGCAATTTCAACAGCAGTCATATCTCGAATTAGAATACCATTTTTTGCTGCAAGAGTTGTTGAAATAGAAGTCACAACAGGAATTGCCAAACCCAAAGCATGAGGACAGGCAATAACAAAAACAGTTATAGCAATTGTCAAAGCAAATACAAAATCCTGACTGGAAAAAAAAGCCCAATAAAAAAAACTTAATGTTCCTATAGTTATAGCGGCAAGGGTCAGATAATTTGCAGCTCTATCAGCTAACCTTTGTGTTTTGGGTTTAGAAGATTGAGCTTCCTTAACTAAATTAATAATCTGATGAATAGTTGTATCTTTCCCAGTTTTAGAAACTTCAAATTTTATACTTCCATCAAAATTAATACTTCCACCAATAACTTTATCTCCTTTTTTCTTCAAAATCGGTTTTGATTCACCGGTAATCATTGATTCATTAATGCTTGTTTCACCTTCAATAACGATTCCATCTACAGGTATTTTTTCTCCGGGTTTTACTAAAACAATATCACCTACTTTTAATTCATCAGTTGAAACTTCAATAATATCTTTTCCTTTTACTAAATTAGCTTTCTTTGGGATAAGCTTAACCAATTCACCTAATGCCCCTGATGCTCCTTCTACAGAACGCATTTCCATATAATGACCAAATAACAAGAATAAAGTTAAAGTTGAAATTTCCCAATAAAAATCAGGAGCGGTAAAAATAAAAGTTGTGCCTGCACTATAAATATAACCAGCTAAAACTGCAATACTAACCAAAACCATCATTCCAAAATCTTTTCTTTTAATTTCTCTTACTGCCCCGGTAAAAAAAGGCAAACCTCCCCATAAAACGACTATTGACGCAAGAACAAATAATACTAATGTATCCCCGCTAAATAAAAAAGAAAAATTAAGCCAACCCTGAATTGTTGGAGATAATAATAAGAGAGGTATAGACAAAAATAAAACAATCAAAAATCTTTTCTTAAACATTTCAGAACTATGCCCTTCATGTTCACCATTATTTTCTTCATGTTCTGTATGATTCATTTGCTTCATAGAATTTTCAAAATTCATCTGTTCATGCATTTTTCCGAAATGATTCATATTATGATTTTCCATAATAAATATTAATTAGATTATAACAAAAATTAAGACAATATAAACTATTCTACTAATTTCAAAAGATTAATATGAAACTAGTTTCACCAAAGTGCATATATAAGATTTTTATTTTAAAAAATAAGGAATAGAAAATAAAATTTATAAAAATTAAGATGGCAGAAAAAGTTAGATGTGAAAAATGCGAAAGGAATTTCCCAAGTATAGATGCGTTATCAATGCATAATTCTTCTAAACATAGTTCTACAGCGATAGAAAAAAAGAAATCAAACATACCTATGATAATTATAGCAATAATTTTAATTAGCAGTTTTTGGTTTATTTATAGTTCTTCAGGAAAAAATACCGGAGAAGTAATCAATGAAAATATTCAAGAAAATAAAGATACTTCTGCTATAGACAATAATCAAATACAAAAAATAACATTAAGCATGAAAGGAAATTATTATCCAAATACTATTAATGTAAAATCAGGAATTCCGGTAGAAATAACTTTAGACAGCAGTGTCCGAGGATGTTATAGATCATTTAGTATTCCAAAATTAGATGTATCTAAGTATTCATCTAGCCCAACTGATACAATAAAATTTACTCCAAATGAAAAAGGAACTTTCAGATTCCAATGTAGCATGGGCATGGGAACAGGAACAATAATTGTTGAGTAAAAATTATAAGGAGGTAAACAAATGAAAAAATTAATAATAGGAATGATAGTTATGCTACTTATAATAGCAGGCATATTTTTTATAAAATCTACACCCGAAAAAGTAATTGAACAATCAGATTCAAAAGAATTCACAGTTAAAGCATTTAAATATGGTTATTCTCCGGATCTAATAACAGTTAATAAAGGAGACAAAGTAAGAATAATCATTGACAATACAGATGTTTTACATGGAATAAGAATTCCTGATTTAGCTATTAAAGGAAATGAAATTTTAGAATTTACTGCAAATAAAGAAGGAGAATTTAGTTGGTATTGCACTAATATGTGTGGTGAAGGACATATGCAGATGCAAGGTAAATTAATTGTTAAATAAAATGATATTAATTTTTAGCTTTTCTTTAATTTATTTAACAGGAATTTTTGCAGGCCTATTTTTTATTCTTTCTTTTATTAGTTGTTGTTGCAACAGCAAATTATGCAAACAGATTAATTTTGAAAAAGCCAAAAGTTATCATAAAATTTTTATTTATCTTACATTTATATTTTTTATTATGCATGTATTTCTTGCGATAATTGCTAAATTTGGAATTATAATTTAAAGTAAAAAATTATAAAATATCAGCTTTTTAAGAATTCTATATTTATCGTTTAATAAAATTATAAACTTTAACAAATAACCAACCTGCAATTAATCCAAGAATAATAACTTCGATTATTCCTAAAATTGCGTCAATAAATGTAATGGGTTTTACAATTTGACTTATATCAATTCCATGAAAAATAAAACTGAATAGATTCATAACAAATGGTGGGGCAATAAATATCAATAATGCACATACAGTTGAAAATATTCCTGTTACTATTGCTAAACTTAAAGAAACTTTTTTTGCACTTAATTTATCTTCCATTTTAATTTATCTTCCATTTTAATTTATCTTCCATTTTAATTTATCTTCTTTTTTTAGGTTCTTGTATTTGCTGCATTAGCCAAACTATGAATAATATCAATGCTAATGCTATCAACAGCATAAAAAACCATCCAAATAAACCCATCCCAAAACTTCCCATCATGTTGCCATAATATCCGCCCATCATTCCATACCTATCAGTTCCTGTGAATCCAAAAAGACTCAGTAAAAAAACTGCACAAATCACAACAATTATCCAAATCCATTGATTATTATCACATTTCATTCAAAAAAGAATCGTTATAAGCATTTAAAGGTTTCTGCGAATAAAAATTAAAAAATTACTTTAAAATTAAATTTATAAAGTTTTGAATATCTCTATTTTCATAGCCCTGTAGTACAGCGGTCAAGTATAACTGGTTCTGGGCCAGTTGACCCCGGTTCGAATCCGGGCAGGGCTATCTGATATTCTGCATATAAAGAGGTGTTAGACCTTGGGAGATTAGAAGGTAATTCTAACGAGAATATGCGATAAGCCAAACGAAGAATAAGTTTTATAACTCTAATCTCTATGAAATTAGATGCAAGATAGTAAAAAGATAATTGAAAACTGTAAAGTTTTGTTAGAAGCTTTCAAATCAGGAAAATTAGGGCAAACAAGAATGCCAGAAGATTCAAACCCTCGCTTTAAAGATGATGAAATGGAGTTAAGATTTGCATATTTTTCTTTGCCTATGGCACTTAACTACCAAAGAAACAGTTACACTCTATGGGAATCTGCATTAAAAACATATCAAGATGAAGAAACAAAAAATGTCTTTGACGTTGCTAAAGTTAGTCAAATGAATTTTGATAAGCTACAAAGCTACTTATTGAAATATAAATTAGCATTACAACCAAATAAACATACAACTACTTGGCAAACAATTGCTAAGACTATTAATAATAATTTTGGCTCTTTTGTAAATTTGATAGACAAAGCAGATACAGATTATCTAAAATTAAAAGAGATAGTTCAAATTAAAAACAAAAAAGGTTTTCCTTATCTTTCGGGACCAAAAATATTCAATTACTGGTCTTTTATTTTAAAAGAATATGGCAAGACTCAATTAAAAAATGTTGAATTTATTGAAATTGCTCCAGATACTCATGTTACACAATGTTCAGTAAAATTAGGAGTAATAACTGAAAAAGAAGCGGAAACATTATCCAAGGATGCAATCTCTAATCGTTGGAGAGAAGTTCTTAAGGATTCTGGAATTGCTCCAATAGAGATGCATCCACCCCTATGGTTTTGGAGTAGAAACGGTTTTATTTTTAAGATTTGAAATCCATCTATTCACACAACTTTCTTATATGCTTCAAGAAAGTCTTGGCATTTTCTAAACTCTTATTTGCAGGCTCAAGATTTGCTTGCACCAATTTTTGATAGGTAAACTCGCCTCGCTTTTTCTTCTCTATTTTGAATATTCCTAATAAAGTATCTGCTTTAACTATAATCTCATCATAAATCTTCAATAACTCTCTATCAACAATTCCTTGAAAAACCAATATCTTAAATTTATCATAAGTCTTTTTATGCTCTTCGGGAGGCTCTGTTTTAATTCCTTTCTTTGCTAAATATGCTTTAGCAGAATAGAAGATACAATAATAAGAATGTGAAATAACTGAACTATAATATGTTTCTGGTTCTTCTATCTTCATAACATCTGTTTGAATCTTCTTGTTGTTGCTTACAAATAAGGCAATATCTGCGAATTTTATTTCATTATTGGCTCTTTCAAGATATAAATTATAGTTTAAATCCATGTTTAATTCCCTCTTTTATTAATGAATAAAATATAACTGGATTGTGAATTATTAAATGTTTTTTTGCTATCTCCTTGCCCAAGTTTTCATAATCAACTTTAAGCATCTCTAAAAATTCATTTTTTGTGATTACATGCCCATGAATCTTCAAAATAGACTTAGTTTCCATTGATTTAAAGACTGCTTCAACTATTTTTCTTTTGTCTTCTTGCTCAATAAAGACAGCTATATCTAAATCGGAATCCTTCTTTTGCTCTCCGAGGGCATAAGAACCGAATATAACCACAGAATAGAAAGGTGTATGTTTATCTAAAGAATCTTCCAATTCTTTAATTGACTTTAAAACTTGTTTTGACAAACTCTCTTTATTATAGGTTTCAAAATAAGCATATACTTTATTGTTTTTATGGTTAACAGCATAGAGTTTAGATGTGCCTATTTTCTTTTCAGTTATTAACTCTTCATTTAAGAACGCTTTAATTGCGTTCTGTATAACCGAGCTTGAATTCTCTTTTGATAGCTCTTTTACCTGCTTCCAAGTAATTTCTTTAAATTTATTCTTCTGAAAGATTCCAAATATCTTTAACTGTTTTTTTGTTAACATTTTATCAAACCAAATTTATAATTTAGCTATACCCTATTTTAGGTATAATTATACCTGTTTATAGGTATATAAATCTTTTTATCCTCATAAAACCTCAAAGTTTTCAATAATTGATAAAATTGAACAAATTGCTAATGAATTTTTGAAAAAAGCTAAGATAAATCCTAACATCAACAATCTAATATCATATCTTTAAAATCAATAATTATTATAAATCCTAATTTTATTAAAAAACAATGACTAAAAAAGTTTTAGGAATTACCCATGCTTTAACAGACCAGATTATCCCAGTAAGTGATGAAGAACTAAGTTCTATTGATCTAACATGTGGAGGATGGAAACCTTTTAGCATATGCGCAAATAAAAAAAGTTTAGAAGAATTATTAAAAAAAGAAAGCGTAAAAAGATATTTAGGTGGTGCTCCAACCAATGTTATAAGAGGTTTAAATAATTTAGGATATGATTGTAATTTGATTGGAAATATTGGAGAGGATGAATTAGGAAAAAATTATATTAATGTTTTAGAGGAAGAAAGTATTAATCCATTGTTCCATATTTATTCAGGAAAGAAAAGTGGAGAATGTTATGTATTTATAACTCCAAATAAAAAAAGAAGTTTTTATAGTAATGCAAGTATTGCTGATAATTTTAAAGATTTGGATACATATCTCTCTAAAAATGAAAACTTTGATTTGATTTTTACCTCAGGATATGAATTTAGTTCTAATCCTTCTAAGTTTATAGATTTCATACAATTACTAAAACAAAAAGGAACTAAGATAGCATTTGATATTGCAAATGGTAATATTGCTAAAAAAAATTTACCCGAATTTAAAGAGATGATAAAATTATCTAATGTTTTATTTATTAGTGATGAAGAATCAGAAATAGCATTCGGGGGATTACAAGATTGGATGTTTAAAGATAAAATTTGTGCTTATAAAAAAGGCACAAAAGGATCAGAGATTTATCAAAATAAAAATAAAGCAATTATTCCATGTTATAAAACAGATAAATTAGTAAATGATAATGGTGCAGGGGATTCTTATGCAGCAGGTTTTTTACATGCTTATTTAGAGAATAGAGACATTGAATTATGCGGAATTCTTGCAAGTTTAATTGCTAAAAAAGTTTGTCAGCAAGAAGAATCATGGTATAAAAATAATCTTTCATAGATTTCAGAATTCTTTTATTCTCTAAAAATTTATAAAGAATTTAATCCACTCTTTTATTACAAGCCCCGATAGTTCAGAGGCCAAGAACGCCTATTCAAAATCTCGCACAAAACTTTTTTTCATACTTATACCTATTTTGTAAAAAATAAGTTTTTACCACGAAATTTTTCACCCTCTCAGTTTCGAGTTCGGCATTCTTTTACCCTATAAAAATTTATAAAGAATTTAATCCACTCTTTTATTATAAGCCCCGATAGTTCAGAGGCCAAGAACGCCGCCCTCTCAACGTTATAGATAATAAGAGAGGTGATAGAATCTTGATGAAAGAGGAAATCTATGCATCTTAATGCAAACTTCTCTTGGAGATAGGCGGTAACCCGAGTTCGAATCTCGGCCGGGGCGATTATTTTCTATATCCCATTCAAATTATAAAAAATATAGAAATAACTCCGAGAATTCAAATACGTAAAATTCAAAAAGATTTCCCAGAGTTCGAATCACTTCAAAAGTAACATCTTTTGAATGTCCCAAAGAATAGTTGATTCTTTGAGTCGGCCGGGGCGTATAACATATTGCTTTAGCAATATATTCATTTTCCTCCGAGGTTGGCGTAATTCAAGAAAGTTTCAAATTCGAATCCGAGCAATTACGTGGTAGAAATTTTAAATTTCATTGGAATAAATTCAAGAATTAATTTTAAAAAATTTCGTGCGTGATTGCGAGTTAGGCCGGGGCGATTATTTTCTATATCCCATTCAAATTATAAAAAATATAGAAATAACTCCGAGAATTCAAATACGTAAAATTCAAAAAATATAATTCTCTAAAATAAACACCAACATCATATTTAAAATATCTAAATCATTTTATAAATAATGACTGACAAATCAAAAGAATTTTTAAAAAAATCTATTGAAGAATTAAGATTAATAAAAATAGATAAAATCGCCAGCCAAACAGATTCAAAGATACATGAAGAAGATTCTATTCTGGATGTAGTTGAAGAATTAATCATAAATAGCCGTGAAGTTCTTCCAGTAATCAAAAACAATGAATTAATAGGAATAATCAGAAAGAACAAAATTGCAACAAAAATAGAAAAAAATAAAGATTATGAAAAAATCAAAGCAAAAGAAATTATGGAAACCAATTTTATAAGTTGCTCATTAAAAGATTCATTAAATAAAATACTTGAAGAAGCAATAAAAAATAATTCAGACACAATAGTTATTTTTAAAAAAAATAAAGAACTAATAAAAATACTTGACTATTTTGACATAATAGAACTATTTACAAACACAAAATTTATTATCGAAAATCCCCCGATTCTAAGAGATTGCATGGATACAACAGTAATAATAACCCCACCAAAAACAAATCTCTTAAACCTAAAAGAATTATTTTTAAAAAATAATAGTAACTACTCAATAATCTTAGAAGAAGGAACAATAAAAGGAATAGCTACTCTCAAAGACTTAATTAATCAAATACCAAAAGATATTGATTTGGAAAAAACATTTGCACAAACAATCATGTCCCCAAGAATTATTTCTATGCATCCCGGAGATTCATTAAATGAAGCATTTAAGATATTCAAAGAAAAAAGATTTAATCAAATCCCTTTAATAGCAGAAGGTAAATTAGTAGGAATATTAAAAATAAATGATGCAATAAAAACATACTATCAATTTTTATTAAATATAAAAAATCCAAAAAACGATTTTGATATCCAAGAAATTTAATAAAAATTAAAAATTTAAATATTTTTAAAAAAATTCTTAAATTTTTCTAGCTATTTTTCTTAGACTTAATTCTGGAAGCTTTTTAGAATGAGCATCTAAATCTCCATTCATAAGACAGTCCCAACAAGTATGAATTCCTTTTGCATCTTGTACCATCCCAGTACCATGACATTTAGAACAATTTGCTCCCATAATAATATTATTGTAACTCATGTATTTAAACTTACTTACACTAGAGAATAATGATTAAATTAAATTTTTAACTAAGTTTTTCAAAAAAACAAATAATATAAAGTAAAAAGATATAACTTAAACATGAGAGAGGTTAAATATCCATTTTTAAACAAAAACTTTGAAAAAGGAAAATTCAAGATAAAAAAAGGAGAAAAACCATATCTAAAACAAGATGGAAAAGTTTCCAAATTTAAAATATGGATTGTTGATGGAGAATATATTCGAAAAAATATTTGCGAAGATTTTGTAAACATGGGACAACACTATCTTTACAAATTCATCCCAAAAAATGAATTCTGGATTGCAAAAGAAGCATATGAAGGAGAAGAAAATTATTACGTCAACCATTTACTTATAGAAAATAAACTCATGGCTTCAGGAGTTCCTTATGATAAAGCATATGTCATTGCTGCAAAAACTGAAAGAAAAGAAAGAAAAAAATCTTTAACTGCAAAAAAAATAGAGAAAGAAAATCCACAAAAAAAAGAATTAATTAAAAAGACACATATAAAATTATTGCAAGAATTAAAAAATGGAATTTGTGTTTGGCTCATCAATGGTGAAATTGTTAGAGATTTCTTTTATTCCAGTTTTGCCGGAGGAGGACATGATAAAGTTTATAATTTTATTCCAAAAAAAGAAATTTGGATAGACAATGATATCCCGAAAAAAGAAAGAAAATTCATAATGCTTCACGAAATACATGAAAGAAATTTAATGGAAAAAAGAATAAGTTACAAAAATGCACATTATAGTGCCACAAAAATTGAAGATTTTGCAAGACAAAATCCTAAAAAGATTAATTCATTAATCAAACAAGAAATAATTTGATTTATTAAATTTTAAAACAATACCATTTATACAATATCTTCTACCCGTAGGAGTATTAACAGCATTAAAAACATGACCCAAATGACCGCCACATTTAGCACATAAAATTTCAGTTCTTTTTTGAAAAAAAGAATTATCATCTCTATACTCTAAAGCTTCATTAGAATAAGGCTCAAAAAAACTAGGCCAACCAGTACCAGAATCAAACTTTTTAGAGGACTTAAATAATTTATTTTTGCAGGCAACACAAGAATAAATACCCTCTTCTTTATTATTTAATAAACCACAAGAATTTGGAATTTCTGTTCCTTTTTTTCTTAAAATATTATATTGCTCTGGAGTAAGAATTTTCTTCCATTCAGCATCAGTTTTAATAATTTTTTTCATTTTACAGAACAAGCATTAACACCTGTCTTCTCAAAATATTTTTGATGATATTCCTCCGCAACAAAAAAAGTTCCGGATTTTTTTATGATAGTATAAATTTTTTTAGGAAAAAATCTTTTTTCTATTTCTCTCTTAGATTTTTCAGCTAATTTTTTTTGATTTTCATTTAAATGAAAAATTCCCGCCTGATATTGGGGACCAAAATCAAAACCTTGCCGATTTTGAAAAATCGGATTATGCATATTCCAAAAGTTCTCAAGAAGTTTTTCATAAGAAACAATCTTTGGATTAAAAATAACTTCTACAGCTTCGACATAACCGGTTTTATCCTTATGAATCATCTCATAATTCGGATTTGGATATCTTTTTTCATCTCCATTAATATAGCCAACAGTGGTTTTAATTACACCTTTAATTAAATCAAAATTATATTGAACATGCCAAAAGCATCCTGCCGCAAAAATTGCCTTTTCAGTTTTCATATTTTTTCCTCATTGCAAACAAAAGAATATATCAATTTTAATTATTTCATTTAATCATGTTCTATTATATAAAAACATTTTCAAAAATATAAATACAAATATATTCGCAACAAAATATACAAAGACTCAAAAACTTATTATAATACTCGATTTAATTTGAGTTATCCAACTTCGGTTAGATTATTCAACCTTAATGGAGCAGCAAACTTCGGTTTGTTTGGAGAGAGGTGAAGATCACAAGAAAATCAATGCTCTCCTAACTTTTTTAAAAAAATATAGTCCCTTTCATTAGGAATTCTTTTAAACTCAATTAATAAAATAACTTAATGAGCTTATTAAAATTTGATTCTTCTGGACGATTAAGTAGTGTCGGAGAAAGAAGCGTCAATGAAGAAAAAAAAAGAGATGAAAACTATAAGAAGGTAAAAAAAGAAAAAGAATATTCTAAGAATTATGAAACTCACTATAAACCAAATTATAATATTAATAAAGAAGATAATTTTGACTTCTTAAAAGATGAAGAAGATAACCATGATTTTAAATCCTCTTCAAGAGATTTAAAAAAAACAGACTCACTCCACTTTTTAAACCAAGGAGAAGAAACATTTAACATAAACAAAGGTTTTTGGGATTTTAATATCGAAGGAAACCCAATAAGCCCACTAAAATTTAGCAATGGAAAAACACAAGAAGATATAGTAAAAGAAGTAGTAGATTTAATTCGCCAAGGAAATAAAATAATTTTTCTTAAGGGAGCATGTGGAAGCGGAAAATCAGCAATAGCACTAAATATTGCAAGAATTTTAGGAAAAGCTTCGATAATTGTTCCATTAAAAAGTTTACAAAAACAATATGAGGACGACTACTCCGGAAAAAAGTATGTCATAAAACCAGATGGAAAAAAAATGAAAATTGCAATAATAACAGGAAGAGATAATCACGATTCAATAATCAACCCGGGATTTTCCTGTTCATATTCATATTTACCGGAAAATATTAAAATTACAGAAAAAAATATTGCAAAATTACAGGAATATTATACTAAAAGCCCATTAACAGAAAATAATATAACCCCGGACATAAAAGAAATTAAAAGATTTACTATCGCTGCTTCAAATCCTTATTGGAGTCCAATACTCCCAAGTGAATTTGATTTTAAAATACAAGGAGCAGAAAAAAAGAAATATCTGGGAGTTGATTCAAAAGAATTTATATTTTATCATAGAAAATTAGGATGCTCTTATTATGACCAATACCTAGCATATATAAAAGCGGATGTAATAGTCTTTAATTCAGCAAAATATAAATCAGAACTATCAATTGGGCGAAAACCATTAACAGATATAGAAATTGTCGACGAAGCAGATGAATTTCTAGACAGTTTATCAAATCAAAGTGAAATTAATTTAAACAATTTAGCTATTGCATTGGAAGATATAAATCTTGAAAACATTTCATCAAAAATTGCAAGAAATAAGATCCTTGAAATTCTTAAAGAAGAAGTCAGGAATAAAAAAATTGATGGAATAAATAATCAAGAAACATTAAAATTAAGTGAAACACCATTAGAAAAAATATTTAAAAATATCTTATCCAGTAAAGATTTATCCAGAGAGATTGAACTAAATGAATTAAATTATACTAATAACGTATTAAATATAATTAAAAATTTTGAAAGTAACATTGACGATGCATATTTAATTTATAAAAAAGAAAAAGACGATTTATTAATTGAATTAGTCAGCACAAATCTTTCAAAAAAAATGAAAGAATTTGTAGATAAAAATAAAGCAATAGTATTTATGTCAGGAACATTACATTCAGAAGAAATTTTAAAAAAAGTTTTCGGATTAAAAGACTTTAAAATAGTCGAAGCAGAAGAATTAAACCAGGGGAACATTGAAATAATGATGACAGGAAAAGAATTTGATTGTAATTATTCAAATTTTAAAGATAATAAACAAACAAAAACAGATTATTTCTACGCACTATCAGAATGTATTAAAAAAGCTAAAGAGCCAACATTAATCCAAGTAAATGCATTTAAAGATTTACCCTCTGAAAATGAAAAAGAGGTATATTCTTTAAACAACATAATTTGTTTTAATGATTTAATACAAACCCAAAAAAATGATAAAACAGGAAAACAAATTTCAGATTTTAAAGAAGGAAAAAATAAAATATTATTCACCACAAAATGCTCTAGAGGAATAGATTTCCCCGGAGAAATTTGCAATTCAATTATTTTTACAAAATATCCAAACCCAAATACTCAGGATATTTTTTGGAAAATACTTCAAAAAACCCACCCGCAATATTATTGGGATTTTTATAAAGATAAAGCAAGAAGAGAATTTTTACAACGACTTTATCGTGCATTAAGATTTAAAGAAGATCACCTTTATGTTCTTTCACCGGATAAAAGAGTTTTAGATGCAGTAAGAAAAATTCAATTAGAGATTTATGAAAAAAATAAAATTTAAGACAAACATATTCGCAACAAGATATAGAAATAATAAAAATCTTATAATAATACTCAATTTAATCTGATTAGAATCTAACTTCGGTTAAATTATTCAACCTGAATTGAGCAACAAACTTTTAGTTTGTTTTGGAGAGGGGTGATAATCACAAGATAATCAATGCTCTCCAAAGATTTTTTATATTTTCAACTCAACCCAAACAATATAATGATCAGAAACATTCTCAGTAATTTGGGTATAATCTACTCCGGAATTTTTAAAAACATTATAAGCACCATCGTTTAGAACAATTCTATCATACGCACATCTAGATTTAGAAACAGCAGTATCTTGATAATCCTTAATCGCCCAAAACATAGAATTAACGAATTTTTATTTTTTTCATCATAATAAGAACAATCAGCATTCAAATCACCTAAAATAATAACATTGCCAGAATCATTCACAACATCTTCTAAATAATCTAACTCCTTTGCAACATCATCAGGCTTAACATGAATATTATAAATAATAAATCCTGAATCATTAATTTTAAATTCTAACCTCACAGGAGGACGCTCCCAGCGATCCAAAGAATCAGGGTTATAATCTTTAAATGAAACTAAATTAATATAATCCCTAAAAATCACGCCATACTGTTCTTTATAATTCGTTCTGCCAGCCCGGCTAGAATTAATACAAGAATAATTTTCTAAAGAAGAACATAACTCCAAAAATGCAAGACCGGAAATATCTCTTATTTCCTGAACAAAAATAATATCATAATTACTAATCTTTTCCTTATATAAAGCCATTAACTCATTATTACCAGCCTTAGATTCACCAAAAACATTCAAATTCCAATTTGCAATCTTAATTGTTTGACTAATATAATTTTCATAAAACAAAGATTCAACATAAAATAAAACTAATAAAAAAGCAATCATCAAAAAGATGTAAATTTTTTTCTTCATTCAACATCTAAAAAAAATCACTATAAAAGATTAATTATAGTTATCTGGTAATTTCATGTGCTTTTTTCCAGGCAATATAATTATCTTCTAAAGTTTTAATAACCTCGTCCCTTATTTCTTTATTCCCTAAACCATTAAAATCTAAAACTGCAAAATCAACCTCCTCATCGGTATTACTAATTGCCTGCATAATCATTTCTTTAGTCAAAGGTAAAGCATATTTCGGGATAATATGAGAAAAAGCAATATTAGAATTTAATTGCAATTTATTAAAAATAGGACAATAATGCCCCCCGCCAATACCAATCGCAACCTCATTATACGGATTTTCTTTAAACCCTTCAATAATTTCAGAAAGAGTTCGAGCAATCACAAACGCAACCTTTTTATCTTTCCATTCTAAAATAGTTGAACCAATCTCAATAAACATACAAGGCTTATTAATTAAAGGACCATGATGAGTTACTTCCATTGTAACCTTATAATTCTTTAAATTATTTTCATTTGCAATCTTGTTCAATTTCCCAAAAGTTTGCTTCATAAATAATGCAGAAGTCATGCTTAACTTGCCATCTTCACCACCAAGTCGCCCTTCCCTAAAATTGCCTGGAGCATGAATGCAAATAGATTTTTCATTTTTTTCAGATTTATGCCTTGAAGCAAAAATAATAAAATCATACTTATTAATTTTCTCTAAATCCAAATTTTTAGTTTCAACAATTTCATTTTCAATTAAATAAAAATCAAAACTAGGCTTATCTTTCAAAGTATTTAATAAAGGATTTTCCTGAAACTGCGATAAAGAAGTCGTAATATTAATTCCCGCTTCATCCTGTTTACTTGCAACAATCAAAAATTTTTTATACACCATAAAAGAGATTAGAATGCTACATATTTAAAGATTATTTAAAAAATTAATAACTTTCTCTCTAAGTTTAGATTTTCTTTAAAATCATTTAAAACTTTTTTATTTAAAATTGCAGAATAAATTCTAACCTCTTTTGCAACTCGTTGCATTTCAATTAAACCATATACAAACTCTTCATAACTAAAATAATTAAGATTTCCAAGAGATTCAATAGAAACTGCTAAATCAAACGATTTATCATTAAAAGGCAACGCAAAACAAGAAGCAGGAATAAAATGTGATTTAAATTTATCACAAGCCATTAATAATTCATCAACCTTTCTCTCCTTATCTTTTTGATTACTCTTTTGCATCTCTAAATATCTTTGATACTTCTCTTTATCTTTAACAAATTTCTTGTGAAATTTTTCACTCGATTCAGAAATTTTTTGACTAAAATATTTTTTAATAAAATTATTCAAATCATAATAACCAGAATCAACAGCATAAGCATTTTTACCATTTTCCAATAAACTTCCTGTAAAACCAGAAAATCCAGCACCAACATCAAGGACTAATTTTGCTTTTTTCAGATCATTTTTTGTTAATTTTAATAATTCACAATATCTTTCAAATGACCGACCAGAAGTTAAAATATCTGTCATAAAAATATCTGGAATCTAATTATTTAAAATTATGTAATCCTAAAAAATTATAAAGCCAATTACCTTTTAGATTAAATGCAAGAGATAATTAGATTATTAATTGGAATATTTGTTTTAATTTTAGGATTTCCAATTGGAATATATTTATCAAAAATAACATCAGAAGAATTAAAATCAGGACAAAAATGGTTCAAAATAATCATTTTAATCTCGTTAGTAAGTTCTATTATAAGCTTAATTTTAAGAAATGATTTATTTCTATTCAGTTTTTTATTTATAGCAATAGTAACAAGCATGAGTTTAAACAAAAAATGAAATTCATTAATTATTTTAAATTAAAAAGAAATATTTTTCAAAGATTAAAAAAAGAATTATCAAAAGATTTGCTATTTCATAACATTCAGCATACAAAAGAAGTATTAAAAAGTGCAATCAAATTAGCAAAACTCGAAAAAATTTCAAAAGATGAAAAATATTTATTAAAAACAGCGTGTATATTACACGATATTGGATATTTAGAAAAATATGAGGATAATGAAATAATTGCAGTAAAAATAGCAAAACAAATTTTACCGGAATTTAATTATAATCCTGAAGAAATAAAAACAATTTCTCAAATTATAATGGCAACAAAAATGCCACAAACACCTAAAGATAATTTAAGCAAAATTATATGTGATGCCGACTTAGATAATTTAGGTAAAAAAAACTTTTTCATTAAATCAAATTTATTAAGATTTGAATTAGAAAAATATGGAAAAACATTACCACTTAAAGAATTTTATCAAAATCAAATTAACCTACTAAAATCACATAAATATTTTACCAATTCAGCAAATAAACTTTATGGAAAACAAAAAGAAAAAAATTTGCAAGAACTTAAAGAAAGAATAAAAAAAGAATAATTTAAAAATAGGATTCTCAATAAATTTTTATGAATAACAATTGTAAATACATAAAACAAGGAAATTTACAAACAACACTTTTCAGCCCAGAAAAATATTTTGTTTGCCCTTCAAAAGAGGAATGCCCACATAATCAAAAATTAGGTCTAATCTCAGAAAAAGCACATATATGTAATGCTGACCCTTTTTTAAGAGCAGCCATAAAGTATTCACATAGGACAATTAAAGATGAACACGATATAGAAACATTTTATGATACAGAGCTAGAATTTTTACCAGAATCAGATATTCTAAAAATGCAAGAAGAAACTCAAGATTTTCATTATTGTGGGATTAAATGGGAAATAGTTAAAGATTACAAATAAATCTTCATTCAAAAGTGTTATAAACCAAATTTTTCTTAATTTTATATGTTATATTTAATCGGTTTAGGTTTAAACATAGAAGGAATATCAAGATTCGGATTTGAAATCTTACAAAGATGCAAGCGTGTTTATTTAGAAAATTATACCGTTGATTTTCCATATACAATCGGAGAACTGCAAGAAGTAATATTTCAAGGAAAAACAAAAAAATTACTTTTAGCAAATCGAGAAAAAGTAGAAAATTTAGAACTGATTGACGAAGCAAAAAAAATGGATGTAGCATTATTAATTTATGGAAGCCCGCTAAGTGCAACGACACATATATCTTTAATCGAAGAAGCAAAAAGAATGAAAGTAAAATATAAAGTTATTCAAGCAGGATCAATTTTTGATGCAGTCGCAGAAACAGGATTACAATTATACAAATTTGGAAAAATCACAAGCATGCCCGCATGGAAAAAAAATTTTGAACCAACAAGTTTTATGAAAATTGTAGAAGAAAACATGTCAATAAATGCACATAGTTTAATATTAATAGATATTGGACTGGATTTTCAAAATGCTTTAGAACAACTAGAGATCTCAGCAAAAGAATATAATATTACATTAAATAAATTAATAGTTTGCCAAACACTTGGAACAAAATCCCAAAAAATTCACTATAAAGAAATTGAAGAACTAAAAGAATATAACGGAATAAAAAAACCATACTGCATAATAATTCCATCAAAATTACATTTTATCGAAGAAGAAATGCTAAAAGAGATTTAATCTTTAATATCTAACCTAATAGGATTTTCAAAAACTTCTTTATAATACTTATTTATATCCTCAAAAACTTCGCAATCACCATTTAATTTTCTTAAAGTACTAAGATTCATATAAAGATAAGGGATTAAGTTCCATCCATTATACCAATCAGTCCGGTAATCAAAATGACAGCCAGGGGTAAGAAAAATTAAATTTTTCGGAGGATGAATTTTAGGATTCCTCCACCACAATTGATCAGAAGTAGGATCAACAATAATAAAACCTTTTTCATTAGTTTCTTCCAGAACAAAAGGTAAACCATTATAATAATGATTACAACCATTTAGAGAATCACCTAAAACTGACGAATTAGAATAACCTTTATTCATTAAAGACAAATTCATATGAACAGAAGCACTATCGCAACAAAAGTGAGGAAATTTTTGTATATTTTTTTTGCTAAAGACTTTTTGTATATTTTCAGATTTTCCTAAAACATAATGTAAATATGAAAGTTCATAAATTCTTTTTATATGTTCATCTAACTCATTTTTATCCTTAACAAACATTGAACAATATTCAGGCACATTTTTATGTTTTTTTAATAATTTCCGAATTTGTTTAGTATCAAATATCAAATCATACTCAATACAGGAAGGATTTTTCACAAAAATCGAAAATTCTTTTTTAGCAACTTCTAAAACCTGTTCTAATCCTTTTGTCTGACCATTTTGAATTTCATTTAATTTTATGCCATACTTTTTATCTAAATCACTTTCATAACCCTTTGTCCAAATTGAACAAGGAAATAAATTAGTTACTACCATAAAATTACATAAAGACTATATTTTTAAAAGTTTTTATAAGAGATTAAAGATTCTCAAAAACCTTTAAAAGTCTTTAAACCTCCATAATTAAATGGAAATTCAGGAAAGAGAAAACAAAGTAAATGACTTTTGGGATGATGCGAAAATATTTGAAAAACAAGTAAATAAAGATGCACCCAATGGTGAATACACATTCTACGACGGACCACCTTTTGCAACAGGATTACCACATTATGGACACATTGTTGCAAGCATAATAAAAGATGTTGTACCACGATTCTGGGCAATGAATGGATACAAAGTTGAAAGAAAATGGGGATGGGATTGCCATGGTTTACCTATTGAAAATATTGTTGAAAAAGAATTAAACTTCCAAAATAAAAAAGACATTGAAAAATTAGGAATCGACAAATTCAACAATTTATGCAGAAGTAAAGTCACAAGTTATGTAGAAGATTGGAAAAAAGTAATAAGACAATTAGGTCGTTTTGTAGATATGCAAAATTCATACAAAACAATGGACTTAGATTTCATGGAATCAGTCTGGTGGGTCTTTAAAGAAATTTACGATAAAGATTTAGTTTACAAAGGTTATAGATCAATGCATATTTGTCCGCGTTGCCAAACAACACTCTCACAATCAGAAGTTACTGAAGGATATAAAGATATCAAAGACTTAAGTGCAATTGCAAAATTTAAATTAATTGAAGATGAGAACACATCGGTTTTAGCATGGACAACAACACCATGGACATTAATTGGAAATGTAGCTTTAGCAGTTGGAAAAAATATTGACTATGTAAAAATTGAAAGAAAAGACGAAACAGGAAAAATAACCAAATTCATTTTAGCAAAAGATAAATTAAAAGAAATTTTTAAAGAACAAGAATACAAAATTATTGAAGAATTTAAAGGAAAAAAACTAATCGGAAAAAAATACAAACCACTATTTGATTATTACATTAACGATAAATCAATAGAAAATAAAGAAAATGGCTGGAAAATTGTTTTGGCAGATTTTGTTTCAACAGATGAAGGAACAGGAATAGTTCATATTGCACCAGCTTTCGGGGAAGATGATATGAATTTAGGTCAAAAAGAAAACTTGCCATTTATTCAGCATGTAGGAATAGACGGAATTATCGAAGAAAAAGCAAAAGATTTTGCTGGAATGAATGTTAAACCAATTAAAGACCATATGCAAACAGATATTGAAATAATAAAATATCTTGCAAATAAAGATTTATTATTTTCAAAAGAGAAATATGAACATTCATATCCTCACTGTTGGAGATGCGATACACCATTATTGAATTATGCAACAAGCTCTTGGTTTGTTAACGTAACAAAAATAAAAAAAAGATTATTACAAACAGCCGAAAATATTAACTGGTCGCCAAATCATATTAAAGAAGGAAGATGGGGAAACTGGCTTAAAGGAGCAAGAGATTGGTCCATCTCCAGACAAAGATTCTGGGCATCAGCAATTCCTATCTGGGAATGTTCTTGCGGAGAAATAAAAGTTATAGGCTCGGTAAAAGAATTAGAAAATTTAAGTGGTAAAAAAATAACAGATATACATAAAGACACCGTTGATAAAATCCAATTCCCTTGCTCAAAATGTAAAAAACAAATGACAAGAATACCAGACGTTTTTGATTGTTGGTTTGAATCAGGTGCAATGCCTTTTGCCCAACTGCATTATCCATTCGAAAATAAAGAAAGGTTCAACCAAAAATTCCCTGCACAATTTATTGCAGAAGGAGCAGACCAAACAAGATGCTGGTTTTACTATTTGCATGTTTTAGCAATAGGGGTAAAAGATAAAGAAGCTTTCAAAAATGTAATTGTTAATGGAATAGTTTTAGCAGAAGACGGAAAAAAAATGTCAAAAAAATTGCAAAACTATCCGGATCCAACAAAACTAATGGATAAATACGGTGCAGATGCTTTAAGATATTACTTATTAATGTCTCCGGTAATGCTTGCAGATAATCTAAACTTTTCTGAAAAAGGTGTACTTGAATCCTATAAAAAATTAATAATGATCTTAACAAACATCGTCAAATTTTATAATGAATTAAAAATTGAAAACATTCCGGAAAAAAAATCAAAAAATATCTTAGATAAATGGATAATTTCAAGATTAAATCAATTATTAAAAGACACAGATAAAGCAATGAGAGAATATAATTTACCTTCGGCATCTAGACCAATTATTGAATTTGTGGATGATTTATCTACATGGTACTTAAGGCTTAATCGAGATAGATTAAACGAACAAAACCCGGATGCAATAAAAACATTACATGATGTTTTATTAATGTTATCAAAGATTATTGCACCATTCACACCATTCATCTCTGAAGAAATTTGGCAGGAAATTACAAAAAATAATTTTAAAAATGAAAACAAATCAGTTCATTTAGAAGAGTGGCCGGAATATAATGAAAAATTAATTGATTCAAACTTAATTAATAAAATGACAGAGGTTAGAGAAGTAGTTTCTGCTGGTTTAAAACAAAGAGACCAAAATAAAGTCGGACTTAAGTGGCCGTTATCGACAGCAACTATTTCTTACAAAAAAACATTTTTAGACAGAGAAAAAGAATTAAAAGAATTAATTAAACAAGAATTAAATGTCAAAGGATTAAAAATTTTAACAGATTCAACTGAAAAAATCAAAGTTGAATTAGATTTTAATTTGACACCTGAACTTGAAAGTGAAGGATATGCTCGGGAAATATCTAGACAAGTCCAATCATTTAGAAGAGATTTAGGGCTTAATAAGCAGGATATAATTGAATTAATAATTATCACAAAAGATAAAGAACTCACAAAGATTATCGACGACCAAAAAGAATTTATTCAAGATAGAACAAATTCAAAAGATCTATCAGTTGTTACAACTGACAAGGAAAGATTTAAAAACAAAATCGACTTTAAAATAAAAGATAAGAGAGGGGAAATTGTGGTTATTAACTACTAATAGGTAATCCATAAAATTTACTCTTTTATTATAACAAACTTTAAAAAGAAAATTAAAGTCATATAAATATACAAAATGATAGTTAAAGAAGAATTTTTAGGAAGACTACGAAAGATATTTGATTTAAACTTATATGAGGTAAAAGTATGGACTGCATTACTTTCAAGAGGAACATCAACAGCAGGAGAATTAAGCAGTATTTCTGACGTACCAAGATCAAGAACATATGATATTTTAGAAAGTTTAGAAAAAAAAGGTTTCATTGTTATGAAATTAGGTAAACCAATCAGATTCGTAGCATTAAAACCAGCAGAAGTTGTTGAAAGAGTTAAAAGAAACTTAATGGTTCAAGCAAAAGAAAGAACAAAAAGATTAGAAACATTAAGAGGAGACGAAGTTTTAGAAGAATTAAGTTCATTATTTACTCAAGGGGTAAAATTCGTTGAACCTTCAGACCTTTCTGGAAGTTTAAAAGGAAGACAAAATTTATACAATCATTTAGATATGATGGTTAGAGAAGCAGAAAAAACAATCACAATCGTCACAACAGCTGAAGGAATGAATAGAAAACTTGAAGCATTAACACCAAGTTTAGAAAAATGCAAGAAAAGAGGTGTAAGAATAAGAATTGCTGCACCAATTGATAATAATAATCTACAAATTGCAAAAGATTTAAAAGATGTTGCAGAAATCAGAAACATTGGAAAAATGAAAGCACGATTTGTAATTATCGATTCAAATCAATTAATGTTCATGCTTTTAGACGATGAAAAATTCCACCCTAATTACGACGTTGGAGTTTGGATTAACACAGAATTCTTTGCTCAAGCATTAGAACAAATGTTTGAACTTGCTTGGAAAGATATGAAACCAATTAAATAATTTCATATTAAAGGAGGTATAACATGAAAGATTTAAATAAAAAGGTGAAAAAACTTGATATTTTTGACATAAAACTGATTGAATTAACATCAGCAAGTTTTATCCTATTTTTAATCACTGTTTGGCCAACTTTAATGGTTTTAGTTCACAGAATTCATTGGGGATGGTTCTTAGGAGCAACAGTAATATTTGCTTATAAACCGTTAAAAAAATTATTCTTTTAAAAGAAACATAATTTTTTAAAGGATAAATTACATTTATTTTTGAAAGGCGTGGTTAGTTTATCGGTAGAATATCTCGTTGCCATTTTGAAAAGTGATTACTTTTCAATCTTTTGCCTTTATAGGGTAAAAGCAAAAACGAGGTGAGCCGGGTTCGATTCCCGGACCGCGCATATTGGGCTATTAGCCCAATTGGACATCGGACTAGAAGCTATAAGATGTCCTTTCGATTCCGAACAATTACGTGGTAGAATTTCATTCTTTCAAATAAAAATTCAAAGATTAAAATAAAAAATTCGTGCGTGATTGTGAGTTAGGACCGCGCATAGATAATATTAAATCGAAGATTTAATATTAAAGATTTCGGAGAATCTAAGTCGTTAAATTTAAACATTATTTCTTGAGCCGAAAAGGTTCGATTACTTCAATCTCCAATGGAGTTGAAGTTGCCAAAAATCTTGAAAAGATTTTTTAGCACCGGACCGCGCATATATTTTCTATTAAAAACTCAAAATAGAAACACACAAGATTTAAAACTCAAAACATATTATTCATGATATAAAAAGAGGAAGAAATAAATGATCTATTTACCATTCTTAGGAGCAATATCTTTAGCAGCAGGAACAATCCTCGAAAAAATAGTAGTAAAGCGTAAAAATATTGATATAAAATTTTACCAAACAGCAATATTTTTTGTCATAATGCTGGTAATGCTCCCATTCATATACTTTTATTGGAAATTTGACCCACAAGCACTGCAACCATTAAACATAATAATTTTTTCATTGGTAATAATTTTTTCATTATTAGCTAATTGGTTTGTTTTCTATTCAGTAAAAGGAGAAAAAGTTTCAAACCTTGAGCCAGCCAAAATGATTGAACCATTATTTGTAGTTTTATTAGCAATACTTTTTAGTTTCTTTATTGATTCAGGAATGTACGAAAAAAATTTAAAAATTATTATTCCCGCAATAATCGCAGGATTAGCCCTCATTTTATCACACATAAAAAGACATCATTTAAAATTCAACAAATATTTTTTATCGGCAATACTCGGAAGTTTTTTCTTTGCTTTAGAACTAGTAATATCACGATTAATTCTTGACTATTACTCATCACTCACATTTTATTTCTTAAGATGTGCATTTATATTTTTATTTAGCTTAATAATCTTCAGACCAAAAATGATACAAATGGATAAAACATTAACATCATACATATTCATAACAGGAATCTTCTGGGTTCTTTATAGAGTAATAATCTACTATGGATACGTAAATCTCGGAATAATCTTCACCACATTAATTATAATGGTAAGCCCAATATTTATTTACCTATTTGCACACATATTTTTAAAAGAAAATTTAAGTTGGAGAAATATCATCGCATCAATAATAATAATCGGTTGTGTTCTTTACGCAACAATATTTTAAAAAATAAAATGATACAAAAAAAAGAAATGAAAAAAACAGCATGCATAATATTATATGATAAAAATAAAAATATATTTTTGCAACAACAAGCAAATGACGGACAGGATAATTCCTCAAGATGGACATTCATAGAAGACGAAATTCAAGAAAATGAAATCCCAATACATTCAATAAAACGTATCTGTCAGGAAAAATTAAATTATGAATTAAATAATCAGGTATTCATTGAAAAAATACAAGCGAAAGATAGAGAAATTTATTGCTACTCTGAAGAATTTAGGTTCTCAAAAAAAATAATACTTAATGACGGAAAAGGTTACGGATGGTTCTCATATAACGAAGCTCAGAATTTAAAACTCACACCAGGAACATTTCAAATATTAACAATAATTAAAGATAAAATTTGAAATGAATAATTAAAGTTTCTTTCTTAATTCTTTAAAAGATTTCAAAACATCAGGATGTAAAGTTCCATCTAATCCTTTCATAGTTTTATCAAAAGCTAGCAAATCAACCATAGAATATGCTTTTATATCTGAGACACACTTGCTCCTCACATCCAGTGCATTCGATACTATACCTACAAAACGACCATAGCAAATAGCAAGATCACCAACGCCACAAACATAAGAACTATAACCAAGCTTCCCGACAAACCACGCCCTCATTTCAGGATTATTTCCCCCGCAAGATCCAAGAGAAACACCCATTGCAATGTCGTAACCAAATCTTTCTTGACTTTCAGCAAAAATTAAATCAGTATAATCATTAAGTAATGCTTGATCTCTTGCTAAAACTTTCCAAATAGGATGAACTTTAACATCTTCTCTCGACATCCCATCATTAATCTTTCCAAACTTACCTTTCTTGAATACTTCACCGCGTAATGTTTTATAAGCATCTTCATCAAGAACTAAAGCCCCAATATTTCTTTGACTTTTATAAGTCATTTCTCTTAATGCTTGAGAATCAAGGACAATCTTTACATCCCCATTAGGATGATAAATAACTGCATCGCCAGTATCAAAAAAATTATCCATCCAAGCAATTTTTACCTCTTCAGGACAATTTCTACAATCAAGTCTTATTTGCATTAACTCCGAAGTATTCATTGGAACTCTACCATCGACTATAAGCTTAGGCATTTGCTCTGTATTTTTGCCATAAAATTCTTTATATCTTTCAGGTATTGCATTAAGTTTTAACATTATAATTAACTTATGAAAAATCAACTTATAATCTTTATTAAAATCAAAAAGAATTTAATTTTCAACAATAGATGTATGCATAATTTCTATTACAAAATTAACAAATAAATCAGGCAAATCAAACCAATATTCTTTATCACTCCAAGAACCCTGAACAAATTTTATCCCTTTTTTATCTGCAAAAAGTTTAATTTTCTCAAGAGACTCTAAAGGATTATCAGATAAAAATGCAATATGAGTATTCTTTTTAACTTCCGTTTTAATTGGCTTATCTTTAACTTCAATAATTTGAATCTTAACAAATAAATTATCTTGACTAATTAAACACCACCTTTCTTTCCCTTTTCGATAAACTAATTTACAATCCAACTTTTCAAAAAATTCTAAAACTAGTTCTAAACTATTTGGAACAATGTTATAAGCAAAATGATGCAACTTTATTTTTTTCATACAAACCATCCAATAATTTAATATCAATAATTAAAATTTTATCATTTAAATAATTCTCTTTTTCTAAAAAATTAAAAAAAGGTGTTAATAATTACAAAGCAGCATCTAAAACCCATTGGTTCTCAAAAAGTTTAAATAGTAACCAATGTTACCACTGATATGGCAAAAATAAAAAAAGAAGAAAAATTACAGCAAGTAAAAAAATCAGAAGCAATCTTTAAAATAATCTATTGGTTTTTTGCGTTCCCTGAAAAAGAAATCAGTCTTAATGATTTAGCAAAAAATGTCGGAATTTCTAAAACAAATGCAAATAAAATAGTAACTTACTTGGTAAAAGAAGATTTTCTTAAAAAAGAAATATTAGGAAAAACATGGAGAATTTCATGCAATCCCGCACATAAATACAATATAACTCTAAAAATTCCGTTTAATCTTGGACAAATTTATGAAAGCAGAATAATAGATAAAATCATGAAAAAAATTCCTAATGCAAAATCAATAATTCTATTCGGAAGTTGCAGAAAAGGAGATGACACAGAAAAAAGCGACATTGATATTGCAGTAGAAGTTGCAGAAAATGCAGAATTAGAAATCTATAAAATGGGGAATTTAGAACAATTTGGATATAGAAAGAACATCCCAATAAATTTGCATATTTTTTCAAAGAATAAAATAGACTTAAACCTTTTTTCCAATATCGCAAATGGAATAGTTTTGTCAGGATTCTTGGAGGCAAAACCATGAGCCCACTTGAAAGATTCAAAAGACCAGATGCGAAAAATGCTCAAAGCCTAATTGAAGCGTCTAAAAAAGAAATAGAATTTACAATAAAAATCAAATAAACAGAAGAATCAGCAACGACAATAATTAGAAATGTTTATGAATCATTTAGAATGCTTGGCGATGCATTGCTAGTTCTAAAAGGAATAGAAAGCCATGATCACTTAAGACCAATAAAAGAATTATTAAAATTAAAAGTATCAACAACAAGACCAATAGGCACAATAGAAAACCTAAGACAACTTAGACATAATCTGAATTATTACGGCTATCGACCAAAACTTTCAGAAGCCTTGGATGCAATAGAGATTGCAAAATCTTGCTTCAACCCATTATTCAAAGAAATAGTAAAACAAATTGATAATAGAAATTAAATATTTTTTATTCTAAACTATTCATAAAATTATTAGACATACCGCCATTCATAGAATTCATTTTTCCCTCGTGCTTTTTACCGTTAGATGCAATAACATCATCAATCCTCAAAATCATAGTCGCAACCTCGCAGGCAGATTCAATCGCCTGACTCTTAATTTTAGAAGGTTCAATAATTCTTGACTCAAGCATATTTTCAATTCTATTAGTCAATAAATTAATACCAACATTTTTCTCCCCGGAATCATGCCGAGATTTAAGCTCAGTCAAAACATCGATAGGATCTAAACCCGCATTTTCAGCCAAAGTAATCGGAATAAATTCAAGAGCCCCAGCAAACTCATCAATAGCCAATTGTTCTCGACCACTCAACGTTTGTCCAAATTCCCTTAAACGTTTAGCAAGTTCAATTTCAATCGCTCCACCACCAGGAACAACCAACCCCGTCTTTAAACAAGAAGCAATATCACCTAAACCATCTTTTAAAGCCCTTTCAATTTCATCTAAAGCATGACTAGAACCACCATAGATTAAAATTGTTAATGCCTTAGGATTTTTACAACCCTTAATAAAAGTCAAAACATTATCACAATTACGAACCTCTTCAATAACATCCGCCTCACCAAGTTCAAATTGATTCAATTCATTTAAATTGCTAACAATCCTTGCACCAGTAGCTTTAGAAATTTTTTCTAAATCCCGTCTTGCAACTCTTCTGCAAGCATAAACACCTTCTTTAGATAATAAATATTGAGCAAAATCATCAATCCCTTTTTGACAAAAAATAACATTAGCACCACTATCAAGAATCCTTTGAATCATTCTTTTAATTGATTCTTCCTCTTGAACAATAAAACATTGTAATTGCTCCGGACTTGAAATAGAAATTTTTGTATCAAGATCAGGACTTTTAATCTCCAACGGAAAATCAATCAAAGCAATTTTAGGGTCATGAACAATAGAAGGCATATCATTTGTAACCTTTTCTTTGTCTAAAACAAGACCAAAAATTAACTCAGCATCCTTAACGCTATCTCCCCTCATCTTTTCGATCTTAATATCATTTAAATCAAATTTACCCTTATTTTCAATTTGCTTAACAGCCTTAACAATAATTTTTGCAAGCTTTTCTTTTTTATCTTCAGCACCCTTGCCGGTCATAGCAGTCATCGCAACTTGTTCTAAAACTACCTCATTTTCTGAAGTAATCATTAAAGATAAATCCTTAAGAATTTCCTGAGCCTTAACAGCTGCAATTTTATAACCCTTAGTAATTATTGTCGGATGAATTTTTCTGTCAAGCAATTTTTCAGCATTTTCAAGTAATTTTCCGGCAATCATAACCGCAGTAGTAGTCCCATCGCCAACTTCACTTTCCTGAGTTTTAGCAATCTCAACCATCATTTTTGCAGCAGGATGTTCAATTTGCATTTCTTCTAAAATCGTCACCCCATCATTTGTAACAATAATATCATTAGTAGGAGAAACAAGCATTTTATCCATCCCTTTAGGCCCCAAGGTAGTTTTAACAACTTCAGCAACCATTCTGGCAGCCATGATATTATTTCTTTGAGCATCCTTGCCCATAAGTCTTTGAATATCTTCAGGCATCAAGGTTATAGGTTTATCACTCATACAAAGAAATAGTTATGTTTTTTTTTTAAATACTATTGTAATATTTGGATAAATATTTGTTTTTAAAGATAGTAAAAAATTTGGAGTTTTGTTAAAATTTTCATACGCTTTTTTCAAAAATAAATCAGTAGGGCCTTTTATTTAAAAAATCAAATGTTTATCAATAGTAACGGGTAAAGAATTACTTTCAAGTTCTACTACAAGATGCCCTAAACACCCTCCAACAATTAATTCTTTTCTCCAAAAATATCCTCCAATTAAATGAATTGGTTTGTTATTTCTTAATCTATTAAAAATATCACACATTTCATTAAACTCCATTTCTTTTGTATCAGGATCACTAGATAAAGTTTTTATAAAAAATCTATTAGAATTTGCCCCAATATCTAAATAATGCTTAAAAGTATCTTTAACCCTTCTTGATTCTTCAAGAGTAATAATCGGACCAGAATAATTTTGTAATAAAGAAGTCAAACCAACATAATAAGAATCAAGAGAAGTATAATAAAATTTTGATTGGTAATAAGGATGAACCGCAACAATTAATTTTTCATCGTTTAAAATCGGCGGACCCCTAACTGAATAAAGTCCATACTCTAATTTCTCTAATTTGGGCCCACGAAAAAAATTAAACATAAAATTAACTTAATATCACAATTTTTAAATATTTTGAAAAAGTTTGATTTTTAACTAACTTCTTTGAAAATTCAAAAAGCATGCTAAAAATAAGATTTTAATAACTTAAAGGCAAACTTTTGTGAAACAAAAGTGCAGGGGAGTGTGGGAAAAAATTCACAATAAAGAATTGGGGTTTAGTTAAAATCTTCGTATGCTTTTTAAAAACTCTAAAATACTGATTTTGAAAATCTTTTTAAAGAAGAATATACTTTAAACTTTAAAGAGTTAAATAAAATGGCAGAATCAGATACAATTTTTTCAAGTAAAGTAAAATATAATGGACTTTTTGATTTCAAAGATTTTTACAGATTTGCTTATTCATGGCTAAGTGAAGAAATGGGATTAGGTGTTTCAGAAGGAAAATATGTAGAAAAATTAAAAGGCGACTCAAAAGATATTGAAATTGAATGGAACGGAACAAGAAAAGTCACAGATTATTTCAAATTTGAAGTCAATGCAAAAATAATTGTAATGGGAATGACAACTGTAGAAATTAATAAAGACGGAAAAAAAGCAAAAATGAATAATGGTTCAATAGAAATTAGCGTTCAAGGAAATCTTATAAGAGATTATCAAGGTAAATTTGAAATGACAGCATTTCAAAAATTCCTAAGAAGTATTTATGAAAAATGGGTAATACCCTCAAGAATTTCACAATACTCCGGAAAATTAATCGGAAGTTGCGACGAATTTCTCGGACAAATAAAAGCTTATCTGGATTTAGAAGGAAAAAAATAATGTTCAGAAATAAAATAAAATGTGCTTCACTCCCATTATATCTTTATCAACAGCAATTATTGAATTTCTTGTAGGAACATTTATTTTAATAAGATATAGAAATACACTAGTATCGGTTTTCTCCGCAATATTTGTTTATGTTTTAGGTTTATACCAATTCACAGAATTCATGCTTTGCACCACAAACAACCCACATTTATGGGCAGCAATAGGTTTTGCAACATACACATTTTTACCAGCAATAGGATTGCACTCTGTACTTAGATCAACAAAAAGAAAATTTAATAAATATATTCTTTATACTCCAGCAATAATTTTTGCATTAATCGCGATTTTAAGAAGTGATTTTATATTAGGAACAACATGTGCAACATTATATGTAATTGTTAGAATATTATTCTCTTTATCAGGACCATACTGGCCAGTATTTTTTGTTTATATTGGGTATTATTCTGGCTACATTTTATTTATACTATATTTATTAATACAAAATTATAAAGATAAATCGCTAGGAAAAGTTTATCAAGTTTTTACATGGATTAGCTTAATCACAATTTTAATACCATTAATATTAATCTGCCTTTTACCTGCACTAAGTTTTGCATTTCCATCTATTTATTGTCATTTTTCAATGTTATTTACAATTGCAGCAATAATGGCAAATCAAATTTACGATACAAAAAAAGAGAAGGATAAAGAAAAATTTTTTAATTAATTTTTCTAAAGAGATTATTGAGGAAGAAAAATTTTTAGTCAGAAGGAAGGGTGGAAAAAAATAAATTAAAAAAGTTTAATAAAATTTGTATACCCAAAAAAAATATATATACCTTTTTGATTAATATTGTAAAGCAGGACTTTTTTCATTAATTCTTGGAATTATTATGTTTGCAAATTCTCTTTTAATTCCATCATCTATGCTAAATCTTATACTAGTTCTATTATTTCTAAAATTAAATATTTCAATTTTAAATTCTTTAATCTTTGCAAGTTCAATCATTCTTGAAAGAACTATCTTTAAAATCTCTGATGCATTAAATATTTCCATTGCAACTAAATTACCTTTTCCGTCGAAATCAAAAACAAAATCTCCTATTTCAACAGCACCTTTTGATTTATAACCTTCCAAGTAAACAAATAAACTATCATTTTCTTCATCATAATCAAATTTAAAATCTTGCATTTTAACATATACTAATCTTGCAGGATTAATTATATTCTCTTTAACTTCTTCTAAATCTATTCCCCTTCCAAATGCCCTAATTTCAGCATGAGTAGTAAAAATTATATCAGATTTTTTATATTTATTCAGTTTTTCTTTTAATCTTTTAACTTCATTTTCCATATTTATTTCACTTATTTTTTCTCCTAAAGATAAAACCCCCAACCATTTATAAAAATTATCACAATTTTTTATCCTATTAAAGAAATAATCAAACACCCTCAAAAAATTTAACTGCAAAATTACATTCAGAACAATAATAATCCATACTATTCATAAAAATAAATCCTACATAAAACCCCTCAAAAAATCATATCTTAAATCTGTCCAGTCTCATTAAACTTCTTCATAAACTTTTCAACAATCACCTGAGGAGCAAAACCCTTTCTGCTGCAATTTTTCACAAAATCGTCATAAATCTTTCTATCAATATTATAATCAACTCTCATCTTCTGAGGATTAGGTGCTGTTGCTGCCATGCCAAATTTAAATAAATATAGTATATAAACTTAAGGTTTTATAAAAATTCTCAAAAATCAATCCCATATACTCCCCATTTGACATTAAAGAAAATTTACAAATCTTGAAGATATTCTATCTTTGGTAATTTGGGATATCCCTTTTTTAAAAAAAGATCCTCATGAACTTCTTCCAGTAATTCTTTCTTCCAATCTTTTTTATCAGCAGTCATAATTTTTAATTCTTTTTTATTATGTTCTTGAATTGCAGAAGCGATGGTATTTGCATCAGAATCATTCGGATTAAGCCATGTAAATAAACAACTTTTTAATTTAAAATCTATTTCTAATTCAGGAATAACAATCTCATCAATATAAACTTTAATAAAATAATTTATTCTTGCGGGAAGTAAATTAAAAATTTCATTCACAGCTTCTATAAATTTAGTTTTATTCTTAGATTTATCATAATTAAGAATTAACCTCTCAATTAGAATTTTATCTTTAGAAAGAAGAATTTTTGACTGTTCAGTTGAAAATAACAAATAGCCTTTATTTTTAACTTTTTGATTAAATTCAAATAAAATTACCTGTTGCCGACTCAACCATTTCGGAATATTTTTTTTAACAATATAATCACAAAGTAAATAAGAATTATTACCTTTATTTTTTATGAATAATTTAGTTTTTTCTTCTAAAGGATTTCCTATTTGCATACAAAAATAAATCGGAAGATTCATATCTAAAAAATATCTCATCATTCACTTTCCAAACCTTCAATGATTAATCTTTGTATTTCTTTAGAAGAATCACCTGCAGGCAAATTTATCTCAAAAGGATTTATTCCTTGTGCTAAAGACTCTAACTCCTCAATATAAATTTTATAATTCATTTCCTTAAAATTATAATTTAACTCCCTTATTTGTTCAAACAATTGCTTTTTATCATTATCGATAAATTCTTCAGCATCTTTAAAGGAAGTAAAAGCAGTTAATTTATCCCACAATTGAATTAAAGTACCTTTAATTATTTCTAAATTATCAACTTCATCACTCTTTCCATTAGAAAGAATAATCTGAGTATTTCTAATGAATCTTTCAAAATCTAAATAAAATTTATCCAACTTAATAGGATAATTTAAAGATAATTCTAAAATTGCCTGCCTTAATTCATTTTTGAAAGTTTTCTTTGAATTATCTTTTTCATACAAAATAAAAAGTTTAGTTAAATTTTCCTTTGCAAGATAAAAATCCATTTTATATTTATTATATTGATATAATCTTTCCCGATAAGCGATTCCGTCGTGACGTTTATCTTTAAATGCCTCTTTTATTCCCTCAAGAATTTTTTCCTTTTCTTTTGGTTCTGTCACTAATTCCAAAATCTCTTTATTATTTGAATCAAAACTTGCACAAGTAGTCATCCCATAATGAAAGTTTAATATTGGCAAATTTAAATTCTGAGTTTTTATTATATCAACAGCAATTTTTTGCAATGCCGTCTTTGATAATTCAATACCTTTCTCCTTTTTCCATCTTTCTTCTACTTCCTTAAGAAGATACAAAGTTTTAATTCTAATTTCTTTATTAAAAGGCAAACTATAATAGATAGGATCGTCAATTCTTCGATAAACTTTCATTTTATCAGAACTAATAATTTCATTAACTTTTCTTTCTGCTTTTAACTCTTCAAGATATTTGCTGGTAGTTGGCCAATTAGAATTAATTTTTGTAGCGATTTCATTATTGCTTTTAGGACCTTCAAACAAAAAATCTAAAATTTCCTTTTTTATTTGCTGAGGAGTTTTTCTAATTGTCATAAGAATAATATCAATAAATCAAATGAATTTATAAACTTTTGCAGTAAAAGAAAATAGAGTAGTACATATACTTATATCGATTTGAACAACAAAGTTTAAAAGAATATTTTTATCAAGAATAAGAAAAAACAAAATAAATTTCCCAAAAATTTATTAAACCCCGATTTCTAAATAAACACATGGAAAACTTCGAACAAACTGCAAAAGCATATGCACTAAAAAATGCAATAAGCCACGAAGGAAACGCAAACCAAGGAGCAGTCATCGCAGGTCTCTTTAACATCGGCTTAACAAAAGAAGACATCCCAAAATATGCAAAAGAAATCTCAAAAATAGTACAAGAAATAAACAAATTAAACCCGCAACAACAAGAAAAAGAATTTGAAAAATTGCAAGAATATATCGGAGAACGAAAAGTACGGGAAGGATTACCGGAATTACCAAACGCAGAAAAAGGCGTAGTAATGAGATTTGCACCCTCGCCATCAGGACCAATGCACATCGGCCACGCATTAACATCAAGCCTATCATATCTTTATGTCCAAAAATACGGAGGAAAATTCTATTTCAGAATAGAAGACACAAACCCAGAAAACATAGACCCCCAAGCTTATAAAATGTTAAAGGAAGAAGCAAACTGGCTATTCAAAAACAACGTCGAATTCATAATACAATCAGAAAGAATGCAGTTATATTACGACTATATCTTAAAACTAATAAAAAAAGAACACGCATATGTCTGCACATGCACAGGAGACGAATTTAGAGAATACGCAGAAAAGAAAAAAGACTGCCCATGCAGAAAACACATACAAAAAGAAAACGAAACAAAATGGAACCAAATGCTCAACGGTGAGATAAAAGAAGGAGACGCAGTAGTAAGATTCAAATCAAGCATGAAAGACCCAAACCCGGCAATGAGAGACTTCCCATTAGCAAGAATAAACGAAACACCGCACCCACTACAAAAAAACAAATATAGAGTATGGCCATTAATGAACCTTGCAGTAACAATTGACGATATAGAATTAAAAATGACACATATAATTCGGGCAAAAGAACATAGAGACAATGCAAAACGTCAGGAAATGATATATATCGCATTAGGACTAAAAAACAAAATACCATGGGTAGGATTTTTGGGAAAATACAAATTCACAGATTTGGAAATATCATGCTCAAAAACAAAAGCAAAAATCAAAGCAGGAGAGTATACAGGATGGGACGACCCACGACTACCATTCTTAGCATCACTAAAGAAAAAATATAAACCCGAAGCATTCTGGAGATTTGCAGAAAATAGAGGATTAAGCGAAGCAGATAGAGTAATAGACAAAAAAGAATTTTTCAGATTACTGGATAATTTTAATAAAGAATAAAAAATTAATCAGAAGTAAATTCTATTATTTGATTAATATGATCTTCAGCAGCACGCCTGCCAACATCAATTACCTTTGCAGCATTTTTAAAATCAAACGAATCAATCCCATGAGTTTTAAGTTGAATAAACAAAAGATTCTTTTTCCGTTTAATTCTCCTTCCAATAAGTTGACCAATTAAAATACTAACAGACTCAGAGATTATATCAAACGTCTCTCCGTCTTTCTTATAACTAAACTTAGTCGGCATAGCATTTACAGTAATAACTTTCTTTGCAATTTTAAAAGCATAATCCTGAGGCAAAGGATCAGTCACACCACCATCAACAAGCAACATTTTGCCCCTTTTCACCGGAGAAAAAATCCCCGGAATGCAAATACTGGCATTAATGCTTTTTATCAAATTACCTTCTTCTAAGAATACTTCCTTACCAGTATTCAAATCAGTTGCAACTGCAGTAAACCCAATATTCAAATTCTCAATTTTTTTCTTATCAACAAACTTTTTCAAAATTTTAGTCAAATCCTCAGTATCTCCTTTACCATTTCGAATCTTATGAGTCAGAAGAAAAATCAAAGCCTTATTATCAGAAAGTTTTAAAATCTCCTCCTTAAATTCATTTAATTTTCCGGAAGCATAAATTCCACCAATAAGTGCACCCATGCTTGTACCAACAATATGATCAATAGGAATATGATATTTTTCCATGACTTCCAAAAAACCAATATGAGCCAACCCCCTAACACTTCCACCGGATAATGCAATAGCAATACCCTTTTTTTCCTTCATCACCATTCAATCAAAAAGGATATAGAATTTTTAAATTTATGTCAAATTCATCAACAAATTTATATAACAATTTTTCTTAAATAACATATGACATTATCAAAAATATTAGGATTTTTATTTATTATATTTACAGCAACAATATTAATCCTTTCATATTTCTCTCCATTTCAAGAGATTCAATTCAGACAAAAAGTAAACCACAATAATTTTAGTTTAAATAGTTCAATATTAGTCCCAATGCAATTTTACGAAAATATGAGATTCCCAAGTAATAAAATTTCGTATAGAATAAATGGATGCCCGCTAAACAAAAAAAATAACATGGAAGACGCATTTGAAATAATTCAAAATCAAACAATCCTTGAATTTTATCCTGTAAAAAGCAATGAAGAATTAAGCATAACTTGCGAAGAAAAAAATAGATTATCAGAAGGATTATTTATTGCAGGAGAAGGCGGACCAACAAATATAACACAAACAGAAAATTTTAATGTAATATTAAATGGACAAATATTATTAATAAAAGAATCAACATGCCAATATCCAAATATAGCACTTCATGAATTACTGCACGCATTAGGATTTGACCATTCAAAAAATAGAAACAATATCATGTACAACATCACAAATTGCGACCAAACAATCGGAGAAGACATAGTAACACTAATTAACGAACTTTACTCTTACCCGCAATATACCGATTTAGCAATAGAAAATGTTTCAGCATATATGCACGGAAGATATCTTGATACAACAATAAACGTCAGAAATAATGGCTTAAAAGAATCAGAAAATACAACAATTCTAATTTATGCAAATAACAAAATAGTAAACGAAATTCCAATCGGAACATTGGATATTGGATACGGTTTAAGTATTTCAATGAATAATACTTGGATTTCAGTGATAAATGTCAAAACACTGGATTTTTTAATAAATTCAAACTCTGAGGAACTGCAAAAAAACAATAATAAAATAAGATTGGAAATTGATGAAATAAATTAATGAATTTTATTATTCGTCTAAATCTAACGAATCAATATCAAACTCATCTTCTTCCCCGCCATCATAATCATCTTCAAATTCTTCGTCCATTTTTACCTCGTTTTTATGCCCTTAAAAAATACTAAGCATATTTAAACGTTATGGTCACTTTGGGATAATTCCCGAGGAGTAAAAAGGATTTTTAAAGTAATTAAACTATTTATATAAATTAAAAAATTTGAAAAATTAAATAAATTAGAACCTGCTAACATCTAATTTTCTTTCAAGAACTTCAATTCTTTGTTGCATATGATAAATTTGATTTGAAATTTCTTCAAGTTTATTAGTCATATCCAAAATTCTCTTTGTAAGTTTTTTTCTTTTATCATCCGAATCAGAAAGTGAATCTTGAGATGAATTTTCTACAGGCATAGCTGAAGGGGTAGAACCCCCAAAAATGCCAAACATTCCGGAACTTTCAGAAGGAGATGAAACTTTCGTAGCAGAAGGAACAGAAACCCCTTCATTCAAATTTTGTTGATTTTCCTTAAGACTATTTATTCTTTCTTGTTGTTTACGATAATAATTAGATAAATCAACAACCTTATCATTTTTTTTTGATCCAAATAATCCCATGAATAATCAAAGAATAAATGATTTATAATCTTTACTTAAAAAAAGCCTATAATTATACCTTTAAAAATCAAATTTTCATACGCTTTTTCATCAACAAAGTTTCATGCGAGGTTATGAAAAAGTGTGGGCATTAAATTCAAGTAAAGAAATAAAAAAGTGTGTTTAATAATAAGATTTTAACAAAGTAAATTAATTGAATTAACGTTGGTTTAGTTTACTTTTTAGAGAATTATTTTATAATTCTCTATAGCTTAAAGGCAAATTATTACTTTTGTAATAATGGGGGCGAATAACTTCGTGGTAGAAACGATAATCCACAAAGTTTCGTGCGAGGTTATGAGAAAGTGGGAAAAATTCAAGATTAAAAAGGGGATTTGTTAAAATATTTAACACACTTTTTTAAAAGGGAACCAACGGATTCTTTTTAGTTAAAATTTTTTATACGCTTTTTTCATCCATAAAATTTCGTACAACAATTTCACAATTAATAGTTTTTAAAAATAGTAAATTCTTCATTACTGTGCAATCCACGGACATATGTCCTACCCTAAAATAACAAATTAAAATCATTATAAATTTCATCTGGAGTTCTTTTGTTTAAACTTGTATGTGGTCTAAAATGATTATATCTCATTCTCCAAAGTTCAGAATCATTATTGCAAAATTTAAACTCTCTTTTGAATGTTTGAAATAATCGTTCTACTTTTCCTTGTGTTGTTGGACTATGCACAGCCCCCCTAATGTGTTCAATTCCTCTAAGATTAAGTTTTCTATCAAATCGTGAATGTTTACTTTTTGATCCATAAGCTGAACCATTATCGGTTAGAATTTGTTTTGGCTTACCGTAAGTTTTAATTAAATTATCAATTATATTTATGACTGTATCTGTTGTAACTCTGCTAATTGCTACAAAAGCTAAGCTTTTTCTAGAGCAATCATCTATTACTGAAATAACATATTTATCTTCAATTTTTTGGTCACTATGATCAATTTGCCAAAGAGAATTTGGATGTTTCCTTTGCCATCGAACATATTTTATTCGTTTCTTTTTTCTTTTGGTTGATTCAGTTAATCTATGTTTGTTTAAAATGTTGTTAATTGTCGTATGACTCAAATCAACAAAATTTTCAATTTTTTCGGCACCCCAACCAGTTTTATTTTTGATAGATATTATTTTCTTTTCAATTTCAGGGGTTATTTTTCTATGAATCGTTTTAGGTCTTTTCGATTTATCTCTCAAATCCCAATGATCTTGATTTAATTTATTTGTCCATCTTCTTAGTGTTCTTATATTTACTTCATAATCATATTTTGCTCTTAGAATTATTCTGCATTGATTGTTTGTATGACCTTTAACTTTTAGCTTAAAAAATTCCTTTCTTATTTCTTCTTTTTTCATAAAATTAGTTAGATTTTACAATCGAACTAATTTTTGGTGCCATAGGACATATGTCCCTTGCTTCTACATAAATTCTTCATTACTTAAATTTTTAAAGTATTAATTCTTTTGATTTTAAAATGGCAGAAGTAATGAATATTTATGAAATTATTGAAAAAAAAATCGGAGTAAAACCAGAAGCAACACACAAAATAGTTTATGACTCCGCAGCAGATACATTAGAACCAATCTATTTCTGGACACTTGATTTAATGAACGACTTTGGCCTAAAACCGGAAAAATTAATAGATAACTTCATGTCAAGCCCAGGCTCAGGACATTTTGGTGAAATGGGGCAACGAGCCTCGGTAATGCAACAGCAAGGAGCAGCCACAATGGAAAGAGTCAACGCAATATTAAGAAGCGTACTAAATTTAATTTATGATTTAAAAGAATTTAAAGTGAGATTGCAAAGTTATAGCGATTTAAAAGACCCAATAAAAAAAGAATCAGCAATATTATCTTTAAAACAAATTTGGCTGGACAAAGTAGACATAAACAAACAAAACTCAAGCATTAAAGCAATGGCAATGGGAATCACAGGATTTCAAACATTACTCGACGCATTTATGTTCGCAAAAACAGTAGAAGACGCACAAAAAATAGATCTAAATGAAAGAGTAAAAAAAATTTTAGTCCAAAGAGTTTATGAATTCAATAATTGGTTAAAAGAATCAGAAACAGAATTGCGTAAAAGATACCAATTAGAAAGAAATTATCTTAAAAGCCAGGTAAACAGTTTAAAATTATATTCACGTTGGGCAAAACCATATTTAAAAGCATCAATGCAACTCGAACAAAAAGAAGGAGGAAGAAACCCGGCATTAGTAAAAAGTTTTTCAACAACAATTTTTGAATTAACACTATTAGGCAAAACACTGGTTAAATTACCCCCGGAATTATCAAAAGTCAAAACACGTAGAAATTATTATGCATGTATTTTAGTAGATTTTAATTTCAGAGGAATCCCGCAAAAAGTCAATCAAAGAGGAGACTTTGCATTTGGAGGAAGAACAGAAATAACATTCAGAGGATACGCATTAAATGAAGATGAATTGCAAAGATTAGAATACGAATTAGACAAATCAGATATAGGAGATGTTCTAGGATTAATTGAAGGAGCAACAACAGAAAGTTTAGGATTACTGCAAAAAGAAATTGATGATTTCTTAGACGAGAAAGAACAAGAAGAAAAAAGTGAAACTAAAAAAGTTTCAGGAGAAAATCCCTTTTCAGCATTATTAGGACTATATAATAAAAAAATTGAAACAAAACCAAAAAAAGAAGAAGACAAAAGAGGAAAACCAATCAAAAAAGATGATTGGGTAGAATCAAATCATTTAAGAAAAATTGCAAAAAATAAAGCCGCAAGCACAACATTCACAATATACGATATTTACAAAAAAGCACATGGAATGCCAAGTTATGCTTAAAATTATTTTTTTAATGTGAGATGTTTAAAATTTTTTTCTTCGTTAGATAATTGTTTTAAAATCTTTTTTGCTTTTTCATGTGTAATCTCTTCATCAAATGAAATTTTAATTAAAGGTTCCTTATATTTATCTAATATAATATAACAATTTTTATCTTCCTTAACTTCAAACCTCATATCTTTAGCAATATTAATTAATTCACTACGAGTATTCGGCAAAACATTACTTTCTAAAGCTTCCTGAGCTAAATTTTCCGGAACAAAAGGTTTTTTTAAAACTAATAAAACTAATCCCACAATAATAAAAGTCATTGAAAGTATTGAACTCACGCTAAAATCTAAATCCTGAACAATAGCAAACCCTGTAATCGTCGAGAAAGAATTAATAATCAAAAGAACCCCGATTAATAAAAATAAACTCCCAAAAAATTTTCTTAATAAATATCTCATTTTCTATATTGATAAACAAAGTTTTTATTAAAAAACCAATGACGAATAGATAAGCCTGCAAAAACAATATCCAAAAACTTCGGAAAACTTTATAAAACAAAGTACCTCATCACATCTATAATAAACTAAAAATTTAGTTTAATTTCAAAGAAAAGAATGGTAAATGTAATAGATATGGAGGATATACGGCACTTAAACTTATTTAGTAAAGTTACAGGAATTAATACCAGATATTGCTTTAATTATAATGAAGCAATCTTTTTTTGCGTTCCTCAAAGATTAATTTCAAAAGCAGTCGGTGAAAATGGAAAAAATGTCAAACAAATAAGTAGCATAGTTAAAAGAAAAATTAAAATAATTCCAAATCCAATGGATATTAGTGACGCCAAAAAGTTCATTTCTTCAATTGTAAGCCCTGTAACATTCCAAAATTTAGAAATAAAAGAAGACGAAATAATACTTACAGCCGGAAGCCAAAGTAAAGCGGCATTAATTGGAAGAAACAAAAGAAGATTATTAGAAATGCAAAAAATAGTCAGAAATTTTTTTAAAAAAGATTTTAAAATAATTTAAATAAATCCTAATAAAACAAAGCAAATGATAAGCTTTAAAAACTAGTTTTATTAAGAATATTTGTATCAAAAAGCAAGAAATAACATGGGATTAAAAAGCGCAACAAAATTAATGAATGATCGAAGAAAATTTCGATGGAAAGACAGACAATACAAAGTAAGAACTCTAAATTTATATGCTAAATCTGACCCTTTAGAAGGAGCAAATCAAGCTAAAGGAATTGTATTACAGAAAGTCCAAAAAGAAGCTAAACAGCCAAACTCAGCGATGAGAAAATGTTGCAAAGTTCAATTAAAGAAAAACGGAAGACAAGTAACAGCATTTATTCCCGGAAACCTTGGACAAAAATTTATTGATGAACACGACGAAGTTATGATTGAAAGAATTGGAGGAAAACAAGGAAGGTCAAAAGGAGATATTCCAGGAGTTAGATGGTGTGTTATTCAAGTAAATGATCAACAATTAGAAAGACTAGTTCATAAAAAGATTGAAAAAGGTAGAAGATAAAATGACTGAAAAAACATTAATCCCAACAATGAAAATATTTGATTTGTATGATATATCAGAGGTAACTGTTCAGGATTTAGGATTAAAAGGAGTAATTAATTTACAACCAAAATTAATTTTAAAAAGCCAAGGAAGAAACGTAACAAAATTCGGTCAAACTAAAGTAAACATTGTTGAAAGATTAATGAACAAACTTGCTGTTGCAGGACACAGAGGAAGAAAACATAAAATTGAACAAGGGCACTCAACAGGAAAATATTCAAAAAATATGAAAATTATCTTAGAAGTTCTTAAGTCAATTGAACAAAAAACTAAACAAAATCCAGTAGCAGTTTTAGTAAAAGCAATTGAAAATGCAGCACCAATGGATGAAGTTACAGTAATTGAATATGGTGGAGCAAGATATCCACAAGCAGTAGATGTTTCGCCAATTAGAAGGGTTAATTTAGCTTTAAAACACCTTGTTCACGGAGCATCAGATAAAGCATTTAACAAGAAAAAAACAATTGCCCAAACATTAACTGAAGAAATTATCATGGCTTATGAAGATAACAAAGAAAGTTTTGCACTTAAGAAAAGAAATGAATCTGAAAAACAAGCAGATGCTGCTAGATAATTCTAATTAATTTCTAAAAACTAAAATGGAATTGCCAAAAAAAGAAAATCTTCCGGAAACAATAAGAACTTATTGCTCAAGATATGAATTTCATAAAAATCAAGGATTAACAGTATTATGCGAGATTGAAAGAAGGACTCAAATATTGCCTGAAGAATTAAAAAATCAAAAATGCTTATACCAAAAAATTTCGCATAATGGAGAGATTGTATGCGGAAATTTAGATTTAATTCGTTATTATAGAGAATCGATACAAAGAAAAAAATAATTCTAAATAAATATTTTTTTTCAAACTAACCAAAAAAACCAATTTTTCTTTTAGTTGTTGCACGATATTTTTCTATTTGATTTTTTATTTCGATTAATAACTTTTCTTGAGTTATAAACATATGAGGCAATTTTTCTATTTCCCCATTTTTAATATAATTTATTATTTCCTGCTGTAAAGCCCTTTCAGGAATCTCAACACAATCTGCACAATTAAACTCCTCAGACAATTCTGCTAATTTAAATGCATCATATCTTTGTATAACCTCACGATTTGCTCTTTGATTTATTTGTTGAATAGAATATTGGAATAATTGTCTTCGTGGTCCAACCTCAGGCAAAGTAAATTCTATTACTTGATCTATTCTTTGCGAACGAATACTTGCTTTATCCATAAGCTTCGGTTCATTTGTGATAAAAAATAAATATTCTTGAGAATCTGAATCATGAATCTTTTGAAGATTAGTCATTAAAGTATTAATTCTTTTATCATTTTCATCATGATTTTCTCCTCCTCTCTGCCCCATCAATACTTCAGCCTCATCAAAAAGATAGATTAATCGTTGAATCCCATTCTCTGATTTTAATTTCTCTTGGGCTTTAGTAAAAAATTCCTGTAAATTAATACTTCCTTTATCAACAAAATGAGAACCATGAGTCCCAATGCTATATTCTTCGACATGAGTATTAATTCCCCGTTTAAATAATTCACCGACGATACATTTAACTGCTAAAGTCTTTCCAGTACCATTTTCTCCTTCAAGAAGAAAAGATTTTTTAGGTCTTGCACCATTTTCACAAAAAATGTTGCTAAATGCAATATTATAATAGATATCATGAATCAATTTAATTGTTAAATGATTTCCTAAAAAACAAGACAAATCTTTTTTAGAATAATCATAGTTAAATCTTTTAGGAACTTCTAACTCTTTAACTATTTCTGCCATTGTTATTCCAAAAGAATTAACATTTAAAAGAATTATTGAGATTAAAAGAGAGATATAAAAATAAATTTAAATATGTTTTTTTCTTGTTTTAATAAATCCACCTTGAAATTCAGATATATTTTGCTCAATGATTAAAGCATTTGGATCAATTAAAAGAATTGTACTTTTTATTTTTGTGATTTCAAGACGGGTAATAACTGTAAATAAAATTTCTATTTCTTCTTTATTCTGAATATTCCCTTTTTGTCCGGAATAAACAGTAACCCCTTTTAAATCTTTAATCAAAGCGAACCTTATTTCTTTACTTTTATCAGAAATAATTGTTAAACCTTTATATTCTTCTAAACCTTGCAAAACAAAATCAATTGTTTTAGACGCAATGATAAATGTTAAAATAGAATAAAGTGCAATTTCAACTCCGAGGAAAAAAGCGGCAATAGAAAATATAATAAGATTCAGGAAAAAAACTATTTCTCCCATGCTAAAATTAGTTTTTTTATGCAGATAAACTGAAAGTATTTCAGTTCCATCTAAAACACTTCCACCCCGAACAGAAAGCCCAATTCCAGTGCCAATAAAAAAACCTCCAAAAATTGCAACAAGCAATTTATCGTGAGTAATTAATGGAAACTCAATGAATTTTAAAAATAATGCAAGAATGAATACACCAATTACAGTTTTTATTGCAAAACTTTTTCCAATCTGTTTTTTTGCAAGAAAGAAAAAAGGTATATTTATCACAAAAATCAAAATCGGAAGAGTAAACGGAGTTAAAAAACTTAAAAGCAAAGAAATTCCGGTAACACCACCATCGATAAAACCATTAGGAAGCAAAAATCCTTTAAGCCCAAATGCAACAAAAAAAACCCCAAAAAGCATTGTAAAAGATTCTTTGAAAGAATTATACACCCTTTTATTTTCCATATAATAAAAAATAAATCGTGCTTTAAAAATGCTTTTGCTTAAAATAATTTTATGAAAAGTTAATAAACTATAATCTGTAAAAATTAATATGTTAGAAATTGCCATAAAAGCCGCAAAAGAAGGAGGAAAAATATTAATGAAGTATTATGGAAATATTCAGGCAGAATATAAAGAAGGACGTTTTGAGGCTGCAAGTGTTGTAACGAAAGCAGATATTGAATCAGAAAAGAAAATAGTTGAAATTCTAAAGACCAAATTTCCGGAACATAATATTTTTTCTGAAGAAAAGATTAGGGAAAATAATGGTTCAGAATATACATGGTATATTGATCCTCTTGACGGGACATCTAATTTTACAAGAAATATTCCCTTATTTGGGATATCAATTGGATTAATTAAAAACAATCAATCAATTTTAGGAGTATTATACTTTCCTGCATTAAATTTATTACTAAAAGCAGAAAAAGGCAAAGGAGCTTTTGCAAATGACAAAAAAATAAGTGTATCAAACAGAGAAATAAATAAATCATTATATTATTCAGGAGGAAAATTTAAAGGTCACATACAATTGAAAAAAAATATTTGTGAAAAAATTAGCTTAGTTAAAATCATTGATGCTTCTTCTTATGAATTTGCACAAATAGCTATGGGAGATGCAGAACTTTATGTTTTGGAAAGTATCCCACATGATGTTGCAGCAGGAGTGATTATTGTACAGGAAGCTGGCGGAAAAGTCACAGATTATGAGGGTTCAGAATGGAATTTGCAATCAAAAGGAATTGTTGCTTCTAATAAAGTTATACATAATGAAGTAATCAAACTTTTAAAAATCTAAAAAATTAAATAAAAATAGCAGATACCTTTCTCTTAATAATAATTAATCCTCAAAAATAATTTTTATTTAATAAATTTGACAATAATTTCATATCTTGTTGTTTTATATGAACAAAAGAAAAAGGAATTTCTAAGTTATTTTCTTCTAAAAAATTTTTAATTTTATACATTGAATAATTACAAAATGAAGTAGTAGGTCTTTTACGAATTAAAAAATTTGTATTATCTAAATTAGGAATATCGAGAATAAATTCTTCATTAAGGGAACTAATTACCTTTTTAGATTTATTAAATCGATTTATTGTTTCAGGTTCAAAATAAGAATATTTTTTTGATTTTGCAACGCCTAAAATTAACTTAGGCTTAACTTCAAGAATTTTTTTACAAAATGAATCAATAGTCTTAATCAAAATTTTAAAGTATTTTTGCATTTAGACAAGGCATTTTTCCTGCGAAGTGTACTTTTGTACATGAGCAGAAAAATAACGAAGTATAAAAATCAAGATTCTTAGTTTTAAATTTTGAATTATTTTTGTATTTAGACCAGGCATTTTATTTTGCAGTGTAGTTTAAGCTACATAAAAAATAAAATAACGCAGTATAAATCAAAAAGAATCAAAATTTACTTACTTTTTTTTAGTAATTTCAGTACACATCCCAGCTGCAACAGTAACACCAGCATCCCTAACAGCAAATCTACTCATAAAAGGATTATCTTTTTGAGTTTCTAAAGCTAAATTTCCTTGTGGTTTAATTCTAACTTTTGCAGAATCTCCATTTTTCAAGAAATCAGGATGATCTTTAATAACTTCACCAGTTGCTGGATTAATTTGTGAGATTAATTCAATAAATTGGCAAGGCATTTGTGCAGTGTGAATATGGAATACAGGTGTATAACCTTTAGCAAGTACAGTTGGATGATTAATCACAGTTATTGTAGCTATAAATTCTTCAACAATCGGAACTGGATTAGCTGCTTCACAAATAACATCTCCTCTAGCAATATCTTTTTTACCAACTCCTCGAATATTAACACCAACATTATCTCCAGCTAAAGCTTCCGGATGAGTTTCATGATGCATTTCAATAGTCTTAATTTCACCATCAATACCTGAAATTCTACCAGGTAAAATTTTAACTTTTTGTCCTACTCTCATAATACCAGTTTCAATTTTACCAACTGGAACTGTTCCAATACCAGTAATTTCATAAACATCTTGAACAGGCATTCTCATAGGAAGTGTAGTAGGTAATTCAGGGGCACTAAATAAATCCATTTGTTCTAAAATTGTTGGTCCTTTATACCAAGGCATTTTAGCAGATTTTTTAACAATATTATCTCCAATTAATCCAGCACATGCAATAAAAGAAGTATTTTCAGGCTTAATACCAACACCTTTTAACAAAGCACCAATATCTGTTTTTACCTTATTGAATTTTTCTTCACTATATTCTAAAGCATCCATTTTATTAATTGCAACTGCAATTTGTTTAACACCCATAGTTCTTAATAACCATAAATGCTCAGTAGTTTGAGGTTGAACTCCAGAAGGAGCTGCAATTACTAAGAAAGCTGCATCAGCTTGTGAAGCACCAGTAATCATATTTTTAACAAAATCTCTGTGACCAGGAGCATCAATAATTGTAATTTCAAATTTTTGAGTAACTAATTTTTTATAAGATAAGTCAATAGTAACTCCTCTTTCCCTTTCTTCCTTAATATTATCCATAACATAAGCGAACTCAAATCCAGCTTTACCATTCTTTATAGCTTCTTCTTTAAGCTTTTTCATTTCATTTTCAGGGATAATACCTGAATCGAACATCATTCGTCCAACACAAGTTGATTTTCCTGCATCAACGTGTCCAACGAACACAACATTCATGTTTGGTTTTCCTTTTGCCATTTTATTTTTAATATATAATTTGTTTAAGTGAATATCTAAAAAATTATGCATTTATAAATATTTCGTTTTTTAAGAATATATCTCAAAATAAATCACACAAAAAAAAAGATTAACGACGGAAAAGATAGATGAAAAGTTATAACAATATTCTGAAAATATCTTATGACCTCGAAGTGATTCGAACACTTTAATTGTAACATCAATTAAAGTTCCCAAAAATTTCTTTGAAATTTTTTAGGACCTTCAAAACTAACCAGTTTTGAACCGGGTGAGAATCCTAAAATTCTGAAAATATATTATGACCTCGACGGGATTCTGCTCATAACTTCGCACGAAACTTTTTTATTTATATTTGAATTCTTATTTGAAAAATTAAGTTTCTACCACGAAGTTACTCGCCCGCGACTTTTGAAATATTTTTGAATTTACTCAAGTTAAAACCATTGAAATAAATATATTCACTTTTATAGAATTATGAATATATTATGACCTCGACGGGATTCGAACCCGCGACACCTTGATTACTTCTAAAAGCTATGCTTTTGGAAAGGACCAAAAAAGCATATTGCCTTTTTTAGTAAAAGTCAAGTGCTCTACCAGGCTGAGCTACAAGGCCATTCTAATCAATCCATGTAAATATTAGTTTATAAAATTATTTATTAAAATTATTTCAAAAAATGAAAATAATCACATGAATTTTTTAAAAATTTCTTCAAAATCTTCAATTTCATGCACACCCATAAGTTGTTCAACAACTTTCCCATCCTTAAATAAAATAAAATTTGGAATTGAACTAACATCATATTTCTGTGCTAAATCAGAATTTTCTTCAAGATTAATTTTTCCAACCTTCACACGCCCCTTAAATTTTTCAGCCAATTCATCAACAATAGGCCCCATCATAACACAAGGCATACACCACTCAGCAAAAAAATCCACAAGAACTAAACCCTCTTTAATATATTTATCAAATCCCCGTTTTGTTAACTCAGGAACAATGTCATTATTGACCATAATTTATCCCAATGAAAACTAATTTATAAAATTATTGCTATTGATTACTATATTTAACAACACTGTCTTTTAAAATTTTAAACTCAACATTTGCTTGTTTAAATAATTCTTCGGTCTCTTTCCCCCGATGATACCTTTCCTCGCAAACAACTCGCTTAATACCACAATTAATAATCATTTTAGCACAAACAGTACAAGGAGTCATCAAATAGTATAAAGTCGCACCATCTAATGAAACACCAAATTTTGCAGCTTGACAAATTGCATTTTGCTCGCCATGAATAGTCCTAGTACAATGTTGCGAAAAAGAACCATCATTATGTTTTATAGTTTTAATTTCATGACCAACATCATCACAATGAGGCAACCCTTTTGCTGAACCATTATAACCAGTTGCTAAAATTTGTCGATCTTTAACAATAATACAACCACTACTACCCCTATCACAAGTTGATCGACTACTAACAACCTTTGCAATCTCTAAAAAATATTCATCCCAACTTAACCTAGACTTTTTATTAATTTTATTTAAAATTTCATCTACCTGCAAATATAAATCCTCAACAGGACCATCATTCGTCAATTTAAAATCAGAATGAGTAATACAATAATGCAAGTTCTGCTTATGAAAATCCTCTGAGGACATTTCCCGTTTTTCATTCTCAGCAAACTCTTCAAAACTAATATTATCAGTTTCACTATTTCTTTCAATAGACCGACGATACCTCAATTTTTGATTAGCATCAACAGACAAAAGATAAAAATCTTTTTGAAGCTTTAATTTTTCAACTTCTCCCGGACTACGAATACTTTCAATTATAGAATCTCCCCCGGCAATTTTTGCCTGTTCATATAATTGCTCAACAATATAACTCGGAGAATGCTTCTGCCTTAATTGATTTGCCAAGAAAACCAAACTATCGCGATTAACAAGTAACTCCCTTTTATTTAATTCCTTAACTAAAAAATCCCGAACAGAAAAATGCTTAAACCCTTTATTTATTAAATACTCAGAAACAGTTCCCTTTCCAGCAGAAAGCGTACCAGTAAGACCAATAATCATCTTTTAAAGAATAAATTAAAGTTTAAATTAATTATCATAATTTTTATGAACATTTAGAATAACCGCAAGAACAACCCATACAACCCTCTTCAAATCTTAACTTTGTTCCACAATCAGGACATAAATCTTTTGCTTCTGTTCCATCTTCAACATACTTTCCCAAGATTCTCTTAACTCCTGCTTTCCAAGTATTAATATTCTCTCCACCATCATCAACAAGTTTTGCAACAGTATTAATAACCTCAATTATAGGAACCTCCTTCCTTAATAATGCAGAAGTCAAACGAGCATAATTCCAATATTCTTTTTTAAATTGATGAGATATACCCCCAACCTTTGACTCAAATCCATTCCTATCCTCAAAAACAAAATCATAATGTGATCCATTACCATTCTGAACTTTTATAATCTTACCTTTTTGTACGCTATTAGGAACAGACAAAACTTCATCTTCAGATTTACCAGTAAAAATTTCATAAGGTTTTTCATTATATAAACCAACAAAAGCAATCCACTTTTCTTCACCATTATTAAACTTAAAAACATCTGCTTCTAATTCAGAAGGCCTTTTATCAGGAAAACCATTAACTTTTTTCTCCAAACCACTTTTTCCACTACCAGAATTTAAAACTTGGTTCTCCCTACTGCCATCACGATAAATTGTTACACCCTTACATCCTTCTTCCCAAGCCAACATATACAAATTAGCAATGTCTTCTACAGTAACACTATTTGGAGCATTAATAGTTTTACTAATAGAACTATCCACACCATTTTTTTGCAAAGTTGCCTGCATTAAAACATGATCTTTTGCAGAAATCTCCTCAGCCCTTTCAAAACCATCTAACTTCATTTTTTTTCTCAATTCTTCAGACATAGGAATATATTTTGAAGACATCATCTCTTTATCATCAACAAATTCTTTTGCATAAATTCTTTCAATAATCTTTTCTCCTTCCGGATGATTTTCAATAAGCCATTTCTTAAATAGATTATTAATCTCAATTAAATTTGTACCAATTGTATCTTCTACTTTTCTAGTATAAACAAAATCAAACAGAGGTTCACAACCACTTGAAGCATTCCCATTAATAATCGCCGTAGTACCAGTAGGAGCAATAGTTGTTAATGCAGCATTTCTTAATTTTATATTTTTACCATTGGGACCATAGATGCTTTCTTCCCAATTTGGGAAAACACCTCTTTCCTCGGCTAAAATTCTAGATTCATCTTGAGAAATTTCATGAATAAAACTCATAAACTCTTTGGCTGCTTCTCGACCTTCAGGACTACCATAAAGAATACCTCTTTGGATTAAATAATCATGTCCACCCATAATACCTAAACCAATTTTTCTATTTCCTAAAACCATTTTAGTAATTTCTTCTAAAGGATATTCACATCTATCAATAACATTATCTAAATATCTAACACAACTTCTAACAGTTTTCTCCAAAGTTTCTTTATCCAATTTTCCCTCTGGAGTTACCATTTTTCCCATATTAATTGCACCCAAATTACAAGACTCATTAGGGAGTAGCCACTGTTCTCCACAAGGATTAGTTGTTTCATATTTCCCTAATTGAGGAGTAGGATTATATTTGTTAGCAGTATCCAAAAATAAAACACCTGGCTCTCCATTTTCCCAAACATTTTGCATAATTCTATTATAGACTTCTTTTGCGTTTAATTGCCCGACAGCTTCCTTTGTTTTAGGATTAATTAAATCATAATTTCTTTCTTCTTTAACAGCATTCATAAATTCGTCAGTTGCTCCAACAGAAAAATTAAAATTATTAAATTTGTTACTATTTTTTTTAGCATCAATAAATTCCAAAATATCCGGATGATCCACCCTTAAAGTTCCCATATTTGCTCCACGTCTTTTTCCTCCTTGTTTAATTGTTTCAGTAGCAGCATCAAAAACACTTGCAAAAGATAATGGACCAGACGCAACACCACCAGTTGAACCAACAGCACTATTTCGAGGCCTTAACCGAGAGAAACTATAACCCGTCCCACCACCACTTTTATGAACCAAAGCCCCATCCCTAATTGCATTAAAAATTTCTCTCATATCATCTTCAACAGGCAAAACAAAACATCCGGCTAATTGCTGTAAACCATTACCGGCATTCATTAAAGTCGGAGAATTCGGTAAAAAATAACCTTCAGTCATTAAATCATAAAACTCTTCTTCTCTGGATTTAACACGAGAATCATTTAAAACAATTTCATAAAATTTTTCAGTTGGAGTATCCCGATTGACTTTATCTTGTAATCCCTTCAAATATAAACCATCAGCAACAGCAATATCTTTTGCAACTCTTCTATACATATCAGCACCAGTTTCAATCACAACCTTGGTAATAGGATCTTTATTTAAGTATCTTGATTCCAACACAGTAATAGATGCAGGGGGCAAATCAAGAGAATCTTCTAAACCACCAGTATATTTTGCCATCTTATTTTAAACCCCCCATAGCAACTTTGAAATCATTTACATCCTGAAAATTTCTATAAACAGAAGCAAATCGTATATAAGCAACATTATCTAATTTTTTAATACTCTTCATAACTAATTCACCTATTGCAGAACTTGGAATTTCTTTTTGCCCTTTATTTCTTAGTTTATTATTTATTGAATTTATCATTTCATCAATTTTTTCTTTTGAAACAGGCCTTTTTTCAAACGCCCGATTAATCCCTTTTTTTAATTTTTCGCAATCAAACTTTTCCCTTGAATTATTTTTCTTTATAACATAAATATCACTTGATTCAATTGTCTCATATGTAGTAAACCTTTTTTTGCACTTCAAACACTCTCTTCTTCGCCTTATTCCCTTTGGTGAAGACCGTTTATCAGTCACTTTTAACAATTTATTTGAACAATACGGACAATCCATAGCTTTATCAGACTACAAGATATAGTATGATTATAGATAGTTATCACCATACTTTGTAGATAAAATAAAAGGTTATTAAAATCTTATTTAAAAGTTTATAACTATCAAAAAAGGACAAACTACTAAATTATCCCTTAAAAGGAATTTTTATCCAAAACTTAAATTTTCAAAAGAAAATCTTCGATTTTTTTCACAGATATTTGCTTTGAACCTTGAACATTTAAAGTGTTAGAAACAAAAATTTTCTTAATAAAAGATTTTTGCAACTTATTTTTTGCATCATCAACAAAAAGTCCATGAGTAGAAATACAATAAATCTCTTTAGCCCCAGCTTTTTTTAACAATTTAGAAGCTTTAATTAAAGTTGTACCGGTACTAATCATATCATCCACAATTAAAATATTTTTATCCGGAAGTTTTTCTTTAAGTTGCATTAAAATATGATCTTTACGAGTTTTTTTAATAATCACTAAAGGAGAACCTAAAATATCAGCAATAATCTTTGCCCTTCCTTTTCCCCCAAAATCAGGGGAAACAATAGTATAATTCTTTTTCGGAATTTCTGTTAATAATCTCGGAAGAAAACTAAAATTTTCAAAACCAAAATCTTGAATCAAATCAGTATTATGAATATCAATGATTTTAATAGGAATTTTTAAATTTTTTAAAACAGAACAAATAACTGCACCAGAAACAGACTCTCCAAGATTATAAACTTTATCTTGTCTTGCATAGCTCATAAAAGGAATAATTATCTTTTTTATTTTAGCTTTAGCCCTTTTTGCAGCATCAACAATAAATAAAAATTCCAAAAAGTTATCAGTCGTAATATTGCTGATAATAATTAAAGGCTTATTTTCCAAATTTTCTCTTATTCGAATATATAATTCCCCTTCAGTAAAAAGCTTTTTCTCAACTTTCACAGAAGGAATTTTTAAATGTTTTACAGATTCAGTTAATAAATATTTCATTTTAAATTATCCTTAAACCAATTTATTGCAAGAGATGAAACTTTTTCTAAAGTTCCTTCTTCCTCGAATAAATGAGAAGCACCAGAAACAATCTCTAATTTCTTTTTTGTTTTTAATTTTACAAAAGCCTTTTTATTCATCTCAATTACTTCAAAATCATTTCCCCCAACAATTAGTAAAGTTGGAGATTCAACACCTTTAAGAAAACTTAAAGCTAAATCAGGACGACCGCCACGAGATACAATTGCAAAAGGAATTTTATTTTGTGACGAAGCAATTAATGCAGCCGCTGCTCCGGTACTTGCACCAAAATATCCAATTTTCAAATAATTATAATTTAATTTTAACCAATTAGTTATGCTGATTAATCTCTTTGCTAAAAATTCAATATCAAACCTCAATTCACCAGTTTTGTCATCAATAGCTTCTTCATTTGATGTTAATAAATCAATTAAAAGCGTCGCAAAACCATTTTTATTTAAAATTTTTGAAACAAATTGATTTCTTGGACTAAGCCTGCTACTTCCACTTCCATGAGCAAATAAAATAATTGCTTTTGCATTTTTTGGAATTGTCAAAAGACCATTTAATTCAATATTTTCAATTTTAATTTTAACTTCTTGCATTTTTTAATAAAGTTTTAACTTCGAAATCCTCAAAAGGTAAAAATTCCTGATAAAACTCACTAATAGAACCAAGATAATTTGGTTTAATGATACAAATAATTTCATCTGCATTAATTTGCTGTAAAATATTTACATCTGCAACAGGAACAGCAACGATTATTTTATTAGGCAGTTCTTTTTTGATAATATTAATTGCAAGATTAATTGTTTCTCCGGTTGCAATTCCATCATCAACCAATATAACATTTTTATTTTTTAAAGACGGTAATTTTTTATCCCCCAACAAAAAATCCTGCCTTTCCTTTGCTTCTTTTTGTTTTAAATTAATTTCTTTATTAAGAAATTCCTTGCCAATATTAAATTCTTTAGTTAATTTATTATTCAAATGAAATATTTTAGTGCTGACAGCACCAATCGCAAATTCAGGATTATTCGGAGCACCAATTTTTTTAATTATAATCACACTTAAAGGCAAATTCAATTTCTGAGAAATTACAAAAGCAACTTCTACACCCCCACGAGGAATTCCTAAGATAATTGTATCTTTTTTATCTTTATACTTAATTAATTTTTCAGCTAATTGATTACCTGCATCAATTCTATTTTCAAAAACATCCATATTGCTAATAATACAACTAGATTATATTAAGAAATTACAGAATAGATTCGTATGAGAATTTTGAAATAAATAGCCAAATCATTTAATAAAAGATTTTGTGATTAAACACTAATTTAATTTTTGGGATAATCAAATAAAATTTAAAAATGAATTCATTGCTTATCCAAAATTCTCTTAAAAAATAATCTTTCCTTATCACCCTTACTCATTTTTTCAAGTTCATAATTTTCTTTTAATAATTCTTTTAATCTTTCTTCAACTTTCTTAATTGTTTCTGCAGCAGAACCCATGCCTGAAACAATAAAAATCATGGATAAATTTGAAGTTGTAATCCTTAAACAAGATTCTAAAACAATTCGTTCGCTATCAGTGGTTTTAACAAATAAGACATATCTTTCTATGTTATCAATAATTTCATTTATTTTTTCTTTAAATTTTTCAATAGAACTAATATCATCTAATAAAATTCCAATATACCTATTTAAAATTCCATTTTCGACGAATTGAGCAATATGAAGTCCTTTAATTTCATACTTTTTCATAATGTCTTCTCTTAGATTTTGCTTCTTTTCTTTTTCTCCCTTATTTTCTAATTTTCTTAAAACAAGTCCCATCCTAAGAATCATTAATTTTTTCTTATCTTCAATATATGTTTTATAAATTTGTAATTCTCCAGAATTGTATTGCTCTTTTGCAATTTCAATATTTTCCTTATCCCTAATGAACTTTAATTTATTTTCTTGAAAGCCTTTTGCTAATTGTTTAATAAAATCAGCAGTCCATTCCAAAGTACCTTTAATTACACCCTTTGCAATATCTTCTAAAGGTTCAGAGGACATCCGGAAATTCCTCCATATAGCAAGACAAAGACAAAATATTATCGTCTAAGATAATTGTGCTACCGGGAAGAATAACCATATTTTCAACTTTAACTGGAATATCTACATACCTATCCATAACTTTATTTCTCTTAAAATCTAAAACATATTCTCCGTCGGAGTCAAATCCCAATTCTTTTAATAATGCAATTTTAGAATTTAAAGATACTTCTTTTAATGATATTGTTTCCATTTTTTTCTCTCTTTTTTATTAGAATTTCTGCGTTTATAAGTTTTTCATTCCTCCACTTCGTCCTCTTTTTGGCTCAAACTCTCTCTAAAGATTTTTTTAACTTTAAATAAATTCTTTTTGTAAATTCAATTACTTTTTCAGCATATTCTGTATCGAGAATTGTTCCATAATAAATCATTCCATTTCTGAAAAACCTTAATTGATTTGCAAATTGCACATCATTTTCATTAAAACCCAAAATTCTCATATATGAGACTTCTGCTTCATGAGCTCCAAATCCAGAAGAATTATATCCCTCTAAAAGCATTTTTGCTCTTGCCAATTCCATAATAATATCATAGCAGGATTTTACAAAATCATTAGCAGTTTCTGGGGAGATCCCAAATAATTTTATTTTTTTAATCAGAAAAACATAAGATTTTTCAGACTCTTTGATTAAAAATTCTGCACGGGATTTATCAGGACTTTGTTTTTTTACAATATTTTCTTTTATGAACTCTTCAAAATTTCTAACAGCTTTCATAATTCAAAACCTCCGGCAAGAACAATTCCATTAGCAAGATTTTCTTTTAGACTTTTATGTATTTTATTAGAAGATTCATAAAAATTAATAATTATTTTCCTTTCAAGAAATTTTTCATAATTTTCTAAATTAACATCCTTTTTTTTTCTACCTATAATCGCAATATCTATATCTGAATTTAGCAAATCATCTCCACGAGAATAGCTTCCAAATAGAATTATAATTGCTCCGGCATATTCCTTTTCTAAGAAATCAGCAAGGTCAGATTCATAAACCTGCTTCAGATTATCAACTCTTTTTAATTGCATCACCCTTAGATTATTTTTATTTAACTCAATAGAAAATCTCTTTGTCTCTTTATCTTTATTGAGTTTAATAAAACCTAATTTTTCCAACAAAGGTAATGCTTTTATTATCGCAGGAGGAGTCACGCCAAGCAAATTTGCAAGTTGCCTTTGATTTAATGAAACCCCTGACTTCCTAAAAAGAACTCTTAAAATATTCTGTTGAAGGATTGTTAACTTTTGTTTATTTATATTTACCATAGTTAACATATGTTAACTTTAATTAATATATAAACATTTCTATACTATCCCTCAAAAGAAATTTTTACCCAAAAAACTCCATAGAGATTAAGAAATTACAGAATAGATTCGTATGGAAAATTTTAACTAAAAGCTTTTTCTAAAGGAGGAACAACTTGCTTTTTCCTGCTCATAACACCATCAAGCCAAACACTTTTCTTTTCAGGTTTTTTATTAAACGCTTTTTTAATGATATTAGAATCATCAGTTACATATAACATCTCTGTTCCCTCTTTCATAATATCAGTCAATAATAAAAAAACACTATGTCTGCCTTCACCCTTCATTTTTTTAATCTCTTCATATAAATCATCTTTAATCTTTTCAACTAAACTTAAATCAATTAATTCTAATTGCCCAATACCAACCTTGTGGCCATTCATATCAAAATCTTTGTAATCTCTTAACACTAAATCCTTAATTGAAGCCCCCTCAATTGCAGACTTAACTTTAAACATCTCCATACCTAATTTTTTAATATCCTTAATACCGGCAATTTTTGCCAATTCATCAACAACCTTTTTATCTTCAAAAGTTGTAGTCACAGATTTAAAAATAACAGTATCGCTTAAAATTGCACAAAGCATTATACCAGCAATTTCTTTAGGAATAACCTTATCATAAAGATTATATAATTGTTTAATGATTGTGCAAGTTGAACCTAAAGGTCTGATTAAAACTTCTAATGGAGTAGAAGTGGTAATATCACCTAATTTATGATGATCAATAATCCCAACAATTTCAGCCTTTCCAATATTATTAACTGTTTGAGTCACTTCAGTATGATCAACCAAAATCAATTTTTTTCCTTCACCATCAGTTAAAATTTTTGGAACCGAAACATTAAATTTTTTTAAAACAAATTTTGTTTCAGGATTTAATTCTCCCTGCATACAAGGGATAGTCTCATTTCCTAATTGATTTTCTAAATCTGCAATAGCAATAGCACCACAAACAGAATCAGTATCAGGATTCTTATGACCAATTGAATAAATAACCATAATAAAAATAAATAAAGGTTTATTATAAAGTTTTTGGAATAAAAAGTTTCTTATTCAAATAATAACAATTAGACCATTTTACATATCCATGCCAACCATTAATAATTTGTTTTTAAATTTTTTTGCAAAAATCGAACCCCTACACTACTGCCCGCGAGCAATAGACAACCTTACTCCGAGAGAAGCATCACCGCTACCTGGATAGCTACCGCAATAAAGATACGAGATAACAGAACCCGAACTCAGACGAACCACTTTTTGATTAGCAGGATTATAAACTTTAATATCATTATCTCTATTAAACTCATCCAAATCAGAAACCTTCTTTGGAAAACCATTACTATCAAAATCATTTAAAGAAACTAACTTGCCATTTTCAACAGGACTTGAAACATTAATCCCTGAATCATAGATTAGTTCTCCTTTATCATCTAATCCAATTGCTTTTTTCATTAAAAAAATACCTTTATCTTTATCCTTTTCAAAAAAGATAGCATTCAAATTCTGCCAATTATTTTGTGTTAACTGATTATACAAATCTTCCCTAACTTTGTTTTTAACTTCATTTCCATCTGGATGATATAACATTCTGTTATTCATATGAGAATCAACAACTTCTCTATACATAATCATTGCTTCATTTATGTCACTTACAAGTCTTTTACTTTTTATTGCTAATTTATTTTGATTATACCAATCATTTCCCCCATACTCTAAATTAATTGTTACTGCAAATTGTGAGCCGTCTTGTTTTAGAAACATAATATAATCTGAGGGAGTAATATCTTTAAAACCAAGCATTCCTTCCAAACCACTTCCTTGAGTTGTTGTTGTATTCGGAGGTTCTTCAACTTCCTCTTTAGAAGGCTTATAATTCTTCATCGCTTCTAAAATCTTTTTCAAATCTCCTGCTGAATCATTTGAAAGTTTTCTTTTAAGTTCATATTGTTCACCAAATTGTTTTGTCATTTTTTTATTTCCTTCTCTGAATTTATCACCACCACCCTACCATAGTAATTAGAATTCTCCAAGCCATTGTCATCCGAGCCCAAGTATGTATCCCCATTAAGATACAACCTGACAAGTCCATCTCCAAGTGTCCAAA
>Ga0208953_1000199_pt1 | contig 60883 bp, 65 predicted proteins | sample RifOxyB2_FD_184033 | JGI IMG/M metagenome (GOLD analysis project Ga0208953, IMG submission 184033) | Groundwater microbial communities from Rifle, Colorado - Rifle Oxygen_injection B2 (SPAdes) | ecosystem: Environmental > Aquatic > Deep subsurface > Groundwater | place: USA: Rifle, Colorado...
CAGCCTTGCCATTGAGCACGTCCTGGGGCGCGGCTGACTTGATGACCGAGATACCGAAGTTATCCACGTTGAAATCTGCCGTGGTCGGAGCCTCGCATTCCTCGGCCGTTCCCACGTCACCGTCCCCGCAATAGCTGGCATCGTCGTAGGAAACCGATGACCCTTCGTTCAGGCAGGAAGAAGAACATCCGTCGCCGCTTGTCGTATTCCCGTCTTCGCAATCTTCCGCGTCGTTGTGGCCGTCGCCATCGTAATCCATCTCCAAGTCGCCACAACACGGAGTTGAACGCGCGAGACAGGTTCCGGAGGAACAAGTGGTCGCGCTCACCCCGGAACAGTTTTCTCCGGTCCAGCCATCGTCGTAACACTCGTACGCGCATGCGCTCGCGCCTTCGAACAGACAGGAGGAAGAGCAGCCGTCGCCATCGTCCGCGTCAACTTCGTCGCAGTCCTCGCCATCCTCAATGCTGCCGTTGCCGCACGTCGCTCCCGTCCTCCCTCATACAGGCACACCGAGGAACAGCCGTCGTCGTTCGACGTGTTGCCGTCGTCGCAGTCCTCTCCACCGGTCGAGGAAGATTGGTCCGTGATGGAGTCACCGCACGTTGTTCCGGCCTTCGAGGAACCCGCGTTCAGACACACCGAGGAACAGCCGTCGGTATTCGACGTGTTTCCGTCGTCGCATTCTTCGTCTGAATCCAGGACTCCGTCGCCGCAGCAGCCGCTTGTCACGGTCGAGGAACATGCCTCGCTTCCTTCGTCCAGACATTCGTCCGTGCAGCCGCTTCCCCCGTCGCATTCCTCGCCATACGTAATGTCGCCGTCGCCGCACACGGCATCGTCGATCGTCACGCTTGAACCGGTATGCAGGCATCGTGAAGAGCACCCGTCCTCAAGCTCATAGGAAAGATGCAACGCGCCAGCACTCACCATTTCCGCGACATCGGCCGTGGTTCCGGCCACGTTCGGCGCGTCCGTTGCCGTCCATGCGTCCCAGGAATAATCCGTCGCGTCCAAAAGTTGGCCGGACGCGGAACAGTCGTCTGGAGCGCCGTACGGCATTGCTTCGAACAGGGTTTGTTCCCCGATCACGGTCGCGCTCGCTTCCGCCGGCGCAACCTCGACTCGATCGATCGCACAGGGGACGTCGGAGTCCTTTGTCTTGAACGTCCAGGAAAAATCATCGGAGTAATACCGGTTCGCGTCGGACCCGTAGTTGCTTCCTGACTCCGATAAGGCGACTCCGGATACGGACTCGACGTCACCGGACAATACGACGCGATACCAGGTATTCGCGGCAAAATCATCATGCGAAACGGTTAGGACGTACGTGTCGTCGTCCGGGTAGGAGACTGAGTATGTCCCGGAAAAATCCTCGACCTCCGAGCTGTCACACAGCGAATCCTCGCAAACGTACAGGCTCACCGTATCCCCGGCGACAAAATCCGATTCCGTCATCGCGGCGTTGAACTCCGCGCGCAGTCCGGCATTCAAACAGGCCGTCGAGCAGCTGGGTTCCCAGCTTGTCACCTCCGGGTCCGTAAAATTAATCGTCAGGTCACCGGTGTCCGTTGGGTCGTTATGAACGTCGTCGGGGCCCGCCTCAATCTCCACTGGCGTGCCCGCGCTGGTTTCTTCCAGAGCCCTCGCCGTGTTTTCACACGCGTCGGTTTCCCCGAGATCGTTTCCGATCAGCTCCGCCCGGACGGAATCGGATACGTCCCAGTTCCAAGCGTACGACGTGCATTGCAACGGGACGCATTCGTCCTCATCCGAGATCGGCGTCGCGCTGTAATCAACGCATCCCGGGTCATCGGAATCGCACGTGGTTCCGATCGCCGTAGCCGTATACTTCGAAGGACTCACGTACACCTGCCCGACCTCGCACAGATCCGTGCTGGAGGACGTCGTGAACTCCCAAGAATAATCGCGCGCCAGATACGCGCCGGCGGCCGATTTGATCCCGGTCGAGTCGAGCGTGACGCGGTAGGTGGTGCTCGACTTGAAATTCTCGTCCGGGTCCCACTCAAATGCATACTCGTCTGTCGCAGCAATCGATCCCTCGACGTCACCGTCGTTCGTATCGTCCCCGTCGTCAAGATTCGCGCACGGATCCTTCGAATCCTCGCCATCACAAGTCTGCACGGAAACGTTTCCTTCAAACGAATCCTGATCCATGATTGTCGTAAATGTCGCCGTCACGGACGCGTTCACGCAAATGTCCGAAGCGATGCTCCACCGTTCCCACGGCCCCGGCGAAACGCCGTCGTAATTTCCATCGCCATCCGTATCTCCGCAAAATACCGAAACCTTCGGCGTGGCCGGGATGTCACCGGTCGAGAACATCCAGGCGTAATGCGAAGGGGCGACCTCGGCAACGCATTCCGCGGAACACGTCCCATCGCCGCAGCACTCCTCGCCCGTTCCGCACAAGGCGGCATCTTCCCGACAGTCGCCAACCTCGAAATTCACCGTATTTGACTCGTATCCATTATTCGTCACGACGAAGACCGGGCCGGTGGAGGCGTCCGCGTCAACGACCGATTGAATTTGACTATTGTTCCAATAGTCCGCGTCGGACACGTCCTGTCCATTGTAATATTCGACGTACCCGGAGCCATGCGTATTTCCAAAGTTGTCACCATCAAGCGTAATCGTCGTTGTCCCGGCCGGACCGGAAGACGGTTCCATGCTGCAAATGCCAGGACCCGGTTCGTCGTCAAGAATTACGAACTCCACACCCTCCGACGTGGCCCCGAGCGCGGTTTCGATCGTCAGCGAGTACGTTGCCGCGTCAATCGCGTCTCCGGTCTGGTACTCCGACGGAACCTTCACCGTGATTTCGGTGTCGTCCCACATGTCATCGCCGCATGCGTCCGGAAATGTCGTGTCACCATTGGCATACCCCAAATCGCCCGTGAACACGACCGTTCCCGTCGAAGTACCGAAAGCCGACCCATAAATGGTGACGTACTGCCCTGGCGGACCCCAGTTGTCCGCGCTGTCGCACGTGCCAGATGTGCAATCGCTGTCCTCGCCGCAACGGCTGTCGTCGTTCGAGCACGCCTCCCAGCCGGTGACCACCTGGCTGATAACCGGCGTTTCGCCCGCGGACGCGTCCTCGACGGTAAACGTCACCTTATTCGAACCCTGGCGCAGCGAGACGCAGCTTTCATCCTCGCCTGAGCAATCGCCGCTTGAGTCACAATAGGCACCGGATTCCGAACACTGCTTTGTCGCGCATGATTCCCCCTCATCGGTCGCGCAGTCGTCATCGGTCGAACAGGTCGTCCCCGTGGATGCCCCGACCGAAGTGACGCACTGATAATCCCCGGCCCACACCTGGGTACGGTAGCTGCGAGCATTCAGGAGCGGGACGACCGCGGAAAGGATGTCGTTGGACCAATCGCCGTAATCGGACGCCTCGTAATTCGTGAAATACACCGTTGACGTCCCTTGGGAGGAGCCGAAATTGTTTCCCGTGATTTCCACCGGGCTGTTTCCGACGTCTGTGTCCGGATCGAGCATGCAAATGCCAGGGCGCTCGACGCCGTTCACGTCGAAATCGGAAATGGTCGGGCCGTAGTCGTCATTGGTTTGGTCGGCATAGCCGTCGGACGTTTCTACGAGAACCGGGCCGTCTGTCATGGAGCTGTCGATTTGAACGATGATCTCCTCATCCGACCACTGCGTGGAGGAATTGCATTCATACGCCGAAACAACGACGTCGTCCGCGGTCGTCGATTCGTCGCCGAGGAACGTCACCGAATCCGCAGTCGCCCCAAAGTTGCTTCCGGAAATCGTCACGAGGTTCCCTCCGGCGCCGTCGCCAGGCGAAATGTCCTCGATCTTCGGAACGCCAACGCATTCTCCGGTGTCCTCGTCGCAGTACCCGCTCGAGCAGTCGTCGTCCGAAGCACAGGATTCCCCGTCGCACGACCCGCAATCGTCTCCGCCGCAATCTTCCCCGGTTTCGTCTTCGTCTTCAATCCCATTCGCGCAGTGGGCCGGACGCAACACCACGGTCACCGACGAAGACGTATCGGAATGGCCCGCGCAATCCGAACCTTTCGCGCGAATCGCGTAAGACCCGGTTGAAAACCCGGAGGTGTCCCATTGCGTCCCGTCCGCGGTGTAAAAATAGTTGGTCGCGGCGAGCGCTCCTTCCGTGGAATCCGTCGACAACGCGGCTTGGTACACGGTGTCTCCGTCCACCGTAAAATCCACGCTCGACACGCCCGTATCGTCGGTCGCGAGCGCCTGCAAAAGTTCAATGTCATTCGCGTACACGGATGCGCCGTTGTCCGGGGCGTCCATGGACAAATCCGGCCCCTCGGTATCGACGGCCGTTCCGGTCGTGAACGCATACGAGCACGGATAATCACTTGAACAGGTCAGCGACTTGCCAGTCGTGCTTTCCAGCACGCTCGCATCAAGCGTGATCGTATACTCCGTACTCGCGTCAAAACAATATTCTCCGGCAACCGATTCGCATGCGGCCGCCGGCGTAAATGTCACTCTCTTTCCAGAAACCTCATACGTACCGTCGACTTCGACGCCGCCTTTTTTGACCAAAATGCCATCTGCTTCCACGGACGTCGAGCTTACGCGCTGGCTAAACGTGAACTGCAGCTGGAGGTTCATCATCGCCTCCGCGCAATCGGTGTTGACGGACGTAAGCGAAAACTGGCTGGACGGGTTCCCCCCGTCGACATAAATACCGCCGGGGCCCGAGCTGCCGCCAGGGCTTCCGCCGCTCAGCGCTGACGTCAGCTGCGACAAAATGAATTGCACGATCGCGAACGCGGAAAGCACGATAACGAGCCCGATGAGCGCACTCGTAAACAGACGCTTCGCCCTCTTAACCTTATCCTCACTCCCGGAAGCGGTCATGAACAAGAAGCCTCCGTAAAGCACCATCACGACCGCGATCACGCCAAGAAACGAAATCGCGGTTCGAATCAACCGCGCGATAATGAGAGTCAGGTCACCCTGCGTGGAAAATCCAGCCGCTTCCGCGAACGTATCGAGTCCCGAAGTGGGATCAACCGTCTGCGCGAACGCATGCGAGCCGAAAGCCAACCCAGCACCGACCGTGAGGACGATCCCGAGAAGGAGAAATGTAAACCGGCGGTTTTCCATAAGGGCAGTGAACAACTATTCGCTTGTATCGGGGAGATCGACGCCTTCGACGGAAGTCGGGCATGCCTCGTCGGATGACACTCCGTCGCAGCAATACGGATACGCCTCTGTCACGTCGCATACCCCCGTGCCGGACTCGTCTGGCCCATATGCCGGGAACATGCAAATCTGCGCGTTAGACTTGACCCCTCTGGTCACGACCGGAAAATACATCCAGCCCTCATCGTCGGAACTCACCATGGTTGGGTGGCTGATCTGGGCCGTCGTGTATAACGTATCGCCGTCTTCGTCGGCCACGTCGGTCTTGCGAGTCGAAAACCAAAACTCGTACCAAGGATCGGGCCAAAGCGAGACGTTGGACGTGTTGAGCGTAGAAGATCGCATGGCCACGTTGAACGTGATCTCGATGTCCGCGTCCTGGTCTGCGAACGTATCGCCGATTCCGGGGCTCATGTCCGTAATCGCCGGAACGGTATCGTCTATCTCGCTCGTGGTTTCAAACGACCACGCGTAATCGTCCGTTCCCGTGACATCGTCGGTCGAGGATCCCTGTGCCTTGCCGTCGCCGTCGCCGTCAAGCGAGTTCGCGGCCGCGTCCACAAGCCCGTCAAAGCTCACGCCAACGGCCTGCGCTTGCGGCGGCTCGTCGGTAAGCGACGCGGCATGCGCCTGCACGGTCAGGTCGTCGGACCCTGGCAAACAGTAGATGGTGTCGCCGCACGGATCCTCGCCGCAGGCGTCGACCGGAGTGAATTCCAACGTCTTGTATCCATTGCTGATCGCGAACGTTCCCTCGACGTTATTCCCGCTTCCGTCCAACACTTCTATGTTGGTCAAATTTCCGGAGCTTGCTTCCGCATAGGTTCCAGTCGATGCGACCGGATCCATCGCCTCGTTGAACGTAATGGAGACGGTCACGTTGCGCGCCGCGCTTGCGAGCGAACGCGGAATCACGGACACCACCTTTGGAGGAGTCAGATCTACTTCCGTCGAAACCTCGAACGTCCATTCGTATCCGCCGGAGTAATTTCCGGAAAATGCCGATCCGCCATCTTCCAGCTCGATGTCATTCGAAAGGGCAACCGTGTAATTCACGTCGTCAATCCCGTCGCCAAGAAGCGGAACCGGATCAAAGACGAAAATGGTGTGCTCGTCATTCGTCGTGACAAGGACTTCCGAGGCGGCGAGCTTGCTTCCGTCTCCTTCTGCCGTGGGGTAGATAAGAATGTTGTCTGCGTTCAAATCCGTTGCCGCGGAACTCGTCGCGTACCCGGAGATGATCGACGCGGGGTTGATGGCCTGCTTGAACGTCACCATGATGCGTGTATTGCGCGGAATGTCGATGGCGTTGCGTTCCGGATAGTGGGAATCGATGATGCCGGCTCCGAGCGAACCGGACAGCGGCTCGCCGTATTGGTCGGCAATGGACGAAATGGATCCTCCTGCCCCGGCCGCCGAAAGTAGCCGATTCAAAATGAACTGCGTGATGGAAAATGCCGAAAGGCAAATGATCATCCCGATCACCCCGTTCTTGATCATGTCCTTTGCCTTCTTGATCTTGTCCGGATCTCCCTGTGCCGTCATGTAGATGAATCCGGCGTACAGGACCACGATGGTAAAGATAATGCCGAGCGTCCCGAGAAAAACGCGGATGACGCGCGCGATCATGATCCCAATGTTGGCGGTTGGCAATCCGCCACCGGCGGCAACGGCCTCCAGCTGATCCGTTGCGCTCTGCGCGAGCACCGGATGCGCGACGGACAAAACGCAAAGCGAGAGCACGCACAAGGCGGCCCCGGCAAAAATTCGGTTACGCATGTTGGTTGATTTGAAACGCATCGGAAGAATATAACCAGCGTCCCCACCATTGTACACAAAAACCGCCTGCAGCGCAGCAGGCGGCTCTGTGGATATCACGCGCCTAATCGAGCTTCATGATCGTCGCGCTCGCGATCGCGATGAGACCGGCCGTCAGAATGGTTCCGAAAATGCCGACGGCGATCTGCTGAAGGCCGTGGTGGTGTCCGTGGTCGCGCCCAGAGGCGGACATGATCGAGATCGCGCCCATGATAATAAAATTCACGGAAACGATTCCCATAAGCATCAGAAATATGCGCAGGATGCGTGCGCTGGACACCACGACCTCGGCGTTCTTCGTTGCCGCGTTCGCCGGATCAGAAGAAAGGGCGAATACGGCGAGCAAGGCGAATACGGCGAGAATCGATTCCACGATCGCCTTGACGCGCGTGCCGTCGGCGCGACCGGCCACGGCCTTCATGGCGGCCCCCATTGCCCTTCCGGCATCGGCCTTCGATACGGCACCCGCCTGCGCGAGCGCGTCCTTGACGATTTCGGTCAGGGCGACGTCCTCCAGCTGCGACGGAAGATATTTTTCCAATACCATGATCTCGCGCTTTCCGGACTCCGCCATTTCCTCGCGCCCCGCCGTCTGTGCCATCTCGACTCCTTCGCGCAGCTGTTTGATCTGCGTCTTCACGACGGCCATGGCCTCATCGTCGGTCGGCGGACGCAGGAGGTCGATCTGCTTGTTCTTTAACGCGGCATGAAGCATGCGTAACGTTGAAAGCGTCGCGGCATCCTTTGACTTCATCGCCGTTTTCATGTCGGTGGAGATCTGTTCGGTAAGCATATTGCAAATAAAGATAGCATCGAAAATCAAAAGACACAAGAAACGAGATTGAACGTTTGTCTCTTGTGTCTCCTGACGTTTTGTTACCTTCGGTACGATTTCTTTTCCGGTTCCACGAATTTGCCCGCCTTGATGAGATACTCGCGCTTTTCCTTCATCTCAAGGCGTCGCAGGGCGCTGACTTGTTTCGCACGGCCGTTAGGTTCTTTTTTATGGAACCGAAGTTTGCGTGCTTCCAAAATATTCCCGCTCTGCTGGACACGACGGGTAAACCGGCGCAAGAGAGCTTCGAAGCTTTCGCCTTTGCGGCGTTTAACGTCTACCACAGGGATTTCACCTTCCTTTCTAATAATAAGATGACGGGAGCTTACCAGAAGAGGGTTGGAACGTCAAGCGTCATTGCACCACGTCCTGGCTCGGCCGGCTGACGCCTTCGGGGGCAGACAGCTTGCGCTGCATGATGGAAACGATCTTGGCGGAATCGACGATTTCCTGCGCGCCCGATTCCATGTCGCGCACAATGATGGTTCCGTCAAGCACTTCCTTCTGCCCGAGAAGGAGCGCGTAGGAAACGTCAAGCTTGTTGGCGACATCGAGCTGCGTCTTGAGCGCGTTCTTGCCGAATGCTTCCGCGACCGGAATGCCAGCCGCGCGGAATTCCTCGAACAGACGCAGGCCAACGCGACGAGCCGCGTCACCGAGTTGGGCGAAAAAGATAAGCGGCTTTTGGCGCGGCTCCGGGTTCACATTGCGGTCGGCCATGGCCTTCACGATTCGTTCCATGCCGATCGCGAACCCGCACGCGGGAGTCGGACGTCCCCCGATCAATTCAACGAGCCCGTCATACCGCCCGCCGCCGCCAAGCGCATTCTGCGACCGTTCTCCTTCGTCGCCCGCCTCCCAAATCTCGAACACGGTCCGCGTATAATAATCCAATCCGCGCACAAGGTGCGGATTCAGCTGATACGTGACCCCCACCTCGTCAAGATATTCTAGCACCTTCATGAAGTGCTGCTTTGAATCCTCATCGAGCCAGTCCACGATCTGCGGAGCGCCCCCTAGCAATTCCGCGAGCGCCGGATCCTTGCTGTCGAGCAGGCGCAACGGGTTCTTCTGCAGCCGTCGCTTGTCGTCCTCGGACAGCTTGTTTCGGTGTGGACGGAAATAGCTCGTGAGCTCCGCGAGATAGCTCTGGCGCGATTCGGGCGTTCCGATCGAATTGATCTGGATCGTCACGTCGACGCCAAGCTCCTGAAAAATGCGGGAGGCGATCAGGATAAGCTGCGCGTCCACGATTGGATCCGGAACGCCGAGCGATTCAAAGCCAAACTGGTTGAACTGACGGAACCGTCCCGCCTGCGGGCGATCGTGACGGAACATGGGACCCTCGTACCAAAGCTTGACGGGCTGCGGGAGGTTCAACATGCCGTGGTTTACGTACGCGCGGGCAACGGAGGCCGTGGCTTCCGGACGCATGGCAACCAGGTCGCCGGAAGGATCCTCAAACGCATACATTTCCTTTTCGATCACGTCAGTCTGTTTCCCGAGCGTGCGCTGGAACAAATCTGCGCGTTCCAAAATGGGCAGCTCAATGCGATCGAAGCTATAGGCTTCGGCAAGCGCCCTGACTTTATCGCGTGCCATGGCCCAACGTCCCTGTTCCTCCGGAAGCACGTCACGAAATCCGCGCAGCAACTCCGGGGGGCCCTTTCCTTTTTTGACGGGAACCTCCTGACCAGTCACGACCGGCTTTTCCTTTTCCTCTGCCTTTTTCGGTTGCGTCGGTTTCTTTGGCATATCAAAAGTTATATTCCGGAATTTCGAACGTTCCAATGCGAGAAAGCGGCAAACCGCGGACCCAGACGCGACCAATCATCTCGGAACGCATCACCGGGCCAAAGCTGCGAGAATCCAAACTTTCGTCACGATTATCCCCAAGGACGAAATATTCTTCGTCCCCGAGCGTCAGCTTCTTCTTCCCTTGCGTCAGCTCGTCGTCGAGATACACCTCTTCGTCAAGCGCCTTCCCGTTCGGATACTCGTCGTTATAAATCACGACTTGTCCTCCTGAAACCTCTACCGTTTCTCCTGGCAGCGCAACCACGCGCTTGATGAAAAACTGGCTCGGATCGCGCGGATAGCGGAACACGACGATCTCCCCGCGCATCGGATCGCGCATCCGATACGAAAGTTCATCGATGATCAGATACTCATGGTCATAAAAATTCGGCTCCATCGACGCTCCCTTCACGTAAAACGGCTGAATGAGAAAGTAGCGAATCGGGATGATAATCGCCGCCGAGATTATGACGATCTGCACGACCTCGAGAACGAAGATTGCGAACGCGCCGGCAACAGGACCGAACTTACGGTGCCAGAAGGTATCCGACGACAGGTCGTGCTGGTGGGTAAAACGGAACATGCAAAATGCGGCTAAAAATGAAATCGTCCCCACCATATCATGGATTTTGCCCCGGGGCAAGGGGTGAAGGCCGTCACTCTAACCGTGCGCCGGCGAGAAACCGGACGGCCTCCGCGGCCTTCTCAAGCCGAATCTGTTCGGCCACGTACTCGCGATACGCGTCATATATAATCTTCGCGCTGACAAACTCCGGCTCAAGCGCGAGGATCTTTTCATGCTGCATGCGAAACACCTCCAGAAATTCCATGCGACCGCGCTGCACGTGCGGCACGGCATACTGCACGTACCCGATGCGCTCGACCGCTTCGAAGAACCGCCCCTCGAGCGTGTTGCTGTTGACCAGCTCATACGCGTCCCAAAAAACGACGCGTGCCGCTTCCGGCAAATCACACAGCATGTGCTCGACCTGCTCGCGCTCAATCGCCTCGAGATGCTCGCGCACGCGCGGATCCTGCTTGACCGCGTAACGCACGTCGCCGATGCGCCCTTCGCCGATGTCATGGAGCGCCGCGGCAAGAACGACCTTGCCGTGATCCATCTTTCCTTTGTGAAGACCGTGCGCCTCCTCAAGCGCAAGCATCGCGGACGTCAACAATACCGAAATATAACTGTGTTCGAGAACCGTCTCCCGTTCCGTGGCCGGCAATGACGGAAAATGCGTCCAGCGATGCACCCTGGAGAGCATCTCGGGAAGCTGGGCAAGCAACGCGCTTAAATAGTCTGGACGACATGTGTGCATAACTACACCAGCATAACAAAAGCCCCGGTCTTCACAAGACCGGGACGTTTGGTGGATGTTGGAGGACTCGAACCTCCGACCTCACCGATGTGAACGGTGCGCTCTAACCAGCTGAGCTAAACATCCATTTTTCCACTGCTTTCTAAGCACCGAGAGAATATCACGGCCAATTGAAACGTTCAAGCGTTTGGTGTAAAATGTCGGAAACGGTTATGGAAAAAATTAAAATTGATCTCCTGCGGCAAAAATACCAGCTCGACGCTTCCCCACGGAGGCCGTTTATTGTGTTTGGAAGGGTTATCTTGACCTTCGCCATCTTCGTTTCCGTGGCCGGGGCGGCACTCTCGTACAACGTCGATTCATCTGCCGATGCCAACGGCTTTCCAAACCTTTCCCTCTTTTCCACGATCCGTCACCTGGTCGGCGCGGGCGATCGCATGCTCAAGGGCGAAAAGGACGATCGCATCAACTTTTTGTTACTCGGCATCGGCGGCGCGGGTCACGACGGGCCGCAGCTCACGGATACCATCATCTTCGCCTCCTACCAGCCGTCCACGGACAAGGTCGGCATGCTCTCCGTCCCACGCGACATGGCCGTTCCGATTCCCGATGAGGGATGGCGCAAAGTAAACCATGCGAACCACTTTGGAGAACAAAAGGAACCTGGATACGGGCCCGTGCTCGCAAGCGAGGTCATCGGAGATATCCTCGACCAGGACATTCACTATTATCTGCGCGTAGACTTCAACGGATTCGCGAAACTCATCGACGACATCGGAGGCGTGGACATTTATGTCGAACGATCGTTCACAGACGACTCGTATCCGGTGCTTGGCAGCGAGTATGCCGATTGCGGAACTTCGACGGCCATCGAGCAACCAAACGAAGAAACCGGCGAAATGGAAACCGTCGAGATTCCGACGTACGGGTGCCGTTACGAACGCCTATCGTTCGCGGAAGGATGGGTGCACATGGACGGCGACACCGCGCTCAAATACGTCCGATCCCGCCACGGGACAAACGGTGAGGGATCGGACTTCGCCCGAGCTCGCCGCCAGCAAAATCTCATTGCGGCCGCCAAGGAAAAAACGCTGTCCGCCGGAACGCTGCTGAACCCGGCGCGCCTTACCCGCATGATGGATACGCTCAAGGACAACATTGCCACGAACATTTCGGCCTGGGAACTCTTGCGTCTTGCGAACGACTTCAAGGACATCGACACCTCGACCATCGCGAACCGCGTCCTGGACTCCTCAGAAACGTCGCCGCTCTACGCCACGTCGCTTAATGGCGCGTACGTGCTTCTCCCAAAAAACGACGATTGGACTCCCGTTCGCAAGATGGCGTTAAATCTGTTGGAGGAAGATGCGTCGACAAGCACGATTGCCGCCGAAGAAAAACCAAAATTCGTGAGCGTGGAAATCCAAAATGGAACGACCATCACGGGCCTTGCCTTCCGTGCGTCCCAGCTTCTTGAACAACAAGGATACGAAGTGACGAAAATTGGAAACGCCGTCGAACGAGGATACGAACACACGGTGATCTACGACCTTACGAACGGGGCGAAACCTGATGAGCTCAAGTCGCTCAGTTCCTTTCTTGAGGCGGATGTCACCATGTCCGCGACCGGCTGGCTTATCTCCGGAAACATCGTTCCAAAGGGGATTTCGGTCTCATCCGACGAATACAAGACGCTTGCCACGGATGCAGACATTGACTTTTTAGTGATTTTGGGAGAAAGTTCGGCAAACGTAGCGAAAAAATAGACTGTGCCAAGACCCCACATCCCTACCGTCGCCCTCATTGGTCGCACCAACGTGGGAAAATCAACCTTGTTTAATCGCCTGCTGGAACGCAGGGCCGCTTTGGTTTCGGACGTCGCGGGAACGACGCGCGACCGAAAGGAAGGAATTTGTCTTTGGCGTGGGACCGTCGTGAAATTCATCGATACGGGCGGCCTCGACATGGACAACACGGACGAAATCGAAACGAACATCAAAAAACAGGCGTTGATCGCCATAAAAAAAGCCGACGTCATCTTGTTCGTGGTTGACATGAAGCAAGGTCCTCTTCCTCAGGAACGCCAGCTCGCCGAAACGCTCATGAAGTCCGGCAAGCCCGTCATCGTCGCCGGAAACAAGGCGGAAACGCCTGGTGCCAGAAACGCGGCGCAGGACCCCACGTGGCGTCTGCTTTCCCTTCCGGCCCCGATGCCTGTCTCCGCGTTACGCGGCACGGGCACGGGCGACCTGCTCGATGCCATTTACGACGCGTTCGCTAGCGTCGACCTCAAGCCGGCCGAGCTTTCGGAAGTGAGTGCCGTGCGCGTGACCGTCGTTGGAAAGCCGAACGTTGGCAAGTCGTCGCTCATCAATGCCATTTTGGGCGAGGAGCGTTTCATCGTGAGTCCGATCGCGCACACGACACGCGAACCAAACGACGTCATGATCGAATATGGCGACCGCGAATACCTGCTGATCGACACCGCAGGACTGTTGAAGACCGCGAAAATGAAAAAACAGGGCCAACTCGTCGAACAGGGCGCCGCGCGCACGGAACGCGTGCTTCCAAAAAGCGATGTCGCGCTGTTCGTCGTTGACATCACCGAGCCGATCGGAACGCAGGACAAAATGATCGCGGGCCTCATTAAGGAAGCGGGGGCGGGCGTGATTATCGTGGCCAACAAATGGGATCTCGTGAAGGACAAGACTTCGACCACCATGAACCGCGTGCGCGAACAGATCATGGCGTCCCTCCCGTTCGTTGCCTGGGCGCCGATCATCTTCGTTTCCGCAAAAACGTCCCAGCGCATCCCGGATCTGTTCAATCTCATCGACGAGGTACAAAAACACCGTCACACGGAAATCCCGGAAGCCGACCTGGAAAAATACTGGCGCTCCGCGATCCGCGCCCACCTGCCTAGCCGCGGCAAGGGACCGAAGCCGCCGGAAATCATGGGCATGACGCAGGTCGGCATTGCCCCTCCTGTTTTCAACCTCAACATCAAATCCAAGCGTCTCGACGTCCTGCACCCGAGCTATCTCAGATTTTTGGAGAATCGGCTTCGCGGCCGGTTTGATCTCGCGGGAACGCCGGTCGTCATCAACGTTCGTGGTCTGACGGCGCGCGCAAAATAATATGAAGCTCATCGTCGGTCTCGGCAACCCCGGCAAGGAATACGAACGCACCCGTCACAACACGGGATTTCTCGTGATCGACGAATTGGAACGCCGCGGCATTGACCGAATGAGGGCGCGCACGCTCAAGCCGGACACCTTCATGAACCTCTCCGGCACGGCCGTCACGGCCGCGCTGCGACAAACCAACATGACGGCCGCGGACGTCATTGTCGCATACGACGATGCGGACTTGCCGTTTGGCGAAATCCGCGTGCGCGACGAGGGAGGCAGCGCCGGACACAACGGAATGAAGTCACTGTTCGAATGTCTCGGTACGGAAGCAGTCAAACGCGTGCGCGTCGGCATCGGACGAAGCGAACATCCGGAAGTTCCCCTTGAAACCTGGGTGCTCGGCCGATGGACGAAGGAAGAGGAGGAACAACTGCCCGGCCTCATCGCGCGGGCGGCAGATGAAATTGAAAAAATGATTTAGGCGGCCTTCGGGCCGCTTTCGGTATGGATGACCTTGCCTACTGGATCGCGCTCGCGCGATTTCCAAAGTTCGGAGCGGTGCGCATCAAAAAGCTATCCGACGCGTTTCCCAGCCTGTCGGACGCGTTTTGCGCGACCAAGGAACAACTTGTCGCCGCGGGCATCGAACCGAACATCGCGGAACACTTCGCATTCGAGCGCGACGCAATCGACCCGGCGCGCGAGCTCGCGCGCCTTGCCGAGCACGACGTGCGCGCGATCACGCTGCGCGATCCAGACTACCCGGTCGAGCTCAAGACCATCTATGATCCGCCCGCCATCCTATTCGTTCGCGGCACGCTTCCCGACCAAGGCCGCCTCCATCTTGCCGTCGTCGGATCGCGCCACCCGACGCGTTACGGCGAGCAGGTAACGCGCGCATTCGTCGAGCCAATCGCGAAGAGCGGGGCGGTCATTGTCAGCGGACTCGCCTACGGGGTCGACGCCATCGCGCACCGCGCAACGCTCGACGCTGGAGGAACCACCGTGGCTGTGCTTGGCGGCGGGCTCGACGAGGAAAATGTGTACCCGTCGCAGCATCGCACGCTCGCCGCGCACATCGTCGCGGGCGGCGGCGCGGTCGTCTCGGAATTCCCCATTGGTACGCACGTGATGAAACAGAACTTCCCTTTTCGCAATCGCGTAATCTCGGGCCTTTCGCGCGGCACCCTCGTCATCGAGGCTAAGGCCACGAGCGGATCGCTCATCACGGCGCGCTGCGCCATGGAAGCAGGACGCGACGTGTTCGCGGTGCCGGGCTCTATCCATTCCGAACTCTCCGAAGGACCGAACAACCTCATCAAAACCGGAGCCTTCGCGGTCACGACCCCTGCCGACGTCCTCTCGAGACTCGGGCTCGAAGTCCGTGAAACAAAGCCCGACTACGCGCCGGGAAGTGCCGAAGAAAAAACAATTTACGATGCGCTCACCCGCGAACCGCAACACGTCGACGAACTCACGGCAAAAACCAACCTTGCCCCGGCAACCATCTCATCGACGCTCACCCTCATGGAAATGAAAGGCTCCGCGCGACATTTGGGAGGATTATATTACGTGCGGGGCTAGCATCAATTTTGACAAAACTGTCAACGCACGGCATTATCAAAGCCATGTCAAAGCATCTTGTCATCGTCGAGTCCCCGACGAAAGCAAAAACAATCAACAAATTTCTTGGAAAGGATTACCGTGTCCTTTCCTCGTTCGGGCACATCCGTGACCTGCCGCAAAAGAAAACGGGCGTGGACGTCGAGAAACATTTCAAGCCGACGTACGAGGTTCCGGACAAGGCAAAGGAACACGTGAAGGAACTCAAGGCCGCGGCAAAGGACGCGGGTGAAATCATTCTCGCGACTGACGAGGACCGCGAGGGAGAAGCGATTGCCTGGCACATCGCGGAAACGCTTGGGCTCGACCCGGAGGAAGCGAAGCGCATCACGTTTCACGAAATCACGCAGAGTGCCATCAACCACGCGCTCGAGACGCCGCGCCGAATTGACATGAACCTCGTGAACGCGCAGCAGACGCGGCGTATCCTCGACCGACTCGTGGGCTACGAGCTGTCGCCGTTTTTGTGGTCAAAAATCCGACGCGGTTTGTCGGCCGGCCGGGTGCAATCCGTGGCCCTGCGTCTCGTCGTCGAGCGCGAGCGCGAACGGACGGCGTTCAACGTGGAGGAATATTGGACCATCGACGCGGAATTTGAAAAAGACGGAATGGCGTTCCCGGGTGCCTTATTTGCCATCCAAGGAAAGAAGCTCGACAAGCTGGAAATCAAGACGGCCGATGGCGCGAACGCGATCGTTGAAACCCTCAAGGGCAAATCGTTCGCCGTAACCAACGTCGAAAAGAAAGAAGTGTCAAAGGCGCCTCCGACCCCGTTTACGACGTCCGCGCTTCAAATTGAGGCAAACTCACGTCTCGGATTCGGCGCGAAGCAGACGATGACGCTCGCCCAAAAATTATACGAAACCGGTCGCATCACCTACATGCGTACGGACTCCGTGAACCTCGCGGACGCCTTTATCACCGAAACGCAAGGATTCGTGAAAGAACAGTACGGGGACGCATACGCCATGGGCGGGAAAAAATACGTCACGAAGGCGAAGGGCGCGCAGGAAGCGCACGAGGCCATCCGACCAACCAGCGTGACAAGCGACCCGGAAGCGCTCAAGGGGTCCATCGATGCGGGCCTATGGAAGCTATACGATCTGATTTGGCGCCGCACGGTCGCGTCGCAGCTTCCGCCCGCGAAGGTGGAGCGCACCTCCATTGATCTCGAGGCCGGCGGCCACACGTTCCGCGCCAACGGCAGCATCGTGAAGTTTGATGGGTTCATGAAGGTCTACCGTGCAACGCAGGAGAAAATCCTGCCCGCGCTCGCAAGCGGCGACGCGGTCGCCAACACATCCATAACCCCGACGCAACACTTTACCGAGCCGGCGGCGCGTTACTCGGACGCAACGCTCGTCAAGGCGCTCGAGGAATACGGCATTGGTCGCCCGTCCACCTACGCCCCGACCATTGCCACCATCGAGGCGCGCCAGTACGTCGAGCGCGACGACAACAAAAAACTGTTCCCCACGGACACAGGCATGATTGTCAACGACGTGCTGGTCGAGCATTTTCCAAACATCGTGGACTATGCCTTCACGGCAACCATGGAAAACACGCTAGACGAAATTGCCGATGGGAAGGTCGAATGGGTTCCCACGCTCGAGGCGTTCTACGGGCCCTTTCACCGAACCATCCAAGAGAAATCCGACGCGGTTTCGCGAGAGGACGTCATGAAGGAACGCGTGGTCGGTGCGGATCCAAAAACGGGGCTTCCCGTTATCGTACGCTCTGGCCGCTTTGGACCGTTCGCCCAGCTTGGCGAATATACGGCCGAGGACAAGAAGGAAAAGAAACCGAAACCGAAGAGCGCGTCGCTTCCGAAGGGCGCGAATACCGACACGGTCACGCTTGAGGAAATCCTTCCGCTGTTCGAAATGCCGCGCGTCGTCGGCACCACGGAAACGGGCGACGAAATCGTGGCAAACCTCGGACGATTCGGACCGTATCTCAAGGCGGGCGACGTCACCGCGAGCATCCCGCCCGACTTTCACCCGGCCACGATCACCGAAGCGCAGGCGCGCGGCGTCATCAAAAACAAGGCCGAAACCAAGGCCAAACAAATGGCTCCGCTCAAGGAGCTCGGCAATGGCCCGGACGAAAAGCCCGTGATCATCCGCAACGGCCGCTTCGGCCCGTACATCACGGACGGGACCACCAACGTGTCGGTTCCAAAGAAGCTGGACCCCATGGAGATCACGCTCGAGCAAGCGCTCGAAATGCTCGAAAAGAAGCGCACCTCACCCCCGCGAAAATTTCCCCGCAAGAAAACGCCCGCCGAATAAGCGGGCGTTTTTCCGCCTTGCCCTTCCCGCCTGGCTCGACTACCCTGTATCACATGCCCGAATCGAACCGGACAATCGAGGATCTTCTGAAACTGGTTCGCTCCACGTACGCGAGTCCTGACTTGGATTTGTTGACGCGTGCATACGAGGTGGCCGAACGGGCGCACCGCGACATCACGCGTCTGACCGGCGACCCATACATCGTCCACCCGCTTGCGGTCGCGTACAAGCTCGCGGAAATGGGCGCGCATGTCAACGTATTGGCGGCCGGATTGCTTCATGACGTCATCGAGGACTCCGAAGTGACCATCGACGAGGTCAGCACGACGTTCGGCGAGGACATTGCGTCGCTCGTTGACTCCGTGACGAAGCTGAAGAAAATCAAGTACCAGGGAACCGACCGTTACGTGGAGAATCTTCGCAAGATGTTTCTTGCCATGGCAAGCGACGTGCGCGTGGTCTTTATCAAGTTCGCGGACCGTCTCCACAACCTGAAGACGCTCTACGCACAGCCGCGCCACAAGCAAGAACGCGTTGCAAAGGAAACGATCGAAATCTACGCACCGATTGCCGGTCGGCTCGGCATGAGCGAGTTCAAGGGCGAGCTGGAGGACCTTTCGTTCGCCTACCTCTTCCCGAAGGACTACGAACGCGTGCACGACATTATCTCCACCAAGGTCCGCGAAAAAGGAGCCTATGTGTCGCGCGTCATCGATCAGACCGAAAAGCTCCTCGCGGAATCCGGCCTCGCGGAAATCCAGGTGCATGGCCGCGTCAAGCGACTCTTCTCTTTGCATAAAAAACTCGCCAGATACGATAACGATCTTTCTAAGATCTATGACCTCATCGCGGTCCGTGTGATCGTAAAGGACGTGGAGGAATGCTACGCGGCGCTCGGCATGCTTCATCAAAAATGGACGCCGATCCCGGGACGCATCAAGGATTATCTTGCCCAGCCGAAACCGAACGGCTACCAGTCATTGCATACCACGGTTTTCACCGAGGGCGGCGAAACGATCGAGTTCCAGATCCGAACGCGCGAAATGCACGAACTGGCAGAATACGGCGTTGCCGCCCATTGGAGATACAAGGAAGCCGGAATGTCCCCGCTAAAAAATCTCTATTGGATGGAGGAACTGGCAAAGATTCAAAAGGAGCTGTCGGACAAAAAGGACTTCATGGAACAGCTCGAGATCATGAAGATCGAGGTATTCAAGGATCGCATCTTCGTATTCACGCCGAACGGGGATGTCATTGACCTGCCGGACGGAGCGACTCCGGTCGATTTCGCGTATGCGATCCACACGGAGGTCGGAAACAAATGCTCGGCCGTGCGCGTGAACAGCCGGATGGTCAACCTCGACACGTCGCTCAGGTCGAATGACGTCGTGGAAATCATCACGGATAAAAATCGCCGCGGCCCGAATCCGGACTGGATGAAATTCGTGAGAACGCATCAGGCGCGTTCAAAAATAAAAGATGCCACCCGATCGTCCGTGAAGGGGTGGCTGTCAAACATGATGGGTCGGCATTAGTTGGAAAGACGATCGAGGAGCTCGAGCAGCTCCTCTTTTGAATAAAAGCTGATCGCGATCTTTCCCTTTCCGTTCTTTTCCTGAATCTCAACTTTCGTCCCGAGGATCTCACGCAGACGCTTCTCATGCGCCGCGACGTTCGGATCCTTTGCGTATTGACCTTTCCATTTTGACCTTTGACCCGTGCCTCCCACCCGTGCCTCCACCTCGCGCACGGTCATTCCTCCGTTGAGCATCGATTGGAACAATGCGTGCCTGCGCTCCGCATTCTCCTCTGAAAGCAGAGTGCGCGCATGGCTCTTCGTGATCCTTCCTTCCCGCAACGCGGCGATCACCTCATCCGGCAAATCAAGCAACCGAAGGATGTTTGCCACGGCGCTGCGGCTTTTACCCACGCGCGCGGCAACCGCATCCTGGGTCAGGCCGAACTCATCCACGAGCGCCTTGTACGCGATCGCCTCCTCAACCGCGTTCAGGTCCTGACGCTGGATGTTCTCGATGAGCGCGAGCTCGAGCTTTTCCTGCTCGCTCGCGTCCCGCACGATCGCCGGAACCGTCTTGAGCCCGAGCGCGCGTGAGGCGCGCAGACGGCGTTCGCCGGCGATCAGCTCATACCCGTCTTTCCCGCTCGTCACGATAAGCGGCTGCATGATGCCGTGTTCCTTGATGGACGAAATCAAATCCTCCAGATCTGCCGGCGAAAAATGCTGGCGCGGCTGGCGCGGATTTTCACGGATCTTTTCCGTGGGAATGTCAAGAATTTCCCGACGCGCGGACGGGATAACCTGTTCGGTCATCGTCGGCCGCGGGGCGTTCGGAATCAATGATCCTAGTCCCCTCCCGAGTGCTGGTTTCATAATGTCCCTTCTTCTCGCATGATAAATTCGCGTGCCAGCCGTTCGTACGCCCTGGCCGCCTTGGATTGCGGATCGTATCCCAAAATAGTTTTTCCAAACGATGGCGCCTCGGCAAGCCGTACCGAACGCGGAATGACGGATCGGAAAATCTTGTCCGGAAAAAATCGATACAATTCCTGTAACACCTCGTTCGACAGCCGCGTGCGCGAATCGTACATGGTAATGACCGCGCCCATCACGCTTAATTCCGGCTTGATGTTTTCCTTGACCAGATTCACCGTGTTCATGAGCTGTCCGAGTCCTTCAAGCGCATAGTATTCGGCCTGCACAGGAATAAGCACGGAGTCGGATGCAACCAGTCCGTTGATGGTCAACAGACCAAGCGTTGGCGGATTATCGATCAGGATGTAATCGTAATCGTTGCGGATCTCAAGAAGCGCCTTACGCAAATAGTGCTCACGCTCCTCCACGTTCACGAGCTCCACGGACGCGCCAGAGAGCGCCTGGGTTGCCGGAATAACCTTCAGGCCCTGGTGCGAGGTCGCCATCACCACGTCGCGCATGGAACGTTCGCCAATGAGCCCCTCATAAATGCCATGCGGCAATTCCGCGTGCGCAATCCCAAGCCCGGAAGTCGCGTTAGCCTGTGGATCGAGATCGATCACCAGCACGAACTTTCCGATCTCAGCCAAATACGCGGCCAAATTCAAAGTCGTCGTGGTTTTCCCCACCCCGCCCTTCTGGTTCACCACGGATACGATATGCGCCATATGAACGCTCGCAGTATACCAAACGCATGCACAAACAAAAAGATCCGTCACGAGGACGGATCTTTTTGGTTGCGGGGGCCGGATTTGAACCGGCGACCTCCAGGTTATGAGCCTGGCGAGCTGCCTGGCTGCTCTACCCCGCGGCCTATGCCCATACAGGCACACGCCGCGAGGCATTGCGGATCTCTTGGTAGCTGGGGCCGGAATTGAACCGGCGACCTAGGGCTTATGAGTCCCTCGCTCTAACCAACTGAGCTACCCAGCCCCGATGTGTCAGGATGATATCACTAGTCCCTTGCCTTGGCAAGGGCTTTCCTTCGTCAAAAACTGTTTAATTTTGATGGCAAAATAAAACGGTTTTTGGTGCCGCGGGAGGGAATCGAACCCTCAAGCCCTTGCAGGCACGGGATTTTGAGTCCCGCGCGTATACCAGTTCCGCCACCGCGGCAAGCGACAAGATCATAACAGGACATTGACATTTTGCCAAGAAAGACATAGGTTCTTATCCAAGGAGTGAACCATGCGTACCATCACGGCGTTCTTTCTGGCAGCCCTCTTTGCGGGAAGCGCATCCGCGAAGCCGGTCGTGGATGACTTTCACACGTATGGCGATCCCGACGCCTACTGTCGCGCCGAGGAGTTCGGCACCGCGATCGGATGGTCGGAGCCCAATCCCTGGACGGACACGCTCCTGTGTCTCAACGACGAAGGGCTTCGAGAGATCACGGCCCCGCGGCTCGGCGGCACGCCCACGGTCATCCTGATCGTGGGCACGGCCAGCATCCCGCAGGCCTCAACATGGATCGCGCGATTCAACGGAGACCAGCGGGTCGAACTCGCCGATGCGATCGGCAACGGATGCCTCGACGGGTCCATGCCATTCGCCGTCATCCCAACCGAGGCGGACGTGTACCAGACTGGCGCGACAATCAGGCGCGGGTTGCGTCTATGCGCCAAGGACGGTAACCTGGTCGCCTACCGCGATGACGCGGTAGGCAGTATCGTGGAAACCTTCCGGATCCCGAACGTCGCGATCATGCGCTGATCGTCCGTTCCGTCAGAGGACCGCCTGGTCCTTCTTTTTATTGCACTGAATCGACAAATATGCTATCTTTTTGTCGTATTATGACCCTGACCACGCACGCGACATTGGGGGCCGTCATTGGAAAAGCATTCGGAAATCCGGTCCTCGCCTTCGTTTTCGGTTTTGTCTCCCACTTTCTCATCGACATGGTCCCACACGGGGACACGGGCATTTCGGACAACTTTCGCGTTCACAAACGACGTCAAAAACAGGCCGTGGCCTACGTGGTCGTCGACGCCATCGTCGCGCTTCTGTTCGTGCTTCTCCTTGCCAACACCCGCGACATCGACTCCATGCGCACATTCACATGGGGAATCATAGGCGGTGTGCTTCCCGACCTGATCGTCGGGCTATACGAGGTGACGAAGACACCGCTTTTGCGGTGGTTCAACGTGCTGCATTTCTTCTTCCACGATTATTTCGTCAAGCGCCGTGGCGAGGTTCCCCTCTATTATGCGCTCCTTGCCCAAATCGTCCTTATCGCGTACTTGCAGACAAAGTTGTAATCACGTCCAGAATCTCAGAAGCCGCGCGTTCCCAGGTGAATTGGTCCGCGCGGTTTTTTGCTTGCGCGGTCATCTCCCGCATCGCATCCGGCAGCATGACGCATTGCGCGAGGGCGAGCGCCATTTGCTCGACGTCATCCGGCTCCACGTACATGGCCGCATCCCCGCACACTTCCGGCAATGCCCCGCGGTTCGACGCAATCACCGGAAGCCCGGCTGCCATTGCCTCTAGGGCTGGAAGGCCGAATCCTTCGTACCAGGACGGAAAAAAAAGACAGACGGCTTGCGCATACAAGGATTGCTTCTCCCCTTCCGTCACGTACCCGAGCAGACGCACCACGTCCTCTCCGGCCTTTTTTCTCCATGCGTCGTTCGTCTGGAAAATTGCCTCCAGAATTTCTTCCGACTTCCAGCCTACCTTTCCAGCCAAAGCGAACCTTGCCGTCGCGGATCGCTCCGGATGCATGCGCAAAAAAGTATCGAACGCGGCAACGGCGTTTACCAGGTTCTTCCTCGGCTCAATCGTTCCCACGAACAATACCGTCTCATGACGGCTGGTTTGTGCCATTTGACAGACATCAACCGCCGGATAAACGACACGTACTTTTGATGCGACCCCAGGAAACAGCCTGGCAATTTGATCGCGCGTGGCTTCGGAGACCGCGATAATCGCATCCGCGCGCCGAATGGATCGCACCGCATTGTCCAACATTTTGTGTTGGAATCCTTTGTGCGGAAACCATTCGGGATGCTCATACACGGCCAAGTCATGGACCACGATCACTGATCGGCCAAGCCATCCAAGCGGAATTTGTCCCGATGGACAGAACAAAATGTCCGCGCCAAACAGATAAGCACGGAGGGCGACGGACAGGTGTCGCGAAAAGATTGGCAGGCGGCCGATCGGCAAAGCGACAAAGATGAGATCCGGGGCAGCCGCAACGAGCGCGGAAGAAATCATCCGCGTATACTGTTCAATGCCGGCACCAGGACTCCCGTCCCGTGCGCGCAGCGTCGTTCCGTCGATGGCAATCTTCACAAGAACGAAGCGTACGCGCCCAGCGTTCCCGTCGTAATGGCCAGGACAACGAGCCCGGCAGCGAGCACGCCCACGGCAATGCCCGGAATCGAATACCTCGGGCGAATCGCAAACAAGACGGCAAGAATCGAGGCTGTCCACGCGCCCGTTCCGGGAAGCGGGATACAAACGAACGCGGCAATCACAACCATCCCCGCACGCTCGAACGTTTGGCCGTGCTTGCGCCGAAGGCGTAGAAAATATGCGTCCAGGACGCGATGCGCCCATGTCCAATGCCGCGAAGTCCACCGAACCACGGGAGGCAAGAGCCAAAGGATGAAGGGAACCGGGATGAGGTTCCCAATCACGGAAAACACGTAGGCCGGTCCCACGCCTAGTCCAAACGTACCGATGGCAATCGGCAACGCGGCGCGCAATTCGGTCAATGGCAACGCGGCCAAGGCCACGGTCAGAAGTTCGGGAGATACTTCGGTCATAATGGGAAAGATGTCGCATCGGATTCATCGGGCCACTGGAACGCCTTGTAGGCCCACGCGGCAAGCGCCTTCACGTCCTGAAAACGACCGGTAATCGTCTCGGATCCAAGCACGACCACGATAATTTCGTGCACGTCATTTTCCGAAACAAGCGAGCCCAGACAGTATCCGGCTTCTGGCAAAAATCCCGTTTTCCCCCCGATGATCTTATACGGAGATTGGTTTAAAAAACTATGAAGGAGGTCGTCCGTCGTTCGAATGGAATACATGCGTCCGGAAGAACCTTGAAATGTGACCGCAAAGAGCTGGGTGGCCTCCCTGATCGCATCGACCTTCATGGCCTCGTCAATCAGCCGGACGACGTCTGGTGCGATGGAACGATTCTCCGGGGAAAGGCCGGTCGGATCGTAAAACGTCGTCGCACGCATGCCAATTTCGGCGGCAACCTCGTTCATACGACCAACAAAGTCTCCCTCGCTCATGCCAGAAAGCCTCATAAGCGATACCGTCGCCGAATTGTCGGATCCGACCAAGCTTGCCCGAAGCAGGTCTCCGATCGTCACGACATCACCGACGGAGATATGCTGAACGCCGCCGGCCCGCACGTCGCTCGCCGCAATCGCCGCGGGTGAAGTCAGGTCAGGATTTCCCCGAAGAAATACGAAGGCGGTCATGAGCTTGGTGATGCTTCCAATCGAACGCGGTTCTTCCCCGTTCTTTTCATACAGCACGAATCCGGTCGCGCGATCTACCACCACGGCGCTTACAGCCGAGGTCACGACGCCAACGCTCGTCGAATCCACTTTGGTGGGAGCGCGGTTCGCATCAGGGGCAGAAGGCAGCCGGCGATGCAAAAGGGCCAGCGCGTCATAGGCGCCGGATTGTCTCACTTCCGCGGCCGGAAGCGTGGCGTAGCGCTCAATCATCCCGGCATCGGACGGGTACAATTGCAACAGCGTCGTCGCGAGCATCAGTTGTACCATCAGACGGATCACCACAAGAAATGTCGTTAGGCCTCCGAATCGCCAAGCGACTCCATGAGCTCCGTGATTTTTTCGCTTTGATGCAACTCATCGAAGTCCGGCAGTTCCGAAAGATCATGTAATCCGAGATGCCGAACGAAATTCGTGGACACCGTATATACGGGCTGCAAGCGTTCGACATCGTCCATCTCGTCAATCAGCCCACGCATGAGCAGGTTACGAATGATGAGCGTGCAGTTCACCCCGCGAATCTGCTCGATTTCCGGCTTTGTAATCGGCCCACGATACGCGATGATCGTCAGCGTCTCGACGGATGGGCGCGTCAGCTCTCCAGACGTTTCCTCCCTAAGAAGCGCCGCGATGAGTTCCGTCTGCGACGGATTGGTCACAAATTGAATTTTCCCCTCATGTTCGACGATATGAATCCCCGAAGTCTCGACATTAAATCGTTCCTTCACGCTCGCAATTGCCTCATGAAGTACCTCATCAGAAACAGAAAGGATTTTTTTCAGCGACGAAATCGCGATCGGCTTCGAAGACGCGAACAGAATCGATTCAAGGGAAGTGAGGATCATAGAAATGTCTTCGCTACTCAGTCGCTTTCGTGATCACGATATCGTTAAATGTCTCCCCTTGCACGGCCTTCACGATGCGTTGTTTCATGAGTTCCAGAAGCGCAAGGAAGCTCACGACCACGTCCACCTTGGACGCGGCGCCACCGACCATGTCGCGGAAGACCAGATGCGACCGCTCGACAATGGCATCGCGCAGCTGTGTCATGCGCTCCTGCACGGATACGACGCGCGCGAGTGACGCTCTCTTCAGGGCGAAGAACGGTTCGAGCCGTTTCAAAAGCGATTGAAAGGCCTCCTGGAGCACGCCCGGCGAAACCTCCGAGGGAGGAAGAAACTCCCTGGTCTTCACAAGCACGGTCTTTTCGCGGGGGAACATGATTTTCTCGGAGAGGTACAGCGACTCAATCGCGTGTGACGCATCCACGAACTGCTTGTACATGCGCAGCTGATCCGCAAGCTTGGTCCCGTCATCCTCGTCATCGAGCTGCAACTGCGGCAGAATCGCCCGCGACTTGATGAGCAAGAGTTTGGTCGCGACCACGAGAAAATCCGCCAGCTCCTCCGGGGGAACGTCATGCGCATCCATGTGCTTCAGGAAGCCCTCGGTGACGCGCGCAAGCGACACTTCGGTAATCGGAAGCTTCTCCCCCTCGATCAGCTCAAGAAGCAGTTGCAGCGGTCCGGAGAATTGTTCGAGCTTGATTTCGAAGGACACAGTTATTCGGTCACGCGGATGTGCGACTCACGCAACGCTTTTTCTGGCAACGCGCTCGGCGCGTCCATCACGGACGTATGCGCGGAACCCGTCATCGGGAATGCCTGAACCTCGCGCAGGTACGTTTCCCCCGTCAGAATCATGATCATGCGCTCGATGCCAAGCCCGATGCCACCGTGCGGCGGAGCCCCGTACTTGAATGCCTCGAGCATATGGCCCACGGATTCATCGATCTCCGCATCCGTGTATCCCATTGTCTTATACGTTGAGCGCAGCACCTTCGGATCATGGGCGCGAATGCTCCCGCCGCCGGTTTCATATCCGTTGCAAACGAGATCGTATTGCGTCGTCAGAATGTTCTCGGTATTCGCTCCGGCCAAATGGTCGGCCAAAAATTCCGGCTTTGGCTGTGAGAACGGATTGTGCGTAAAAATCCATCCGCCTTCCTCGGTCTTCTCGAAGAACGGAAAATCCACGACCCACGCGTACGCAAGGACCCCATGTTTCTTGTCCTCCTCCGTACGCATGTCGAACTTGTCAGCGCCGTACCGCTCCATTGACTCCTTGTAGGTAAGACGCGGGAACGGTTTTTCCTTGAGAGTGAACCCGAGCGATTCAACGGCCTCGGTGATCATTGCCTCGATCGTTTGCATCACATCCTCCCGCTCCACGAAACTCAGTTCGATATCGATTTGCGTATGCTCGAATCCACGATCTGCGCGCGGATCCTCATCGCGGAAGCAGCGCGCCATTTGAAAATACCGCTCAAATCCGGCGACCATCGCCAACTGTTTGTACTGCTGCGGGCTCTGGGGAAGCGCGAAGAATTTTCCGGGTTGAAGGCGCGACGGAACAACGAAGTCGCGCGACCCTTCCGGTGTCGCCTTCGTCAGATACGGCGTCTCGATCTCGACAAAATGATTCTTCAACAAATGTTGCCGACACGCCTGCACGTACAGGCTTCGCAGGCGTAGATGATGCTGTAAACGTTCCGTACGCAGGTCAAGATATCGGTACTTCAACCGCAATTCCTCATTCACGTCCATGGTGTCCTTGGATACCTCAAACGGAGGCGTCTCGGACGTATTCAAAATCTTCAATGTCTTCACGCCGATCTCCACCATTCCCGTCGGCATGTCCGGATTCATCTGCTTCGCGCCGCGCGCGTTCACAACGCCCTCGACCTCGACAACGTATTCAATCGAAAGCTCATCGATGGCCTTCATGGTTGCCTCATCGAGGTCGGGCCTGTAAAACACGACCTGCACGATGGCGGATCCGTCACGCAGATCGATAAACACAAGCTTGTCGCCCATGCGCCGAATCCCATGAACCCAGCCGTTCAGCCTGACCGATTCTCCGACCATGCCGGTCGTTTCGATATTCCACGTTCGTTGCATATGCGTTTATCGTACGACGCCGACGTATTCAATCGTGGCGTCCGTTTCATTCGTTATTTGCGTTTCAGTCTTGGTCGCCAAATCATACAGGTACAGGTTTCCATCCCGGTCAAAGACCACCGTATCACCGAACCAGTCTTTCATGATGCCATTAATCTCCCAACCACTCGCGACACGACCGTATTCTAACGAAAGGATGAGCGAATATGCCTGACCGTCCTCTCCTCCAAAGAGCGGGCCGCTCTCATACCATGCCGTTCGTCGACCATCGTCTGAAAACATCGGGTTCTCGAAGACACGTCTGGCCGCCGATTCGAGTAGGCGTCCTCCCCCAGTTGAAAGATCGACCAGATGAACCTCCGATGGACCGCTTAATTTCTCTCCGAGGCCATCCGGTGGCACGAATGTCACGCCAAGCAGCTGCTTCGTGGCTGGATTGATATCGTACTGGTACAAGTGATGCTCGCGAACATACTCTATTTCGCTCACTTCTCCGGTCGCGACGTCGAGCTTCCAGAGCCCCGCCACCCACGACTCCGTCTCCACGCGTCGGCCGAGGTAAATCGTGCTCTTATCGTCCGCGACCGCGACGGGCACGAGATATCCTTCCGCGGCGCCCGGCGTGATTCCGAGGTCGCGCGGGTCGATGTTCGCGGTCACCACCTTCTTGTCGCCATCATAGGCGACAAGCAGAAGCGCGTTGTCACGGCCAATGTCGCACCGCACGCACAGCGCGGTCGGGGCGGTTGCCTCGTCGGCAGTCGCGCAGATAAACGCCGCCTGCGTGTAACGCGCCGGCCACAGCGGGCCGACCGTCGACGGGTCGACAGCCTTCGTCGTTCCGGACGCAAGATCAAACGCCCGAATCTCAACCGTCCCGTTCTCAGACCGGACGACGTACCGCACTGACGCGTCCGAAGCCGACTCGGAAGGCATAGTCTCTTCGACTGGCGATTCCGGGCGCATGACATTCGCGCGAATATACAAGACCCCCGCAAGCGCAGCGACGATCGCAACGACGACAAATAATGCAAGATACCGATTCATATACCAGTCAATAAACTGACTTCATCACAGTATCGCTCCAAGTCTACGACGAATTTCCAAGTCTTCCCTTTCACGGTTTTGAAGCGCGAGAAACCATCCCTCGACGATGTTCTCACGGTTCAAATTTGGATTTTCTAGATTCTCCTCTTGGTTTTTCATGATTCCCTCCAGGGTTCCAACGAGCGATTCGTCCAGATACACGGCCAGCCGTTTCAGCCGTTCCGTGTTCTTCTGTGAGACTTCCTCGCCCAATGCTACCTGTACCCGGTTCACGAGGCCGACGGTGCGCTGAGCGGTTTTGGAATCAACTTGCATAGAATGCCTAGGGCGTAATGCGATTTATAAGCCGTGGAAACGGAATCGTTTCGCGGATGTGCTGAAGGCCGCAGACCCAGGCGACGATGCGCTCGAGGCCGTAGCCGAAGCCGGAGTGCGGGACGGAACCGTACCGGCGCAAGTCAAGGTACCACTGGTACGGCTCGACTGGCACGTCGTGCTCCTTCATGCGCAACAACAGCGTATCGTAATCATCTTCGCGCTGACTGCCCCCGATGATCTCGCCGTACCCTTCCGGCGCAAGCATGTCCGATCCCAATACGCGCATCGGGTCTTGCGGATCGCGCTTCATATAAAACGCCTTCACCGCCGCGGGATATTTCTCGACGAAGATCGGCCGATCGTACAGCTTGGTCAGAACGGTCTCGTCGTCGCCGCCGAGGTCGTCCATGTCGCCGATGTCACTGCCAAGCTCGCGCAGCTTTGCCACCGCTTCCGCGTGCGTCATGTGCACAAACGGAGCCCGCACCTTTTCAAGCGCGGCCACGTCGCGTTCCAAAATCTCAAGCTCCTTCCGATTCTTTTCAAGCACGTCCTTCACAATGCGACACACAAGCCCTTCTTGTATCGCCATATTCTCTTCATGCTCCACGAATGCGGCTTCCGCGTCCATCATCCAAAACTCCGTGAGATGACGGCGCGTCTTAGACTTTTCGGCACGAAACACCGGCCCGAAGTCAAATGCGCGACCAAGGCTCATGATGCCAGCCTCGAGGTACAGCTGCCCTGACTGCGACAGGTACGCGTTTCCCATGTCGAAATACTCGATCGAAAACAGCTCGGTCGTTCCCTCGCATGCCGTCGGGGTCAGAATCGGCGTATCAAACTTCACGTAACCGTTCTCGTTGAAGTACGCGAACGTCGCGTTGATAATGGTGTTGCGCACGCGCTGGATCGCCCACTGCTTCTCGCTTCGCAACCACAGATGACGCTGGTCAAGCAGAAAGTCCGGACCATGTTCTTTTTTTCCGATCGGATAATCTTCCGGGGCAACATGAACTGCCCTGAATGAAATGCCCTGCAGCTCGAATCCCGATGGCGACCGAGATTCCGCCTTCACTACTCCGGTCACGATCACGGACGATTCAATGCGGATACCATTAAGCGCATTCCATTGATCCTCCGGAAGCTCAGAGTTCGAATACACGGCCTGAACGCGTCCAGTCCCATCACGAAACTGCAGGAAAAAAATTTTGCCGCTGGATCGAAAATTATACGCCCATCCCTTCAATTCGACTTCTTGGCCAACGTAAGCACCGATTTCAGCAGCAGTTGTGGAAATCATACCGATAAATAGTAACCGATTCGCACGTCTAACGCAACCGGATAGACAGATTTCAAAAACGGGGCTAAGATAACGCTCGCTCTGTGGAGCGGAGGTGCTTCGATGTTCCTGATGGGTTCCCGTCCCCACTTCTCGGACGGACAGCTCTCGTACGTCTGTCAAAACGGGCCGGTGACCACCGTAATCCTGTGGAATCCAACCACGAGAAAGGAGACTCTCACGTCAACCGCGAGCCCTGCAAGCGTCGACAAGCCCCTGCCCAGGCGCGCGGGCGTCATCGGCCCAGAGCCATTGACTCGAACCTTCGTCCTGACCCACCTCGGGTCTTTTTTATATAATCGAACACGCGGCGCGAATCGAATTCGCCGGGATCACCGGAAAATGCGATACCATGAGCGACTCCACTGCCTCGTGATATTCAGAAAGATGCGCGCCCACCAAATGTGGTCGCAATTGTGAGGCAAACGACTCGGACATCCCGAAGCGAATGAGCTTCAATGCTTCGTCGGACAGCGCCCGCGCCGCGAACCACTGCTCCTGATCATGATCCACGCACGAACGACACACTACCCCGCCCTTGAGCGCATGCCAACGATATGCCCCGGGTTCGATGGCGAGTTTACATGAAAGACAAAGGGACAATTCGGGACGATATCCGATGATTGTCAGAAGCTTCAACGCGTAACTGCCAAGCAAAAATCCTGCGCGCTCGTTCGTGATGGCCTGCGTTTGCTCAACTGTTTCCAACCACTGGACGAGCAATTCGTATAAAATTGGGTCCGTCTCATTCGGTCGAGTTCCGATGTCCGTGAGATGCAGGGCGTTTTGTACAAGGAGGAGCCGTGACGCGTCCGCATACACGGACGGAAATGCGCGCAGCCGATCCGTTCCCGCGATGGTATCGAACTGGCGGCCGTTCACGACGTAAAAATCCACGATGGCCGGCATCTCCAAATGCGGGGTTAACTTGGCGAGCATCTTATGCCCTCCGCGCGCGAGCATGTCTACTTTTCCGAACTCGCGCGTCAAAACGGAATACCACCGATCCGCTTCGCGGTGGTCTTTGCGCGAAAGCACGATCCCAGTGGCACGATATAGGCTAGCCATGTTGATCGATATATGCCTGTACGATCAGCATGGCGGCAAGAGCGTCCTCGTCGGCCTGAGCTCCCTCCTCGCGTTGAAGCCGGATACTTTCGGCAGTGGTAAACGACTCATCTTCTTCCACCACAGGAACCGAAACAAGTGATTCTAATTTTTTAATAAAGGCACGAGTTTTTTCAAGTTGGTCGGACGAATGATGACTTCCGGTAGACAACGGCACCCCGATCACGATTAGGTCGATATCTTCTCCGGTCACACGTTTCGCGAACGTGTGAAGCGTCGCGTCGCCCATGTTCGGCACCACGTCGAGCGGAACCGCCACGCGTGCCTCGGAATCGCCAAACGCAAGCCCGATCTTCTTATCGCCGTAGTCAATGCCAAGAATGCGCATATTAATCGAACCGCAACAACATGTAAGCAAACCAAAACAATGTGCTTGCCACAAAGGCCAGCAGAGCAAAACCAAACAAGGGGGCACGCTCCTTTTCCGGTTTCCGAGACCATCGAATCGCGAGATAGGCGACCGCAAACCAAAAGAAAAAGTTCGCCAATAGCGGAGTCATTGACTGGCTCGGTCCTGGCCCAAGCGGAGGCATGGGATATGCGAACACGCGCATGGGAAACCCTCCATATCCCATCACGCTTGCCGGAACATCCGGATTGAATTCAAATGCCTTCTGTGTGTCGAAAAACTCATTCGTTCGATGTGAAAAAACAGTAGACCAAACCGTAAGCGTCCAACCAAAACAAATTGCTGCCCCGTGTTGATAGCCGATCTTCATACGGGAAGCGGAGTTAACACCTCAATTCCATCCTTTGTCACCACGATCGTTACTTCAAAGTGGGCCGCGAGTTTGCGATCCTTCATGACCACTGTCCATCCATCCTCGGCCGTTTCCACGTCCCATGTACCAAGTCCGATCATCGGTTCGATGGCCAGGCACATTCCCTCGACGATCTCCACCCTTGGGTATCGATGATCGGAATAATTTGGGATGTGCGGACCCTCATGAACCTTGTGTCCCACCCCGTGTCCAACCAACGCACGAACAATGCCATATCCATGTGGTTCGACGACCGATTCGACGGCCTTCGCCACGTCACTCACCAACCCGCCAACGTGCACGACGTTTGCCCCTGCGAGACAGGCTTCACGCGTTACGGCGATCAACTTCGCGGCCTCTTCCGATACATGACCGACCGGGACGGTTGCAGCCATGTCCGTGCACAATCCGTTATACCAAAGGCCAATATCAAGTCCGACAATGTCTCCTTCCTTCAAGACGATTGGGCGATCACCGCGGCCGTGCACCACCTCCTCATTCACGGAAATGCATAAGGTCGTTGGGAACGGTTCGTCGTCCGCATGTGATTTGTACCCCTTGAATGACGGTTCTCCGCCCCCCTCACGAATCACCTGTTCGGCAACGGCGTCAATGTCCGAGAGGGTTACGCCCGGCCGTACCGCGTCGCACGCCGCCTTCAGCGCACGCGAAAGCAGGTGTCCGCCCTCACGCATCGAATCAATCTCATTTTTTGTTTTCGTCAGCGCCATACGCCTTCCCAACCAAGAAAAAGTTACATTTCCAAGCCAGCTAAAATTCGATCTTGTACTTCTTTGACGGTTCCTACACCGTTCACGCGGCGCAGAATGCCACGATCCTCAAACTTCGCGAGCATTGGGATCGTATCGTGATCGTAGATGTCGAGACGACGATTAATCGCCTCCGGCACATCATCCGAACGCTGAAGAAGCGACCCTCCGCACGCACACGGGTCGCCGATGCTTGAACCGGACGACATAGCATAGACCTTCCCGCACCGTTCACACGTCAGGCGACCGCCGAGCCGCTTAAGCGACTCCTCCCGTGGAACTTCAATCACAATCGCATGTGTCGGCTCATCGAATGTAAACATTCCGTACTGCTCCAAATTACGGGGATAACCGTCAAGGATGTATCCGTTCGCGACATCCGGACGCTTGAGTCGCGCCTGAAGCACCTCCGCCGCGACAAGGTCAGAGACCAGATGGCCACTTTCTAGAATCCATTTTACCTTCATTCCAACCTCGGTCCCAGCGGCAACCTCGTCACGCAACAATTGTCCCATCGCAAACGCTGGGACGTTAAGCTTTTCGGATAAAATCTGAGCCTGGGTTCCTTTTCCGCTTCCCTGTGGTCCAACGAGCAAAATCTTATGGGTCATAATGAATTCAGTATACCAAAAAGTCGTGGAGTGACGGAGTCATGGAGCCGCGGAGTGACTCGGTGACTCCCAGGCCTTACGAACTCAAAATCCCACGACATCTCCTTACATCTCGTACTCGTGCATGCTCATCTGTGCCTCAACCTGTTTCAGCGTTTCAATCACCACGTTCACAACGATCAACATCGACGTTCCTCCGATCACGAGCGTCGCGTTCCCGGTAATCTGCTGGGCGAGCAACGGAAGCACCGCGATAAGCGAGAGAAAGAGAGCTCCAGCCAAAAGAATTCGATTGGTCACCCACGCGATGTATTCGGCTGTCGGCTTGCCCGGACGGATGCCGGGAACGAAGCCGCTTTGCTTCTGGAGATTTTCCGCGACCTGGTCCGGATGGAAAATCACAGAAGTATAGAAGAAGGTAAAGGCAAAGACCAAGGCGAAATAAACGATGCCGTACACCAGTTGATTCTGAAACATCTGCAATGCCCATTCGGCCGCCGCCCGGAGCGCCGGAGTACGCGCGTTCATGAAAAACTGCGCGACAACGCTTGGGAACAGAATGATGGAGATCGCGAAAATTATCGGGATCACGCCGGCAATGTTAAGCTTAATGGGAAGATTTGAGCTCACGGCTCCAGACAACCGAGATCCGCGCATCTGCCTGGCATATTGCACGGGGATATTGCGCTGTGCCTCTTGCATAATGACCACAGCCGCAATGGTCACGAGTGTAAGCACCACAAAAATGATAGCAGTGATAAGCTGAGAACGGTCATAAAGCGCGAGAGACTGGCTGAAGTAACTCGGTAATCCAGCGATGATTCCAGCAAAAATCAAAATAGAAATTCCGTTACCCATGTTCTTTTCAGAGATAAGCTCCCCCATCCACATGAGAAAGATCGTTCCGGCCGTCATGCTTACCATCACCAAAAGCGTTGTCATGAGATTCGCGCTTCCACCGGCAAACAAGGTTGATCCGGACTGCTGTTCGAACAAGAGGACCAGACCATATCCCTGCAAAAGAGCGAGTGGAACCGTAAGCATGCGAGACCACTGGTTGATCTTATTTCGACCCTGTTCCTCTTTTTGCATTTCCTCAAGCTTCGGAACAATCATCCCGAGCAGCTGAAAGATAATGGACGCCGTAATATAAGGAGCCAGTCCAAGGGCCACGACCGAAAAATTCTCAAGCGTGCCGCCAGAGAAAATGTTCAATAGCCCAAAAAACTGATTTCCTTGAAAAAAGTTCATCAGAGCGCTCGGATCTACCCCTGGAACAGGGACGTGGGCCACGACGCGAAAAATCACCAACATCGCGAAGACGAACAACAAACTTGTTCGCACTTCCTTCGTTTTCCACACGCGAGCGAATGAAAACATAGCCAATGTTTAGAGGATGGAACCGCCAGCCTTCTCAATTTTTTCCTTGGCCGTCGCAGACACCGTACATCCCTCGATGATCACCTTGATCGAAATCGCACCGTCCCCAAGAATCTTCACTTTCTTTCCCTCGAATGGAATAAGACCCTTGGCTGCAAGCATCTTTGGGTTAATTTTTGCCCCGTCCGGAAACGACTTTGAAATGATGCCGAGGTTCACGACCGCTGCCTTCTCATGTGGACTCTTAAATCCACGCGATTTCTTCATCGACAACATGATCTGGCGAATACCCTTTTTCTGAAGTCCAGAACGACCCCCCGAACGAGAGCGCTGACCTTTCACGCCCTTACCAGAATACGAACCGCCTTTCGAAAGACCGCGGCCAATGCGCTTGGCAGATTTCCGAGATCCTTTTGCTGGCTTAATTGTATGAAGGGAGATAGCCATATTATTCTGCCTTTACCTCAACTTTTTCTGTCGGAAATTCCTTTTTCTTTTGAATCCGCAAAGACTTGATCGCCTCCATCGTGGCTTTTGCGATGTTAATTTTGTTCGATGAGTTCAAAATCTTCGACGATGCGTTCGGGACCCCGGCGAACTCAAGCACCATACGCACAGCACCGCCAGACTTAAGCCCGGTCCCACGCGGAGCCGGCTTCAGCAGCACGACCGCTGAACCGAACTTCATCTGAACCGGGTGTGGAATCGTGTCGTAAACGAGCGGAACGCGAATAACCTTCTTTTTTGCCTGACGATATGCTTTTTCGATCGCAATTTGCACGTCAATGCCTTTGGCGACCCCAATGCCAACGCGACCCTTTTTGTCACCAATGACCAATGTACACCGGAAGGACATGCGCTTACCACCGGCAGTCACACGAGTAACCCGAGAAAGGTCGAGAATTTTTTGCTCGAATTCTTTCGGCTCGCGACGAGGACCACCACTTCGGCCGCCACGTCCCATCGGTTTTCGTTTCTGCTGTTCGTCCATATGATTTTAGAAATTCAGTCCGCCCTCGCGCGCGCCCTCTGCGAGCGCTGCGACGCGGCCAATGTACCGATTCGAACCACGATCAAACACAACCTGCTCAATGCCGGCCGCCTTTGCCTTCTCGGCAAGTTTCATGCCCACGATCTTCGCCGTCTCAACGGGCTTGCCCTTCTCGGACACGTCCTTGTCAGACGATGCCGCGAGGGTGCGTCCGGCCGCGTCATCGATAAGCTGGGCATAAATATGCTTCAGGCTCCGTTTGACAGAAAGACGCGGGCACTCGGCAGTACCGTGAATACGCACACGCACGCGATGTGCGCGACGCTTGGTCCGTTCGTGTTTAGATTTCATGACGTTCGGCATATATTCTATTCGCCCGCCTTAGCCGCCTTACCGGCCTTACGACGGATCGTTTCATCGGTGTATTTGATGCCCTTCCCCTTATACGGTTCAGGAACACGGAGCTTGCGAATGTGGGCAGCCGTCTGACCGACCACTTCCCGGTCGATACCAATAATCGTCAGAACGTTCTTTTCGACCGTCGCGCTCACGCCTGCCGGGAGTTCGTACTCCACATCATGGGAAAATCCAAGGTTCAAGACAACCTTCTGGCCTTGAACGCTGACACGGAACCCGACGCCGTTGATCTCAAGGGACCGAGTAAAGCCCGCTGTCACGCCCGTCACCATGTTGGCGACAACCGCGCGAGCCGTTCCCCACTGCGCCCGGTCGCCGACAGCATCCGGATTTCGCACGGACACAACGATCCCCTTTCCTCCATCAACGTCTTCAATCGCAACAGACACATGTGAATGAAGCTTGTGGCTCAAGGACCCCTTTGGCCCCCTTACATCCACTCGGCCATTCTCAAGCGTTACGTCAACACCGGAAGGGATCGGAATAAATTTTTTTCCTATACGGGACATATGGTTATGACACTTCGCAAATCACTTCGCCGCCGAGCTTGCGGGAACGTGCCTCCTTGTTGGTCATCAAACCGTTTGGGGTGGAAATGATGGCGATGCCCATGTCGGATTTGACGCGCGGCATCTCCGTGCACTTCGTATATACACGATGCCCAGGCGTACTTACGCGATGAACTTCAAGCAGAGCCGGCTCACCATCACGGTAGGCGAGCGACATCTTGAGCGACGGAAACTTACCCTGCGTAACCTTCTCTACGCCGCTCACGTATCCCTCCTTCTCGAGAATCTTGGCGATTGCGAACTTCACGTTCGAGTATGGCAAGACCACCTCGCGCTTTCGCACGGCGAAGGCGTTTCGGAGACGAGTCAACATGTCAGAAATTGGGTCGGTCATCATATTACCAGCTTGCTTTCACCACACCTGGGATTTCTCCTCGGTTGGCCAGCTCACGGAAACAGATGCGGCAAAGCTCGAAAGCGCGCATGAATCCGTGCCGGCGTCCACACTTCCAGCAGCGATTAACCTTGCGGCTTGTGAACTTTGGCTTCCGATTCGATTTTGCGATCTGATTTTCCGTTGCCATATGGCTTACTTGGACTCTTTATTTTCATTTCCCTCCGCGGCCGCGGCGCCCCCGACGGTAAATGGGAAGCCGAGATTCACGAGAACCGCCTTTCCTTCCTCGGCGGACTTCGTCGTCATACCGATCGTCACTTCCAAGCCGTGAATCACCTCGATTTCATCCGTTCGGATTTCTGGAAAAGCCGTATGCTCGGGAAATCCGAGCGTATAATTTCCGCACTCGTCGAACCCGGTCGCTGGCAATCCGCGGAAGTCACGAATGCGCGGGATGGAAATTTTCACAAGCTTTTCGAGAAAGTCCCACATGCGCTTGCCGCGTAGCGTGACCTTCATCCCAACGACCATTCCTTCACGGATTTTGAAGGTTGAGATAGATTTGCGGGCCTTAGTCTTTACCGTGGCCTGTCCCGTGATACGACGAAACGTATTCTCGGCGGTTTCAAGAAATTTTGCATCCTTGATCCCCTTTCCGAGACCGACGTTTAGCGTGACCTTCGTGATCCTTGGCACGGCGTTCAAGTTCATGTATCCGAACTCGGACATTAGCTTGGGGATCACTTGATTTTTGTAGGTTTCTTTCAACGACATATTATTCGATCTGTTCGGAGGCGCCCTTTGACCGGATTACGCGCACCTTGTCCTTACCGCCATCCTTAGCAACAATATCGAATCCGATCCGTCCAGACTTTCCACTTTTCTCGGAAACAATACGGACATTGGAAACATGCAGTGGCGACGGGAACTTGATCGTCTGTCCCTGAGTCGTCCCGCGGCGCTTCAGATGCTTTGTCATGAGGTTGATGTTCTCGACGACAATCCGTTCAAGCTTCGGGAATACCTGAAGAACCTTCCCTTCCTTGCCCTTATCTTTGCCCGCAGTGATGCGAACGTTGTCACCAGTCTTAATCTTCATATTAAAGCACTTCAGGGGCAAGAGATACGATCTTCGAATACCCGAGGGCACGCAATTCACGTGCGATCGGCCCAAAGATGCGAGTTCCCTTTGGATCCTTCGAATCCTTATCAACGATCACGCCGGCATTCTCGTCGAAACGAATGTATGTTCCGTCCTTTCGACGCGTTTCCTTACGGACACGAACGAGAACGACCGTTACCACGTCGCTTTTTTTGACGGCGGCATGCGGCACGGCTTCCTTGACGACCGCAGTTACGAGATCACCGATTCCTGCGGCGCTCTTCTTATATCCGCCGAGTACGCGAATCACCTGAAGCTTTTTTGCCCCACTATTGTCCGCGACTTTCAACATTGTGCGATGTTGGACCATATTAAGCGTTCTTCTTCACAATCCTCCACCGCTTGTCACGGGAGATCGGCCGACACTCCGCAAACGTGACCACGTCTCCAACGTGCATCTCGTTTTTTTCGTCATGCACCTTGTATTTTTGGCTACGCACGTAGCGCTTCTTATACTTCGAGTGCGTCACGGTTCGGTCAACCTGAACCACGACCGTCTTCGTCATCTTGTCAGACACGACGACCCCCGTAAACGTACGGGCGACTTTTTCGATTTTAGGGGTGTTGGCTTGCATAGGATTACTTCTTCTCACACAGGATCCGATGGATGTTCGCTGCGCGTTTACGCAACTCACGAACCTGACGAACCTGTTTGAGCTGATGGGACGCGAGTCGGAAGCGAAGTTCACGCAGCTCGGTTTCTGTTTCCGCAAGAAGACGTTCAAGCGCCTCGGCGGATTGGGTTGAAAGCGTTTTGATGTCCATATTAATCGCGGAAAACGACTTTTGTCTTACAAGGAAGCTTGTACGATGCAAGATCCATCGCTTCCTTCGCAAGCTCAGGCGAAACGCCATCGATCTCAAACATCACGGTTCCTGGACGTACCACGGCCACGTAATGATCAACGGCACCCTTCCCCTTACCCATCGGCATTTCGGCACCCTTCGTGGTTACCGGCTTGTCAGGAAAGATACGAATCCAGATCTTGCCACCGCGTTTGATCGCGCGTGTCATGGCGCGTCGGGCAGCCTCAATCTGTCGGGAGGTAACCCACGATTCGGTCATGGCTTTAAGTCCGGCCTGCCCGAACGCAAGATTCGTGCAGCGCGTCGCGACACGCTTGCCGCGTGCGCGTCCTTTATGCCACTTTCGATGTTTTACTTTTTTCGGAATCAACATATCAGTTGGTAGTTGGTAGCTGGTAGCATTGGCAGTCGTGACCACTCACTACTCACTCTTTGTCTTTTCTTCAAATACCTCTCCACGATTGATCCATACCTTCACGCCGATCGCGCCATAGATCGTCTTTGCCGTCACCGAGGCGAAATCGATATCCGCCCGCAGATTATGAAGCGGAATTTTTCCCTGGGCGAGCGTTTCCGTACGAGCAATCTCCGCCCCATTGAGACGCCCCGACAAGGTAATTTTCACCCCTTCGGCACCGCCCTTCATCACGCGTTCGATTGCCATCTTCATGATACGACGGAATGGCATGCGCCGTTCGATGTCCATTGCGATTTGGAGCCCTGTGACGCGAGCGGAAAGCTCCGGATGTTCAACCTCCTTCACGTTGAGATTGATCACGGTACGACGGCCGGAGAAGAACTTTGTTTTCAACTTTTTCTTGATATCCTCGATGCCAGCGCCCGCTCGTCCAATGATTACGCCAGGCTTCGCCGCAAAGATATTGATGGTGACGTTCTGGCGCGAACGCTCAATCTCCACTCGGTCCACCTGAGCCTCACGAAGATCCTTCAGGAGCAACGCGCGGATACGGATGTCTTCACGCAGCAGGGAGGTAAAATCTCGATCTGCGAACCAATGCGCGTGCCAAGCATGCGTAACGGCTAGACGAAATGCTTTCGGATGTGTTTTTTTACCCATACTATTTCGTCTTCTTCGCGGCCGATTTCTTGGCTGCGACCTTATTCACCTCCTTTGGCTTCACCTCTTTCTTCTTCGCGACTTTCGCGCTCTTCTTTTTTGGAATTTCCGCGTCCGATAGAACGATTGTTATGTGGCTCGTGCGCTTACGAATTGGCGCCGCGCGACCAAAGGCCTTTGGTGTCCAACGATGAATCGTCGGGCCGCCGTCCGCGGTAATAGTTTTCACGAACAGGTTCTCCTTATCCAACTGGAAGTTATGTTCCGCGTTGGCAATCGCCGAATTAAGAAGCTTCAACACGGGCAATACCGCTGCCTTTTTCATAAATTGCAGCTGTGTCTGCGCGCGCATCACATCCATCCCACGGATGACATCAATAACCAACCGGACCTTCCGGGGTGACATGCGGATATTATTTGCTTTCGCGATGACTTCCATATCAGAAGGTTATTTCTTCGCGGCCGGAGCGGCGGCGGCTGGAGCGGACGGAGTCGACGCGGCAACCTGTCCGCCATGACGAACAAACTTACGGGTCGGAGAGAACTCACCGAGCTTGTGTCCGACCATGTTCTCGACAACGCGCACAGGAACAAAATCCTTGCCGTTATGAACGCCGATCGTGAAACCAACCATCTCCGGGGTAATCGAACACGCTCGAGCCCAGGTCTTGATGACGGTCTTGTCACCAGCCTTAAGCTTGAGAATTTTCTTCAGAAATTTTTCGTCCACGTATGGACCTTTCTTCAAGCTGCGAGACATAGGTTTATGCTCCTACGAACCGACCTTTCGGACGTCGTTGAATGATGAGCTTATCGGAAGCCTTCTTGCGGCGCGTCTTAACGCCGAGCGCCGGCTTACCCTGAGGAGTCTTCGGATTCTTGAGACCAATGGAGTTACGTCCCTCGCCTCCACCATGCGGGTGGTCGACCGGGTTCATGGCCTTTCCACGAACGGTCGGACGGATACCGCGGAGACGCGTGCGTCCCGCTTTTCCCCAACGGATCAAACGACGGTCTGGATTGGAAACCTGGCCAATGGTGGCCATGCATTCCTTAGACACCTGTCTCAATTCACCAGACGGAAGTTTCAGAGTGGCGAAAGAACCTTCTACGGCCATGATCTGTGCACCTACGCCCGCGCCACGCACGAGCTGACCGCCCTTTCCAGCGACAATCTCCACATCATGCACGTTCATGCCAACCGGGATGAACTCAAGTCGATAACGATTTCCATCCGCGATTTCTCCCTTCTCCTTCGAGGAGATAACCGTCGCACCAACCTTGAGACCGAGCGAAGCGACCATGTAGCGTTTCTCGCCATCCGCATAATGCAGGAGGGCGAGACGGGCTCCTCGTCCCGGGTCATACTCAATCGCTACGATCTTTGCCGGTACATCGTATTTGTCACGACGGAAGTCCACCACACGAATGCGACGTTTTGCGCCGCCTCCACGATGACGGACGGCGATCTTTCCGTTCGAACGACCGGCCTGCTGCTTTCGCGCGATCGTGAGTTTCTTTTCCGGCTCGAATTTCGTTACGTCATCAAATGCGTCGACGGAAGAAATTCGGCGTGCGTTCGTTGTTGGATTGTATTTTCGAACTGACATAGGATTAAACGCCTTCGTAGACGTCGATCGTCTTTCCCTTCGGCAGTGTAACAATGGCCTTCTTCCAATCAGAGCGCTGGCCCACCGTCCGGCCAAATCGCACGAACTTGCCTCGGACGCGCTGAATGTTTACGGACGTGGGAATAACTCCGTACATCGCCTTGATTGCGGCGCGTACTGCCACGCGATTCGCATTCGGTGCGACCAAGAACGAATACTGACCGACGTGTGCGATAATCGCGGCCTTTTCCGTAACAAGCGGGCGAACAATCGTTCCGGAGAGATCAGTCGAAATCACCCTGGCTTTCTTGACCGGTTTCTTTTCGACGGCCTTCTCGGTCCTCACGGCATCTGACTTCACGACTTTCGTTTCCTCAAGGATCTCCCCCTTAAGCTCTTGCTCTTTCTTCGATTTGAACTTGTCGAGAATACCCATATTAAGAGCGCTTAAAGGTCTTCGTGATCGTATCGATCGCTTCCTTTGAAACAATGACAAACTCATGCGCGAGCAAATCACCGATGTTCAGCGAGTGCGCCGGGAGCGTGGTCACACGAGGAATATTGCGCGCGGCGCGGGCAGCGGCCGTGTTGGCCGTTTCAAGCACCACGAGCGTTCTCTTTCCGGCGGCCGGAAGTTTCTTGAGGACATTGACGAACACCTTGGTCTTCGCCTCCGGAAGCACCATGCTTTCAATCGCGACGAACTTCTCACTCACGACCTTGTCGGTAAGTACCATGGCAAGCGCCTTGCGCTTCGCGGCCTTGTTCAATTTGACGGAAAAGTTACGGTCACTGCGCGGTCCGAACGTAATTCCACCACCGACCCAAATTGGCGAGCGGCGAGAACCATGACGGGCCTTACCAGTTCCTTTTTGTTTCCAAGGCTTCTTACCCGTTCCAGCGACCTCTGAACGATCCTTCGTGTGAGCGAGCACCTGGCGACCATTCGCATGCTGGGCCACGAGTGCCTCATGAATGAGCGCAGGGTTCGGCTTCACGTCAAAGAGGGCGGCATCGAGCACAAGCTCACCGACGGAAGCTCCTTCCTGATTATAGAGGGTTACTTTTGCCATACGGACTTGGCTTCGCGCGACACCACGAGGAGAATGCCTCCGCGGGCGCCAGGCACGGCACCTTTGATTGCCAAAATATTGTTGACAGGATCAACCGAAATCACCTCGAGATTCTTTACCGTTACGCGATCATCGCCCAAGTGACCTGCCATGCGCTGACCCTTTGAAACCGGACCTTGTCGCTGAGAAGCGATGGAACCAGGCATACGCATCTGGTCTTTCTGACCATGGGTGGCGGGACCACCGGAGAAATGATGGCGTTTCATCACGCCAGCAAAACCGCGGCCTTTTGAGGTACCAACGACGTCCACGTGCATCCCCACAACGAAGACAGACGCATCGATCATATTCCCTCGCGCAAGATCAGTGGCATCCACGCGGAATTCGCGCAACGTCCCGACCGTCGAGAGATCCTTGACGTGTCCTGCTTCTGGTTTTGGGAGGACGCGCTTTACGTCCGTACCAAGCTGAACGGCAACATAGCCGTCTTTTTCTGTCGTGCGTACCTGCGTCACGACGTTCGGATCCGCCTTAACAAGCGTTACCGGAATAACCGTCCCATCCTCACGGAACTGCTGCGTCATCTCGAGTTTTCGACCAATAATGAATGGCATATGACAGTGGTCCTCTTAGGACATATCTCCGGCATAAGTAAAAGCCAGAAGTCGGTCCGTCTTGGAATATTCGCTGTATCAACTTGATTCAAGACAAAACGGCTTCTGACCTGTTCGCGTCACGGAACAGAATGTGTCGGGGGATTCGTAAATGAATGGCAATATGTCCTTTTCGGTCTTCGGAAGCCCCAGGATGTTTTGCACTGCATCTTATCCTGTGTTCGTCGACCGACATTGATCACGGGTGACCGATCGTATGGACCTCCATTGAGATCCATACTCTTCTGTCATCCGTGCGGGATCGTACTATGTCTTGATCTCGACGTCAACCCCCGCAGGAAGATTGAGCGACATCAGCGCGTCAATGGTCTTTTCTGTCGGCTCCGTAATGTCGATGAGACGCTTGTGAATACGCATCTCATATTGCTCACGCGAGTCCTTGTGGACGAACGTGGAGCGATTCACCGTGTACTTACGCTTCTCGGTCGGAAGGGGCACCGGCCCATGCACCTTTGCCCCGGAACGCTCGGCTGCCTTGATGATGGTGAGCGTTGCCTGGTCAATGATTTTATGGTCATAGGCGCGGATTCGAATGCGAATACGCTGTTCTTCCGGCTGCTTTTCGGCTTTCTTTGTTGCGTTTGACACAGTGTTTATAGAAAGAACGATTGCCACGCCAGCGGCGGGGCATTAATGGTTATTTGATGATCTTCGTAACGACGCCAGCTCCAACCGTGCGACCACCCTCACGGATGGCGAACTTGGACTTTTCTTCAAGAGCAACTGGCTGGATAAGCTTAACGGTAAGGTTCACCGTGTCGCCCGGCATGACCATTTCCGTGCCGGCCGGAAGCATCACGTCACCCGTCACGTCAGTGGTGCGGATGTAGAACTGAGGCTTGTAACCGTTGAAGAACGGTTTGTGGCGTCCACCTTCTTCTTTCGAGAGACAGTAGATTTCCGCCTCGAATTCCGTGTGCGGCTTCACCGAACCCGGCTTGGCAAGAACCATGCCGCGCTCGACATCCTCTTTCTTCACGCCGCGAAGGAGAAGTCCCGCGTTGTCGCCAGCCATGCCGGAATCGAGGTTCTTGTTGAACATCTCGATACCCGTGACGACCGTCTTCGACGGTTCTGGCTTCAAACCGATGATCTCTACTTCCTCGTTAATCTTAATGACACCGCGCTCGATGCGACCGGTCACCACTGTTCCACGACCTTCGATCGAGAACACGTCTTCGATCGGCATGAGGAACGGCTTATCTGTCTCGCGAACTGGCTCCGGAATATAAGTATCAAGAGCCTCGATGAGATCGACGATCGGCTTGGCAGCCGCTTCGTCGGACGGATTCGCGAGCGCCTTCGCGGAAGAACCGCGGATCACCGGCACCTCGTCGCCTGGATACTCGTACTTGGTGAGAAGCTCGCGAACTTCTTGTTCGACGAGATCAATGAGTTCCGGATCGTCCACCATGTCCACCTTATTGAGGTAAACGATGATGGCCGGAACGCCGACCTGGTGGGCGAGAAGGATGTGCTCGCGGGTCTGCGGCATCGGACCGTCCGCGGCGGAAACCACGAGGATAGCACCGTCCATCTGGGCGGCACCCGTGATCATGTTCTTGATGTAGTCGGCGTGTCCCGGACAGTCGACGTGCGCATAGTGGCGCTTGTCGGACTCGTACTCACAGTGAGCGGTCGCGATGGTAATACCGCGAGCCTTGGACTCCGGCGCCTTGTCGAGGTCGTCGACGCCTTTGTTCTGGGCAATACCGCCGCGCGCGGCGAGAACCGCAAGAATCGCGGCCGTGGTGGTGGTCTTCCCGTGGTCAACGTGACCGATGGTTCCGACGTTCACGTGCGGCTTGTTGCGTTGAAACGCTTCTGCCATAGCATTTTTTTGAGCTTGACCGCCCTTTGCGATCTTGCCCGGCCGGATCAAGTGGCCACATCCTTACGTGCACTTGGTCCAGGCGGGCAAAAAATTGCTCTAGTTAGATTAATTTCTTAATTAATGTCGTAAGACGGCGAAATTATAACAAAAGGACTCGAGTTACGCAAGGCCTTTGGCGCAGATTATTCGACCGGTTCTAGATAAAACTGTTCCTCGCCGAAATCCTCGTCAGTTTTCATGTTTTCAGCCGGTTTTTCATGTTTCTGCTGTTCGGTCGCTCCAACGACTGATTCCTGGCCTTTTTGGCGTTGATATTCAAGAAACTGTCGCTCCAGATCGGATTTCTCAATTTCTGACATTTTGCTGAGATCCCATGTATCCCCAGGCTCACCGGCCGATTGCATGGCTTCCCAAATGTCCGATGGCTGGCCGAGGGCTGATTCCGGCTCCGGTGACGGAGAAGTCTCGGGTCTGACGGCGTCGTCGGGAACATCAGGACCATTATTCGGTTTGTCTAACCCTGTGTTGTCATCCCACCACCCTTCTTCCCATTCACCGCCATCTTCGGATGACTGAAAATCAACCAATGTCTCGTACTGTTCCAATCCCATGACAACGTAAACGTCCTCCCCGTTGGTATCGGTAACAACCATTCGGTCGCCGGTACGTCGAATCAGATCAAGAATGCGCCGAAGTTGTTTGTCCATATTGCAGGCATTTTAACCCACGAGGCCAGGGTGTCAAATCAAATGATCCATGGTTGACAATTTGGTCTTTCTCTGGTAGACCAATGCTACGACTCCAACAACGAAGGAGGGCGCATGCCCAGCGAAAAAGAAGAACTCAAGGGCGCGTATATCCCGTTCGGAAAGAACGACGTGCTGGCGCTTCCGATCCACGTCGACGCGGATCTGGTTGCGCTGTCAATCGCCGACGCCAACCCTGGAACATTCCTGGTCTACGCGGCGGTTGCCAAGGTCGACGGCAAAGGATCGATACTTCTCAGGCACGATCGCCTCGACGGATGGACCGAGACGCACAGCGGTGCCATCGAGCGGGTCGTGGCAATCGACGACGACGTAGAAATCTCTCAAGGCGATTCCACTACCGGAGAGTACGTGATGTGGGGAGGAGAACCAGTCACCATCCCCGATGGTGGGCGCTGGTGGATCGGAACCGATCAGCGGACGCCTACCCTGATCGTTCAGCACGGAGCCGTGCTGACCAGACACTTCGTCTCCGGACGCACAGAGACGTTCGACGCCTCGAACGTCATCCCGGCGGTTGCCGTGCTCGACGAGGAATTGGACCGCGTGGTATTCCGCGACGGCATCCCGTACTTCGAAGCGCGAAGCAAGGAACCGCGCGTCGTCGGCGACGCGCAGACGCGCGTCTTCGAATGCGGGGGCGAACTCGTCGCCGTGGACTACAAGGATCCAAAACGGCCGTGGATCAACACTCTCACCTCCGTCGCGGACGGAAGCGAGACCCTGATCGCAGACGCGCCGATCCGCGTCATCGACATTTCCGGAACGGACCTCCACTGGGTCATCACGTTCGACGTGAACGTTTCGGGCAAGTCGAACGCGCCCGGTGACCATCGTCGCCAGATCATGGTACTGAACCGCGACGGAAGTCGGCGAGTCGCCGAAGAAGACGACGCCATTCGCGACCGATGGTCGCCGACCGACGCCACCAGGAGCTTCGTTGCCCCTGACGGGTTCCGCGTGGTACTCGTCGAAATGGGACGGCGCACCGAAAACGGGGATGCCCAACGCGGCGTCATGATCTACACTGATACCGGACACATCTTCCACGTCCTGCGCGGCGTGGCGTTCGAGACGCTGCACCTGGTCGAGGATGAGATCTGGGGCTGGCGGCGCTGCCCCGGCGGCGTCATCCTCTCACGCTTTCCCTTCCTCCGCGACTAGTTCGCGGAATTTTTTTATTGCGCGGTTGTTCTCGCCTTGCCGTCACGATACACTGTACGCATATGAATACTTTCAAACTGACGGTGGCAATCTTGTGCGGTGTGGCACTGATGGGATTCGGCTGTTCACCGACTGACCGGTTGGCCGAAAAGGCCACGGAGTCCGCGATAAACGCGCAACTTGATGGTCAGGCGAACGTGGACATTGAGGAAGGAATGATTCGATACGAGGACGCGGAAACAGGAGCCGTCTCCGCGTGGGGTGAGAACATAGATGTTCCAGAAACCTTCCCTTCCGACGTTCCGCGGTACGAAAATGGCAATGTCGTTGGCGTCACCATAAGCGAGGATGGCGCATGGATCTCGTATGCCACGTCCGACTCCGTTGAAATGGCCATCTCCTGGTACGAAGACCGACTTGTCTCCGAAGGATGGACGCGACAAGCGAGCTACTCCATACGGGGTTCCGAGATGCGCTCCTTCGCGAAGGACGACGCGACCATCACCGTATCCGCCAGCACGGACGAGTCGTCAGACGCAAAGACATCCGTCATGATCGTTCGATCAGCTAGCTAACCTATGGGAAAACACCTTGCCGACTACGGTTCCGCGCCAATCGATTTCGCGCGCGGGAACGGTTCGTACCTGTTCGACAAACGCGGAAAAAAATATCTTGATTTTCAAACTGGCTGGTGCGTGGGTACGGTCGGATGGAAAAACGCGGAAATGGCCGAGGCCATTTCCGCGCAGGCACGCGAGGGCCTTCATCTTCCCCCGTGGTTTCGACTCGAACGCCATGAATGGTTCGCCTCGCGACTTGTGAAAATTGCCCCGGGCAAGCTCGATCGAGTGTTCCGCGCCTGCAGCGGATCCGAAGCGGTTGAGTTTGCGATCAAGGCCGCGCGCGCCGCAACGCGGAAGCCAACCATTGTGACAATCGATGGCGTGTATCACGGCCACACCTATGGCGCCGGAAGCGTCGGGAACGGATTCGGCCGCGTGTTATCGCCATGCGACGGATTTGTGAAAGTCCGCATGCCTCGATCACGATCGTCGGAACAAAATGTGCTTGCCGCGATCGAAGAACGCTTCGCAATTGGAGACGTGGCAGCCTTTCTTTCCGAGCCAGTTTGGACGAATGCCGGATGTGTTATTCCTTCCCCAAATTTCTATCCATCCGTGCAATCGCTCTGTCGCGCGTACGACATTCTACTTGTCATGGACGAAGTTGCTACGTGCATGGGTCGGTGCGGCAAGATGTTCGGATCGGAACTTTGGAACATCGAGCCGGACATTCTCACGCTCGGCAAATCGTTCACTGGTGGATACGCCACCATGGCTGCGACCATGGTTACCGAACGGGTGTTCCAAGGGGCACGTGGCATCCCATCGCATCCGACGTTTGGCTGGGCATTCCAAGACCTCGCCGCAGTCGAAAAGAACGTCGAGATCATCGTACGCGATAACTTGGCCGGCAACGCGGCGGCGGTCGGGACGTACTTGCTCGATCTTCTGAAGCCGCTCGAATCGATCAAAAAGGTCAAGGAAGTCCGCGGCGTCGGCATGGTGCTTGCCATCGAATTCCGCCTTCCAATCGCCCCGCTCGTCGCCGCCAAATGCTACCGCCTCGGCCTAGTCGTGGAGTATACGAACGTCCGTACGCTCTTCATTTCTCCGATGCTCAACCTCACCAAAAAAGAGGCAAAAATGGGAGCAAACATGATAAAACAGGCTTGTGGAACTTGACGGAATCCGGGTTTTGTGGTATCCTACGTTCTTGTGATGAGGGTTGATCGCTTGTCCCCTCAAGGATTCAAAGGTACCGTAACGGAACTTTGCACAGGAAAGTCGAAAGATAACACGCAGGATCAAGTAACACTGTTTACGCCTGAACTGGTCTTCTCCGCTTCGAATCAATCATAAATGCCCTCCTTGCTTGTCGAGGAGGGCATTTTGTTTACGCGACGATCTTCTTCATCTTTTCCATCTTCTTCCACACATCCCGATACAGGGCAAGCTGGCCGCGGGCACGGGCAAGATTGTGGGCGCGGCGCGAAGGATACCGTTTGGGATCCCAACCAAAGTAGCTGTCAGTAAAATAGTCGGTGAGAAAACGAGAAGCGAGCTCGAGCGTGATCGTCGCGATCGAAAGCGGAACCAGTTTGCGTTCGCGGGTGGAAATAAAACCTTCGGATGCCTTTGCGTAGCCACTCCAACCAGCCTTGAAGATATCCAGTCGAAACATGTTCTTCGGATCGTCTTCTTCATGCCCGCACCAAGAGCGGAACATGTCGCCAGTCTCGACAAGCAGCGGGCGGCGATTGCACGTATCGAGATCCACGATGCCGCAGGCCTTCCCATTGGCGTCAAACAACAGATTAGAAATTTTTGGATCACCATGGATCGCGCGCAACGGAAGCGAGGCCGGCCACAAAACCTTGTGCATCTCGTTCGCCAGGAACGCCACGTCCTCAGCCACGTCGTCGAGGAGCGGATTCGTCCAATTCTTTTTCATCGTACTTACGAACGAAGCGAAGATTTTTTCCGTTTCATGCAAGATCTTCTTGGACTCAAAATCGTATTTCAGATACGCCAAGGTCTTATGGAACCGACCGAACATCATGCCAGCTTCACGCGCCTTTTTCGCATCACGGAGCGTTGTAAACGTCTTCCCTGACAAGAACGTCTGAACACGCCACTTGCATCCGTTGGAATCCTTCGTGAGTACCTTCCGTTTCTTTGATCGCACACACTTCGGCGCCGGGAATCCCTGATCATTGAGAAACGCCGTGACGACAAAAAAGTCTTTTCCACTGGCATCGGATGCGAGAATGGGATGCAAGCGCTGAAACACGAATGTTTCCTTTGCCGCGCGAACCTGATATGTTTGGTGAATCAATCCGACGGAAATCGGCTTCACGGACTTTACCGGACCGATGTCGTAGGCAGACAATATTTCTTGTGGGATCATAGTGTATGAATGTTATCACAATTGTGCTCAGCATCATTCTGTTTAGTCTTCTTGCGCTCAATGCCGTGGGCGTGTGGTGGATCTCACGGCTTTTGCTCCCGCTCGTCCATTTTGGCGGGCCCTATGTTCCGACTCGGCAGAAAACCGTTGACGAGATGGTCCGATTCGCGATGCTTAGGCCATCCGATCGCGTTGCCGACCTTGGAAGCGGCGATGGCCGCATCGTGATCGCGGCGGCGAAGGCGGGAGTTGCGGACGCACTCGGCATTGAGATTAACGCCTCGCTCGTACGGAAGTCAAAGCGATCCGCCGAACGACTCGGCCTCCAAAACATCCATTTTGTCTGCGAATCATTTTGGAAATCGAACGTCATGGACCGCACGGTCATTTTCCTCTTCCAGGTTCCATACACCATGCGTCGACTCGAAAGCAAACTGCGAGAGGAACTCCCCATTGGCGCGCGCATTGTCTCAAACGACTTCACATTCGTAGACTGGCAGCCAAGCGAGGAACACGGGCAAATCCGCATCTATACCAAAACGGCCCCGACATGATCGAGGCCGTTTTTCTTTTATTACGTCACGCGGCGGTTCATGCCCGCACGCTGTTCGACGATCGTCTTTGAGACGTTCGACGGAACTTCCTCATAGTGATCGAACTCCATGGAATATGATGCGCGGCCCTGCGAAATGCTTCGCAGCTGCGTGGCATAGCCGAACAGTTCGGCAAGTGGCACAAACGCGGTCACGACCTTGTTTCCGGAACGTTCGGTCATCTCCTGAATCTGCCCGCGCTTGGCGTTCAAGTCACCCACGATGGTGCCCATGTACTCTTCCGGCATCACGACTTCGACATTCATCATCGGTTCAAGAAGCATGAGACCGGCCTTCTTCGCGGCATCCTGGAACGCCATGGAACCGGCGATCTTAAAGGCCGCTTCGTTGGAGTCGACGTCGTGGAAGCTTCCGTCGGTGAGCGTCACCTTCACGTCGAGCACCGGATATCCGGCGAGCACACCGCGATCCGCGGCTTCGTGCGCGCCCTTGTCGATCGCGTTCCAGAACTCGCGCGGCACGGAACCACCCTTGATCTCTTCCGCGAACTCGTATCCCTTGCCCTGTTCGTTCTTTTCGAGACGAATGCAGGCGTGACCGTATTGGCCGCGTCCGCCCGTCTGCTTGATGTACTTCCCTTCGCCTTCCGCCGACTGGGAGCGAATCGTTTCGCGGTAGCTCACCTGCGGCGCGCCAACGTTGGCTTCCACCTTGTACTCGCGCTTCATGCGGTCAACGATGATGTCAAGGTGAAGCTCGCCCATGCCCGCGATGATAACCTGATTAGTTTCCTCGTCCGTGCGGACGCGAAACGTCGGGTCTTCTTCCGCGAGACGCTGGAGCGCGAGCCCCATCTTTTCCTGGTCCACCTTCGTCTTCGGCTCGATGGCAATGGAGATAACCGGCTCCGGAAACGTGATAGATTCCAGAATGACCGGATCATTCTCGTCGCAAAGGGTGTGGCCCGTAAACGTGGACTTGAGACCCACGGCCGCGGCAATTTCGCCGGCATACACCTCATCCACTTCCTCGCGCTTGTTGGCATGCAAACGAACGATGCGGCTAATGCGCTCACGTTCGCCGGTCAATGGATTGAGCACATAGGATCCGGACTTTACCGTTCCGGAGTACACGCGGAAGAAAGCGAGCTTGCCCACGAATGGGTCGGCCGCGATCTTGAACGCGAGTGCGGCGAACGGAGCCGTGTCCGAAGCCGGTCGCTCGATCATTTCTTCCGGATTGTCGACGTTGTGCGCGCGAACCGGCGGGATGTCGAGCGGCGACGGTAGATAATCCACGATCGCGTCAAGCATGAACTGTACGCCCTTGTTCTTAAGCGCGGATCCGCAGAGCACCGGAATGATATCCACGCTAATGACGGCCTTGCGCAGCGCAACCTTCAGTTCAGCCTCGGTGAGTTCTTCGCCGCCGAGAAACTTGTTCATGAGCCCCTCGTCTGTCGCGGCAATAGCTTCCAGCAGCTTGCCGCGCCACTCTTCGGAAATAGCCTTCATGTCTTCCGGAATCTCGAGCTCGTCGATTTGCTTGCCCTGCTCATCTCGGTAGAAGAACGCCTTCATCTTCAAGAGATCCACGATGCCGATGAAATTCGACTCCGTGCCAATCGGAAGCTGGAGCGGATACGCGTTCTTGGTAAGACGATTGTGGATTGACACCAGATCCTTGAAGAAATCGGCCCCCGTGCGATCAAGCTTGTTGATAAAACACAAGCGCGGGACGTTGTAATCGTCAGCATAACGCCAGTTAGTCTCGGACTGCGGCTCCACGCCGGCAACGCCGTCAAAAATGACAACCGCTCCGTCAAGCACGCGAAGGGAACGCTTCACCTCCACCGTGAAGTCGATGTGTCCCGGCGTGTCGATGAGGTTCATCCGATAGTCCTTCCAAAAGCAGGTCGTTGCGGCCGCGGTAATGGTGATCCCGCGCTCACGCTCCTGTTCCATCCAATCCATGACTGCCTCGCCCTCGTGCACCTCGCCGATTTTGTGCGTGCGACCGGTGTAATAGAGGACGCGCTCGGAGACCGTGGTCTTACCGGCGTCAATGTGGGCGATGATCCCAAAGTTGCGTGTCTTCTCTAGAGAATACTCGCGTGGCATAGAGATTATCGTGCAAAGTGAGCAAACGCGCGGTTGGCTTCGGCCATGCGCTGAACATCGGCCTTTTTCTTGACCGCGTCGCCTTCGTTCTTGGCCGCGGCCATAAGTTCGTCGGAAAGCTTGATCGCCATTGGGCGACCTTTCTTGGCGCGCGTCGCCGTCAGAATCCAACGGGCGGCAAGCATAAAGCGCCGCTCCCCGCGCACGGGCATTGGCACCTGGTAGTTCGCGCCGCCGACGCGCTTGGACTTCACTTCCAAGGTCGGCATGACGTTCTTGAGAGCCGTTTCAAACACCTCGACCGGGTCCTGTTCGGTCTTCTTCGCGATGATGTCGAGGCAGTCGTACATGACGCGCATGGCCGTGGACTTTTTTCCGTCGCGCATCACAAGATTCGTAAAACGGGCAAGGTTCTCATTTCCAAACTTCGGGTCGGGCGTAATAGCCCGGCGTACGGCGGCTTTCCCACGCATAGTTATGTGTTACGTCGCGACCGCTCCCTTCCCCCTGCGCAGAGGTACTGCGTCGCGATGTGATTAAAGTTTTCCTACTTCTTGGCCTTCGGCCTCTTCTGGCCGTAGAGCGAACGTCCGCGCTTGCGGTCGGCAACGCCCTGCGTGTCATAGACGCCACGGACAATGTGATAGCGGACACCAGGAAGGTCCTTCACGCGACCGCCGCGAATGAGCACGATGGAGTGCTCCTGAAGATTGTGTCCTTCGCCCGGGATGTACGCCGACACTTCCGTGCCGTTGGAAAGACGAACGCGCGCGATCTTGCGAATCGCGGAGTTCGGCTTCTTCGGGGTCATGGTGGTGACCTTGACGCACACGCCGCGCTTGAAGGAAGAGCCCTTCGCGAGATTCGTGCGCTTGCGGTGCAAGGAGTCGAGGGCGTACTGGAGCGCCGGAGACTTGCTCTTCACCGCCTCGACTTTGCGACCCTTGCGGATCAGCTGGTTCATCGTTGGCATAGTGTGAGTTACGGCCGTATCAAATCGCGTTCTGTCATTTCGAACGATAGATTCTCGTCCAAAAACGTCATCCCGTCGATTTTATCCAGCCTCACGACATGTGAGAAAAATGTGGCCGTAAAGTAACATGGGGCACCAGAAACGTCAAGAATCGTTGGATTCCGTTGTCTTTTATCGTCTAGATTCCACCAAAGATCACGTTGAAAAACGCTGCGCACGAATCGCCGAGCAGCACGTCGCACGTGGCAAACGCCGGCGTACTCACGAAGAAAAAGACGTTTAGACTCGTTGCCAAAGAAAGAATGATCAGAAAAAGCAATATTTGGGGACCTCGGACGGCTACGAACTCGCGCATCCTTGTGTAACGCGGCGCGTCGAACAGCGCGAAGAAAAGCTTGGAGCCATCGAGCGGATGAATCGGAACCACGTTGAAGAACATCAAAAACAAATTGAGAACGATAAGAAGGAACAGAAAAATGATGAGCAGGTTGAGCGACGTGATGATTTGGCTCCCTACGAGAAAGCGGATCGCAAGCGCGGAAAGCGCGGCGAGAATCAGGTTGGAAGCCGGACCCGCGAGCGCAATTGCGACCGAATCCCATTTTGGATTCTTAAGGTTGTAGGGGTTGTAGGGGACAGGTTTGGCCCAGCCGAATCCCAGCAGCAGAATCGGGATAAACCCCATGAGGTCGAGATGCGCGAGCGGATTAAGCGTGAGGCGTCCGGCACGCTCGGCCGTATGGTCGCCACGCCACATGGAAACGAGCGCATGGCTGAACTCATGGATGGTGAGCGACAAAAGAATCGCTGCCACCCAAGCGAGGGCAACCATTGGGCTTGAGGAAAGCAAGGAGAGAAACATACGCGGACAAGTATATCAGAGAAACGGGCACCGTTGACAATCGGCTGGGAAAACGACAAGCTTGCATCGGCCTGAACTACTGGAGGTTCCCTTGTGGAAAAAGAACGTTCATGAGGCGCCGGAGACCGCCGTGCTGGTCGATGCGTTTCGTCGTCACGGATTCCTGGTTCTCGACTGCTCGGATCCGCCGGACGAGGGCGGATGGACCGAATGGGTTCAGCTCGAAGCTCTGGAGCCCATCGATGTCCTCAGCACCGACCGGCAGTACCTGGTGCTTCGCGCGCCGGTCGGCAGGCAGACGCTCCGCGAGGCCGAACGACACCCCGAGGTTCCGTGCGTCCACCTTCTGCCGCGCGAGCCTATCGCCCCATGGTTCTACTCGCTCATGACAATGCACCGCGAACGCCCGGAGCTCTTCCCGGTCCGGCGCATCTTCGTCGAAGCCGGCCCTGATCCAGAATGGACACAAGTGAACCTCACGGGACCGGCGAACTTCGACAATCCGGACCTATCCGGAATCATCGTGGTCAACCTCCGACAACTTCCCCTTGTCGCCGAGCGCGTCCGCGCGGCGACCGAGGAAGAAATCTCGCCGGTCACCCGTGGCTTCGGCATGTGGGGCGAGGCATGCGTTCCGCCAGGATTCGTCGTTCACCAGCTTGTGCCGGTCATCCTCGCATGACCGGTTTTTTCATTCCAGCGGCAACGCGTCGGATTCCAAAAAAAACGCTGCCCATGGATTCCCATGTTGTTACGAACATCCGTTCGATTTACTTATTCCGTTTCCATTCGGTCAGAACCTCCATGACCGCCTGTTCGTTCACGAGCTGCGTTAAAAGCTTGAGACTTAATTTAGCATTCTTCCATCTGCAGAATGATACTCTCGCTTGCGTAGTTATTTGTCTCGTCAGTCTCCTGGATGGATCTTCCGGAATCAACTCGAGCCGCCATGGTAACATCTTTGGTCGTACCGCAGGAAAGGGCGGTTCCCGGAGCATATCCCACGAAAACGAATGTCCGTATCTCGCCCACATCCATCGCGTCGAGACGGCAGGTATAGACGTTCGAGCTTACCGAGCAGGAATACTTATATCCGACAACGTCCGAATAAAACGGATTGCTGGTCGCGCCGGTATGCCCGGCGAACACGGCACCCGACTCCCACTCAAGGTTCTCATAATCCAGCCAGGAAGAGCCCGGGGGCGTGAATGTGAACTCAAAATCGTCTGAAATCCACTCGCTGTCATTAGTAATGGTCACCGTGGACACGAGGAACTCGTTCGCGGAGGCGGAAGACGCGGCACCCGACTCGCTTGTGGAAGAGATATCAACCCGCAAGTCAGGATACATGCATTCTTCCATCTGCAGAATGATACTCTCGCTTGCGAAATTATCTGATTCATTCTGTTCGGCAATGACCTTTCCCGTATCAACTCGAGCCGCCAGGGCAACATCTTTGGTCGTACCGCAGGAAAGGGCGGTTCCCGGAGCATATCCCACGAAAACGAATGTCCTACTTTTGCCCGCACTAACTCCTCCAACGCGACACGTGTAAACGTTCGAGCTTACCGAGCAGGAATACTCATATCCGGCGGCATCCGAATAAAACGGATTGCTGGTCGCGCCGGTATGCCCGGCGAACACGGCACCCGACTCCCACTCAAGGTTCTCATAATCCAGCCAGGAGGGACCCGGTGGCGTGAATGTGAACTCAAACGTGTCGCCCACATCCCGCTTACCGTCGTTTGTAATGGTTACCGTGGACACGAGGAACGCATTCGCAGATACGGAGGACGCAGTGCCCGACTCGCTCACGGAAGAGACGCTGATTCGCAAGTTTGGCTTGATGAACTTAACGCCAGGTAACAACCCGGCCGCATAGCTAATAAGCCCCAGGCCTACGATCACGAGTACTATCGCCGTAACGGTAACTACGGACACTGTCTTCGTAGACAGTATTGCTGGTTGTTTGTACTTTGGCATATTTTTTATTTAATTCATTATAACAGATTCATAAAAAAATACCCGCTGCCGGAAGGCATTGGGTAAAGAGCCGATCACGCGTTGGGCGCGGAGCGGAACTGTTCGTCAATGGGCCGAAGCCAGCCCCATTCCTGCTCGAGAACCTCGTCTGAGAGATCCCAGAGAATGGGTTTCCTGCGAGGGTCGCCCTCGACGAGCTCGGACGGCCATCCAGGGACGCGAATCCCCTTGGAGTACATCCGTCGCTCGACGGTTGACAGGCCATCGATGGCCCCTTGGGCGAGCCGGTTCCATTCGGCACGCGCGCTCTTGACAATCTCCGCTCGCGCAAGGCCAAACGCCGTCAGGCCTCCAACGTGCGCTACGCGTTCCGTGCACAGCGCGCTGAAGGCAGACTCGTACTCGGCATAAGCCCGGGCCGCGCAAGAACAAGCACGAGCGAACTGCCCATGCAGGTCGAAGACCTCGGTATCCCATCCGGCAACATCCACGTTGCCACCGTAGCCGAGCGATGCGAGCGCGGCCGCTGCCGCGGGATTGTTCCCGGCGACAGCGCGCAGGACGTTCATGGCCTGATCGTGTTCCACCTTTGGACGGCCACTCTCCTTGGCGATGCGGATGTAATACGGCACCACTTCCGGGTTGTTGGCGAACCCTTGGGAGAGAAACCGATAATACTCCCTGGTGTCTGGACTGGTCCTCGCAAACTTGGACCACAGCACCATGATCCCAACAAGAACCATGAGCAACCGGCAGCCCCAGGCGATGGCCTGGTTTTTTCCGTCCTGCTCAATGATTTCAAGGAGAGTGCGATATCGCGCCATGAAACCGTTCGGCATCTTGTAGGTCCCGCCGTAGGCCGCGGCGAGATCTTCAGCCGGCATGGCCTCGATGTCGAAGAGCTTGGCAGCGAGAGCGTCGTCGCGCCGCGCCAACTCGTCCGTGCCCTTGTCGGCCGCGGCCGATCGCATGCGTTCGGTCTCGGCATCGAACGCCACCAGTTCGGCGCGTATGTCCGCTTCCTGCTTCTGCGCGGAAGCAAGCGCCGTGGCCTGGTTGCGCCTCGAAACGCCTTTGCCCGCCGCCACGCGGGCCGTGGCCTTCTGGGCGACTTCGATGCGCTGCTCGATGCCAGCGCGATCCGCCTGCCGGCGCGCGACCACGTCGTCCGCCTGGCCGGTGACCGTCGGGGCCGCCGTGGCCTTCTGGCTCTCAGCGCGCTCTGTCTCGTACGCCTTCGCCTTCTCGCGGATGGCGTCGACCTCAACCTTCTCGGCGTCTTCTCGCACACGATCGATCTCGGATGCGAATACCCTGAGCTCGACCGGCACGGCGTTCAGCAATGAGAAGAAGAACAACAGGAAGACACGCGACATGATGATGATGAAACGACGTTTCACGCTCGGGGTGTCCATCACCAAAATCCCGCGATCGACCACGATGGTCAGACGCGCGAAGATCAGAGGCATTACCAGGAGCGCGATGCCGATGAGCACTCCCCACACACCAGAAATCAAGGTCTCGCCGACGTATGACCACATGCTCCCCCAAGCGAAGAGCTCAAACCAGTAGAGCAACCAGAGAACCGTGTTGAAGTCCTTCAGGTCGCTCCTGACCGCACTGGTGAGCAGTGAGTCACCATAGCGGCGCAGGTAAAACGGATCATCCGAAAGGATGTCGATCCCGAACAGGCCGAGCACGAAGGCACAGACCTTCCTTGCAATCGACAGAAGAAATGTGGCGACCTTCGCCACAAACGCGATGAGGAAGAGGACCGGCGCTGAGAACAGCATTCCCACGCTGAGCGTGGCAGCGAGGATTCCCTGTACCCACTCATCGACCTTCACGTACCAGGGCTTGTTTTCGCCCATGATGACCTCCGCTGAAAACGGGTGTTGATGTTGACGGAACAAAAAGAACAAGCCGGAACGATAGCACATTCCGGCGATTTTGTCAAGATTTGGTGCTGTAGTTAGCCAAGAATACGCTCAATTTTGGCTCCAACGCCTTTCAGCTTCTCCTCAAGCCGCTCGTAGCCGCGGTCAAGGTGGTGGATATTCGTGAGGGTGGAAGTGCCTTCCGCGACGAGCGCGGCAATAACGAGCGCGAGACCGGCGCGGATGTCAGGGACGTCGAGATCAGTGGCCGTGAGACGCGTCGGGCCGTTCACGACCGCGCTATGGCGGTAGTTTTGTTCTTTGAACCGGCACGGAGATTCCCCGAGGCAGTTGGTGAACAGCGTCACGTCCGCGCCCATCTTTTTGAGCGCCTCGGTGTAGCCGAGCCGTCCTTCCATCACGGTCTCGTGGACGATCGACGTTCCCTTGGCCTGGGTGAGCGCCACGAGAAACGGCTGCTGCCAGTCGGTCATGAACCCAGGGTGCGTGTCAGTTTCAAGCTCGATGCCGCGAAGCGCTCCGTTCGCGCGAAACACGATGCCGTCTTCTTGCACGTCGTAGTCGCCGCCGATTTTTCGCACGGCATTTAAAAACGTAATGAGATGTTCGTGCTGCGCGCCCCTCACGAAAATTTCTCCGCGCGTGCCAAGCGCCATGCTCGCGTAACTCGCCGCCTCGATGCGGTCCGGCATCACGGTCATGTCGCACCCGTGCAGCTTTTCCACGCCGATGATGTCGATGGAACGCCCGGAGTTGATCTGAATCACCGCGCCCATCTTTTGGAGCATCATGATGAGCTCTTTGATTTCCGGTTCGCCCGCGGCGTTGCGGATCACGGTACGCCCCTCGGCAAGCACGCCCGCCAAAAGCGCGGTCTCGGTCGCGCCGACCGACGGGTACGGCAGGTCAATGAGCGCGCCGTGCAGGCGGCCGTTCACCGTGGCGTGGAATCCGTCCGCGGTCGCTTCCACCGTGGCGCCCATTTTCGTGAGCGCGTCCACGTGGAAGTTTACCGGACGCTGGCCAATTTTATCGCCGCCCACCGGAGGAACGAACGCTTCCCCCGCGCGGTGCAACAACGGTGCGATCGCAAGCACGCTGATGCGGTTCTTCTCGGAAAGCGCGCGCACGGAAGCCGACGTCACGGAAGGAGCCCTCAGGCGTACCTGGTGTTCCCCTTCCCACGTGGCCGTGGCACCGACCGTGATAACGATTTCCTCGGTGATCGCCGTTTCGCGCTGACGGGGAACATTCTTCAAAATGACATCTTCGTCAGTAAGCAACGAGGCGATGATCATCTTCGAGGCGCCATTCTTTGCGCCACCGACCTCCATGGAGCCTTTCAGCGGCGTTCCCCCGGTCACGCGATATGTGTCTGGCATAGTGTCATTACGATAGCGCGTCATCCGGTTTGACGCAATGATTCGTGTGGAGAATAGGATTTGATCCTTCGATTCGTCGCTTTCAAGACTGGGACGTCTGGCTCACCATGCTGTTCCCAGAAAAAATTCGCGCGGCCGAAGTGACCATAGGCGGCGGTCTGCTGGAAGATCGGCCGCGTTAACTCGAGTCGCTCGATGATGGCGGCCGGACGAAAGTCGAACGCGCTCGCGAGAACGGAAAGGTCGCGGCCCGTCTCGTCGATGGCTGAAACCATCACCGGCTTGGCGCGACCGATGGCATACGCGACCGACACGAGGCACTGCTTCGCGTGACCTTCCGCGACGAGATGGCGCGCAACGAAC